>Ga0208819_1000038_pt1 | contig 151534 bp, 136 predicted proteins | sample June2015DPH_11_1_3_FD_184707 | JGI IMG/M metagenome (GOLD analysis project Ga0208819, IMG submission 184707) | Peatland microbial communities from SPRUCE experiment site at the Marcell Experimental Forest, Minnesota, USA - June2015DPH_11_150... | ecosystem: Environmental > Terrestrial > Soil >...
TGATAGAAGATCTTCGGCTGAATTCCTGTCTGTTGTCCCATCATGGCATTACTCCAATTAAGTTGTATTGCCATCCTTATATACGGTATGTATAATGCTTGCAAGAACTATTTGGGCAACAGCCCGTTTATCCTTGACTTTACTAAAAATATTGATGTCATCCACAAAAAGTTGGCCGGCAATTTATTTCGAATTTTCCTCCCATCATCCTTACTTATCTTCAATTTTTTAGTTTTCAAAGGCAGGTTTTAGTGATCAACTGAAAGGCTGCTTGCTCTAATCGCTCTTGAAAAGTCTCTACTTCAAGGTTCATAATGGACCGGGCCAATAAAGAGAGCCCCTTCCGTTCCCCGTCTGAAAGCCACCCATAGACTTCATCCCATTGATCCTTGAAGATCTGGGCTCCTTCGAATCCAGCCGAAATCATGGCCCCTATAGGGAGAAGGGTCTTAAGGAAAGCCGCAAAGGCTATCTTCCTCAGGGCATGGGATTCCCGTATCCTTTCCCAGACCTGGTGCTCCTCTTCGGTATCAGAAAGGAGGTAACCAAGAAGGGCCAATTGGTTGAAACCCAGTCCATTCTTGGCAAGCCAAAGTGTGACATCTTGATCTTTGATGGCCACTGAGAGAAGGTAGACACATTGTTGGAGAAGAGGGAGATCCAGGCCATAGAAACGTCCAGCCTCTTGAAGTCTATTTGAGAAAAGGAAGGTGTAGAACTCTGGAGCACCATGATGAAGTGCATGTCCGGTCTCATGGTGTATTACACCCTGGACGATTCTCCCATCGATTCCCATCAATCTTTCTTGACAAATATGGATCCTTGGATAACCCCTCCATGCATCATGGGTGGCCAAAAAGTCTGTTTCTTCTCCTGTGACAACACCGAGTTTTTTCTTTTCTCTTTGATAGAAGTCCTGATATTTCTCCATCGTTTTCCAGATCGATACGGACAGATAAGGAGGAGGAGAAGAAGGTATTTCCTTTATTTCCAGAACCTCGTTCACTCACGTTCTAACCTGGGTCAAGAAGCTCTCGTCTATCTCCTCGTGGGCTACCATTTGAATCTGCGTGCCCATTCGACAACTCATCTCCTTTTATCCGGGACATGGGGGCCGATATGACCAAAGGGAGTTTGACAAAGAACGGTGGAGAGACCGGTTCCCCGAAGGAAAGGGTAGACCTCTACCATCTCCTGATAGGATGATCTTTCAATCACTTTTCCTTCTATAAGACCTCTTCTAAATTCAGGCCGATAATCGAGGACACAAACTTGAAGATCTGGATCTGAGCCGCAGCTCCACCTTTTTTAAGTCCTGGCTGATGACAACCCGATCGCGATCAAAATGCTCCGCAATCTTTCTGATCTGGTAATTCCCCAATTTGTTCCTTAAATAAGCATGATGGAGTCCAGCCGGGGCACTTAAAGCTCTAAAAACCCATCAGGAGCCAAGCTGGTTGCCAACATCACCCAATTGATATCATGATGCGCTATCCAGCTGTCGGCTTCCCTGTTTGTCCCCTCAAGCCAGAACTTCTCGATGATCTCCCTTAGCCCTGCATATCTGCTCAGGCTCTTAACCACCGAATGGAGTGAATCTTTTTTCCGTAAAAGCCCCGATTTTTGCTCAATCAGCTCCCGTATTTTTTCGACGACGTGTAATCCAATGGACAGTCCCAGCTCCCGAAAGGCAAGACGGTAACCAGCAGGGAGCTTCAAAGAATTTTCTTTCACAAAAGAATTCAAACCGATCAGGGAAGACTCCAATGAAGTCTCCAGCAGGCCGGCTTGTTCAAGATTTCCGCTGACAATCAATTGGGCCACCCCGCAGGCATCAAACAAAAGACCGCCGATACCGAGAGGGTCATCTGTGGCCCAGCTCCTTCCTTCACAAATATTGGCTATGTCGAAAATCTCCGCACGGAGATCGTTTCCCATTGATTTTTTCGGGTCTTTTGCTGCAGTCGCCTGAAGTTCGTTGTAGGTGACAAAACCGTCGAGAGGGTCATGTTGCCCCATGGACGGCACGAGAGGGAGGGAGAGGTCTATACTCATTTTCCAATACATACGCTTCGGACCACCGTAGGACGGAGCATAGACAAACCTGGCATGGGCGGTTTTCGCAAGCTCCACCGCCCATGTATTGAACTTCAAATCCCCTGTGACCCTGCTTACACGGTTGAGGGCATGCATCCACTTCGTCAGATAATGGTAGTACTGCCCATCCCGATCCCATTCCAGACGTTCGTTAAAAGGATCATTGGACCCACGTTCCTGCAATTGCTTGCCTATCCTCAATCCCCCGTTGGTGGGATGCAACCTGCCGTCCTCTTCATCGAGGCCACTGATCCAGCCGGTCCTTGAGTCGTCTTTGCGGTGGCGGCCGAGTGTGTCGTGAACTTGATCAACGAGCTTCAGTGCCAGATCCTTGAATTCCTCGCCCCCGGTCTCCTGATAAAGGCCAAGAAAGTTGCAGACCGCGAATGCGTCGGTCCATAAGTAGCGCCGCGGCGCACTGCTTGCTGGTGACAGTCCGGTTTTTCTGGCAAATTCCATCATGATTTCCCGGACAGTGGGCTGAGATCCATTTTGTTTCACTGGCATAATGCTGCTATTTCTCCAAACCTGCCGCCATAATGCAGTGAAGGGTCTACCGTGGCACTCCGAGCCTCCCGGCAACCTCCCTAATGCTTATCCCCAGGCAGGGAGCACATCCCCACTGAGGATTTCAAGGATGCACCTGTTATTGTTCCGGGTCAACTCGCCAAGCATTACTATCAATCCATAACTACTTCAAAAAAAGGGAAGAATCAAGGAGAGAAATGAGGGAGAGAAATGAGGGAGAGAAATGAGGGAGAGAAATGAGGGATAAGGCATTAGCCATAAGGTATTCCTATCAGCGAAGTCTTGGGCTCATCCATAAAAAAGTTGACCCTGTCCTCGTATAGCCTAGTGCATAGTGCATAGAGCAAAGCGCGTAGCGTTAATTTCCCCGTTTTCGGTCTATATAAACGGAGTCGAACTGTGGGACAGAGAAGTTCTATTCAAGAACTTGCTTAAAATTAGTCGTCGCGAGAACCGGTAAAGAAGGGTTTGAGGTTCTCACAGAATTCCTCCGGAGAAACGACACACATAACTTCATCGTGGAGTTTTTCGAAATAGTTAATATCACTGATATTCCATGGAAGGATGATCATTCTGGGGCAAAGCCTTCCATAGACCCATGACCGAATACCTTTGACATTCCCGGAAAACAAGGAAAGATTGAAGCTGACAATATGGCTTTTTAAATACTGAAAGACGCTAATCAGGCCCTGAGAAAAATGGGTCCAATCTTCTGTATTCACCTCATCGATCGTCGATCGATTGGAAAAGAGAATGAAGATCTCTCCAAATATGCCACGGGGTGAAAAGGCCGTTAAGAAGTGGACATCTCCTTGATGACCGATACATCTTTCCCCCCTCTTTATCTCTTCCAGGAGATAGTCCTGCCAAAAAGAAGGCTTGCCCTCCTTCTGATATCTGCTTATCCCTTCGAGCACCTTTTGGTGCGACGTCGTGGGGACATCCTCAATGACGACCTGGATATGGGGATGGAACAATCCTGCCCCTGACGGGGGAAGGTAATTCCAATTAATGTAAGAATATTGAAACTCTGGCTGACTCTGTCCAATCCTTTTGATCCCATCTTGTGCCACAAGAAAACCATCTCTTAATATATCAACAGAAAATTGATCTGGATAAAGAAAATGATCTTCGCAAAGGACGATCACCCAATTGTATCGAGCATAAGGAAATGCGTTGGGAAACAACCATGCACCTCCTCTACGGATTCTCCCATCGGAGGCGATTTCAGGTAGGAGTTTTGGAGTAGAAGAGGAGATTTGATCAACGCAGAAGGGGCAGACTTTCTGTGAAGCCTCCAGCATTTCCGGGGGAATCACGACTTCAGGATATTTTCGACGGTAGGGAAGAATCCTAGACACATGTCCGGTCAGATCATCTCTTCTTATCTCAAAAGAAATGCATTTCGTCGAAAATCCTTCCTTTGGATCAAGGAACCAAGATTGATCTTCTTTTTTAAGAAATTGAATTTCAGCCACTTTCGCCCTCCTCAATCTTTACCCATGACGGTGTCAAAGATTTGTAAAATGAAATCATCCTCTTATCAACCCTCAGACGATAAGTATCAGTAAGAGCAGAGAAGATTTGGGATCAGGCTTGCAAACATGCATTGACAATAGCGAGTCAGTAGCGGAGTGTCATCCATAAAAAGTTGACCCTTTTGAATCAAGTTTGAATAAGAAGGCCTATATAGTGTGTTTTCCCCTCGCTCTTTATTCTGGAAGCATCCATTTGGTAGAAACTTTTCTTCAAAAAGAGAATTTTCACACCGGGTGACAAGAGGAAGAAGACCATCGGCTTCCTCCTGAAAGATAGGAGCCGCTATTCCGGCAAAACATGCTTGCTTTGAATCGGTAATTGAAGAGGGTTCCACAAATTTAGTTGAAATCCTTTGCCTTTTTATGATATGTATTTGAAAAGTTGTAGAGGTCGAGCAAGAAAAAAGTGAGCCGGGCCCTAACTCGATACGCCTTTCCAAGGATAAGCCTTTCTATTTTCTCTTACCATGAACACAAGAGAGTCACTCCTCCGGTAAGGTCGAGGGTGTTTTCATCATGAGTCGGCAAGGTGAATGCAATCGGTTGACCGTGACTCCTGGGCGAGACTCAACCCACATGGCTCAGGGCTTTCGGCAGAGCCAGATTCGATGAGAGGAATGACTGGTGTCTATCCTCCTAAACGGTTCTGGCGTTGCACAAAACAGAATTAAACAAATGGAGCAACCGCTGAAGAGTGGGTGCTACCCATCAAACGGCGTCGGACAAACCGACGCAGAAAAGGAGAGGTTAAACATATGGCTAAAAAACTATTTGTTGGGGGGCTGAGCTGGGACACGACGGATGAAGGTCTACGCCAGGCGTTCGCGCCTTGCGGGGAAATCACCGAAGCCAAGGTCATCACAGACCGGGGTACGGGGCGCTCCCGAGGTTTTGGCTTCGTAACCTTCGCTCAGAATGAGGATGCTAAATCAGCGATTTCCAAGATGGATGGAACAAGCCTTGACGGCAAGACCATTAAGGTTAACGAGGCGCAGGAAAAGAGTCCCCGCTCAGGTGGCCGATCCGGGGGTGGTTTTGGGGGCGGTCGTGGCGGCGGCCGCGATCGCTGGTAGCCTATCTCTGAACAGGAAAATGATTTTAAGAGTACCGAAAAAACTGGGCGACGAGGATGAGGGGGCCACCCGCCTGCCTGGCCTCTTCATGGCATGAATCGGTTGCGAACCTTGGGAAATGGAAAGAGGGATCAAGCTCTTGATAGGGTTTCAAGGGCAATGGCGGGCAGGTCGAAAAGATCCTCAAGCATCTTGGACTCTGGGATGTGAAGTCCCGGCCCTTGGTACCTCCAGCATCTCCAAAACAATTGGTTTGGAAATCTTAAAGAGAGGTTTAGAAGAAATTAACCAAACTTAACATCGTGAACTCCGCAAGCGCAGGGTCAGAAAAGGCTCTGCCTTTTTATTGCCCATTTCTAGTTATAATCATGGACTTCAAGCGTCATCATGGAGTGAACCCTTCGACTCCCCGGCCTAAAGGCTGGGGCTTCGCTCAGGGTTCACCCTGAGCGGCGCTTTTCACTCCGTCTTAAAAGGCGGAGCTTCGCACCGTCGAACGGGTGAAGACTTGTGGTGGAAAAGGAGGCATGAAAGATGGAACCCACCAACAAACTGGTGAATCCTATGTTGACTGATTTCTACCAGATAACCATGTCTTATGCTTATTGGAAAGCCGGAATGCACGAGGAGGAGGCTGTATTTGATCTTTTCTTCCGCAAAAATCCTTTTCGCGGAGAGTTCGCAATTTACGCGGGACTCGAGGAGAAACTCAGGCTGTTCGAGAATTTTCATTTTAGCGATGATCACATTGCCTATCTCAAGGAGCAGATGCCACAATGCGAGAAAGGATTTTTCGACTGGCTCAAGAGCGTGGACTGTTCCAGAATGAAAATTTACGCCTTCAAAGAAGGGACGATATCTTTTCCTCGCGAGCCTTTAATGAGAGTACAAGGACCTATAGCTGTTGGCCAGCTGCTCGAGACTTCCATGCTTACGCTGACCAATTATCCCAGCTTAATGACCACAAACGCAGCTAAATATCGCTTAGCTGTTGGGTTTGACAAAGGCTTGATTGAATTCGGTTTGCGAAGGGCGCAAGGTCCGGATGGAGGGGTTTCAGCTTCCCGATACAGTTATATGGGTGGGTTTGATGGAACGAGCAATGTTCTTGCAGGCTATCTTTTCGGTGTGCCAATAAGGGGAACTCATGCCCACTCTTATGTGCAGTCTTTTACAGGCATTGAGGATTTGAAGAATGATACTCTCGTTGGAGCAGACGGAAAGGTATATGATTTTGTCAAAATGGTTTTGGAAACCCGAGAAGAATTGGGTTTCCATTATACAAATAAAGGAGAACTTACATCATTTATTGTGTATGCCCAAGCTTTTCCCAGAGAGTTTCTAGCGCTTGTGGATACTTACGACACCTTGAAATCAGGCGTTCCTAATTTTATTTGTGTGGCGCTTGGGCTTCTCAAATTAGGCTACAAGCCGATAGGGGTAAGATTGGATTCCGGAGACCTTTCCTACCTTTCAAGGGGAACAAGGAAAATGCTCAAGGAAATAGGTGCCAGGACTGACCCCGATCTTTCAAAATGTCTTATTCTGGCCAGCAACGAGATTAACAAGAGCGTCCTGATTTCTCTCAAGGAGCAGGGTTATGAAATCGACGCGTTTGGGATAGGCACGCATCTTGTTACATGCGATGACCAGCCTGCAATGGGATGCGTCTACAAACTAGTTGAGGCAAAAGGTATCCCTCGGATAAAACTTTCCCAGGAATTGAGCAAAATGACCATACCCGGAAAGAAAGAGGCATACCGTCTTTTCGGTGAAGACGGTTACAGCTTGTTGGATCTGATGATAAGAGTAGGAGATAAGCCACCGGACCCAGCAAAACGTGTATTATGCCATCACCCGTTTGACCATATCAAACGTGTGTATGTCACTCCCTCAAAAGTTATTCCACTCCATCATTGCGTCTGGGATGGGAAAAGGGTTTACCCAGAAGTTCCATTAAATGAGTCCAGAGATTATGTTTTGAATCAGCTGCGGAGCACAAGAGAGGACCATCTAAGGGACATCAACCCTACTCCTTACAAGGTGTCGGTGAGCGAAGAGCTCTACGACTACGTTTACCACCTTTGGGCAGAGGAGTCGCCCGTAACAGAGTTGAAGTGATAAATTTCTAGATTCCTTTGTGTTTGGGTGAAGTTCTTTTATTTGTGAGTCGTCATTCAATGATTGAAGAGTAAAGTCAGGAGCCCCGGTGTCAGGTCTTGACGGGCTGTTGAAAAACGCCCATCTGCGGCGTTGCCCTCGTCCTTCGTCGTTGCGACGTACATTCAGGTACGCCTCACTCCTCAGGATTTCGGGCGCCTTGCATCCGGGCATTTTTGACCAGCCTGCAAAAAATGAGTTTTTCAACAGGCTCTTGAAATGTGAATTATGGTGTCACTCATAAAAAAGTTGGCCCAATCCTTATCACAGACGAGTTAATGTGTACATGAGTGAATGCATTATTGGTAATTTAGTACGCATATCGATACCGCCTTCAATATTTTGGACCGCCCATTTTGAATAACTCCCTTTGACAAAGAATTACGAAAGAGATATGATTACGCAAAATGCGTTACGCGAGGTGCGTAATATGAGGAATCCTTTTCAATATGGTGGTGTAGTCAGAGGTGATGCCTTCTGTAATCGTAAGAAGGAAGTGAAAGATCTTTTGAGAGCAATGGAAAATGCCGAGAAATTATTTGTTTACTCCGAGCGACGTTTCGGGAAGACCTCTTTGGTGCGATTTGCTCTTGATAAACTATCAAAGAAACAATACGTGAGTGCCTATGTAGACTTGTGGCCTACCGATGGAGCACTTTCTTTTGCAACGGTTACGGCGAAGGCCATTGCGGAATCTATGAGCACCAGGGTGGAGAAGATATTGGAGATAGCAAAGTCCTTCTTCGGGAGGCTTTCACCGAGCGTCACAATAAATGACCAGGGAAGGCCGGAAGTCACCTTCGCTAGCAAGAGATTCGGTGAACCAGGACCAGAATTGAATGAAGTACTTGAAGCGCCACGGAAGATTGCATCTCAGGGAAGATGGAGAGTAGCAGTTGTGTTTGATGAGTTTCAGCAGATTTTAGAATACGGTAGTGATAAGGTTGAGCGCCAACTAAGAAGTATCATCCAAACCCAGGCCGATGTGTCATATATCTTTCTTGGGAGCCGGAGGCATTTGATTCAAAAGATGTTTTTGGACCGATCACGTCCACTTTACCGTGCTGGGGGACATTATCCGCTAGGACCGATCGGTGAAAAGGATTGGCTACCTTTTATCCGAAAGAGATTCCAAGATGGAGGCAAGAGGATTGCTGATGAGCAGATTCATTTGATTTGCCGTCTGACAGAAGGACACCCTTTCTACACTCAACATCTGTGCCATGTCTTATGGGACGTTTGTGAAACGGAAGGACAGATTTCGGAAGGTTTGATTGAATCAGCTGTCAATACACTGCTTGCCCACGAAAGCTACGCTTATGCCACCCTTTGGGAGTCTTTTGCTATCAACCCACGGAGGTTTTTGAAGGGATTAGCCTCTGAACCAACCGGGGTGAAACCCTTTGCCTCGGATTTTATTCAACGCCATGGTTTACGATCAGCATCGAATGCCCAAAGAGCTATTGAATCCCTCCTGGAAAGAGATGTCATTGACCGTGATAACAGTTCATTCATCATCATCGATCGCTTTTTTAAAATCTGGATACAGAAAACGCAAAGCGGCAAATAGTCAGAAAACGATGGCGGGGGTTAGATTTAGCAATTTACATAACACGACTAAGAATTGGTGTCATCCATAAAAAAGTTGCCTGTTCTAAATCCGGATTTCGGAATGTGGATTTCAGATTGTAAATATTGGAATTTAGATCATGCTCAAAACTCGGGGTCAAAGCTAAATTTTACACTTTACAAGGTTGATTTATTGCGATAGGAAAAGCTAAAAAATAGGGATAGAAGGTCAAATCTTTATTCTTTAAAATTGGTAATTTTCTTGGAGCCAATAACACCTTTCTCAAAATCGCATAGCGCAGACATATTACCGTAAGGCGTAAGGTGCCAGGGGAGACCCGAAAAAACATAGCATAGGAGGAACTCCTGGGGTTCGCATTTATAACTGTCAATTTCGACAAGCATGCTGTACCGGGTCGAACCAAGCTAACCATTTGAATCATAAGTTTATATCGAGAAAAATAGGGGCAATTTGGGACTTAGGGCTACAAATTTAAGGTTAAAATAATCCTTAATGAAAGTGGAAGCATGGACGGTACAAATCGTGCAAATATGAAAGCAGGCTTACAGGTTTTAATTGTATTAAAGAAAGACCAGCATTCTGGAAAACTAACCGAAGGTATAGTGAAAGACATTCTGACGAAATCTCCTACTCACCCCCATGGTATTAAAGTCCGCTTAGAAAGTGGTGAAATTGGTCGGGTTAAAAAAATAATGTAAGGAATTTAGGGTCAGGAAGACCTTCGGGGTCACATCTTCAAATGTCAGATTCTGCTCAAAGGTTGCACGGGAGTATCAATGGGCTTGAGGGTGGCAGGGCAATGCATTATTCTTGACAATAGGAGAACCGCCTGGAGGGAGATAAAGATCGTCAGGGTAAGAATATTGGGGGAGTCGAAGGTGGGGGATAGAGATCCGCATAGGCGCTCTAACAAATAGAATATCATTGGCATTTAAACCTAATGATTTATTCGGTCTTACAAGCAAACAAACCTATCGTGTGAAGGAAGAAACATTTTGAAGAGGTGCCCTTTTTGCGCAGAGGAAATTCAGAATGAAGCTGTGAAATGCCGTTTCTGCGGGGAGTTTCTTTCCAAATCGGATAGGTTAAGAAAGAAATGGTATTTTTCAACGGGAGCTCTTGTGGCTGCTCTTCTTTCCTTAGGCCCATTTGCTCTGCCGCTTGTATGGTTTAACCCACGTTATAAACCAATCACTAAGCTCGTGATCACGGTTATTGTTATTTCGCTTAGTGTTCTGCTTTATATTGCTATGAAAGCCCTGTACCTCCAATTAGTCGAACAGATGAAGGAGCTGGGCCTCATGTAACTGGGCACTTAGAGAGATGTATGTTCCCAGCAAAGTTAAAAAGGTGGGGACGGGGTTGACTAAGTTGAATAACTTGTGAATAAGTGAATAATGGGGTCACCCATTAAAAAGCACCTGTCAAGAGAAAAAAGTATTCCCCCCGTAAGAAAAGTATCTTCTTCCCCTCCGTCGTATCTGAATGGGTGAAGCGAAGTAATCGTGAGGCTTTGGGGTCAGACTTGCTTATTGACATATGGATTTATCCAAAGCACTAAATTAAATCTGCGATAGGAATATAGTCGATAAGCCACTCTGACCCCGGAGCCTTTCCTCAAGCGATGCCTACTTTGATCGTCCCTCCGCAGGGGGCCATCGGAAGGGCGCGACTTTACGTTTCGAAGGTCCAAATGCAGCCTTGTTGCGATGAGCCACAGGCGTAACCCTGGCATGGGGGCCGTTCTTGGGGACCTGCATGCTGGATCCGGCAGGGTGTTGCCCGGTTTGGGTATGAGACTTTCGCTCCGCTTTTTCATTTCTGCGGGTCCGATCCTTATCTCTCCGGGTCCGAAAGGCGGCAATCCGCTCGGCAAGAGGAACCTCGAGCCGTTCTAAAGCCTTCTTCTCATAATCAAACCCCGGAATCTTCTGCCGGGGCAGATGTCGGCCGAGGCTCTGTTCGATGGATCGGAGCGTTATTTCCTCGTCGGGAGAGACGAAGGTGCAGGCGTCACCTGTTGCATTCGCCCGCCCGGTCCGGCCAACCCGGTGGACGTAATCCTCGGCGATAGGGGGCACGTCGAAGTTGCAGACGAGCCCGAGGGCCTTCACATCGATCCCCCGAGCGGCGATATCCGTTGCCACGAGGACACGGAAGCTCCCCCGCTTGAAACCGGCCAGGGCCTCGGTCCGCTGCCCCTGGCTGCGGTTGCCGTGAATCCGGGCGCAGGCCACTCCGTGCTTTTCGAGGAAGTCGGCGAGCCGGTTGGCCCGATGCTTGGTCCGGGTGAAGGCAAGGACGCTCCTCGCCGTGTTCTGTTTGAGGAGCGCAAGCAAAAGGGTCGATTTGAGCTCGTGCGGAACGGGATAGGCCACGTGGTTAATCCCCGCCGCAGGCGTCGGTTTCGGGGTGATGTTGAGGGAAACAGGATTTTCTAACATCTCCCGGGCCAGCGTCACAATGGGCGGAGGAAGGGTGGCCGAGAAGAGAAGGGTCTGCCGCTTCGATGGAAGGTATTCCATGATGCGGCGAATGTCAGGCAAAAACCCCATGTCGAGCATGCGGTCTGCCTCATCGAGGATAAAATAGTCGATGCCGGTGAGCCGGGCGTATTTGTTCCGCAGATGGTCCATGAGCCGGCCGGGCGTGGCAACAAGGACGTCCACCCCCTTTCTGAAGGCCTGTTCCTGGGGAGAGGAAGAGACGCCTCCATAGACGGCAGCAGCCGTGAGGGACGTGTGCAGGGCGAGGTCACGAAGATGATCCGCGATCTGCACAGCAAGCTCTCGTGTGGGGACAAGGACAAGGGCCCTCGTTTTTCCCCGGGGCTGCCCGATCAGCCGGTGGAGAATTGGAAGAAGGAAGGCGGCGGTCTTACCGCTTCCTGTCACGGCCGTGGCCATGACATCGCGGCCCTGGAGAAGGGGTGGGATGGCCAGTTCCTGGATCGGTGTAGGCTGGTTAAACCCCTTTTCCTGGAGGGCTTTCAACAGATGGGGATGAAGCAAAAAAGATGAAAATGACATAGGTCTCCTTTTTCCTGGGACGTGCATTTCTCAAAAGGCAAAACAACGCCCAATGGATTGGTCCGGCTGGTTAAATGTGAAATCGTGGGACATAAAGGACGAATGACGGAAGGATTGCCGGTGAAGCCGCCGTTCAGGCTCTGAAAGTCTACGTGGACTTACGAATCGTGCCCCAGATAGTACCCGAGGAATTCGGTTCTCAGGGTAATGTGTTACTATAATATAATTTAATTCGTTTTTCAAATTGGTTAGCGATCCCAAATCCCGATATAGGAAAAGAGCTCCGGGGTCACATCTTCACGGGCTGTTGCCCAAATAATTGTTGTATAGGTTCATCATTTATGCTATAAAAATGGCAAACCCGGTGAAGGGAGCGTTGCCATGATGGGTCATCAAGAAGGTTTTCAGCCGAAGTTCTTTTATCATCAGATTAACCTCGAGCAAAGAGTCCCCCCAAACCACACTCTGAGGAAGATTCAAGAGAAGATTGATTTTGACTTCATCTACGGGGAGGTCAAAGACACCTATGGAGACAATGGCAACGTCTCTATTCCCCCTCCTGTAATCCTGAAGATGATGCTTCTTTTAATTCTTTATGATGTCCGTTCTGAGCGAGAGCTCATGGATACCATTCCCTTGCGTTTAGATTGGCTCTGGTTTTTGGGGTACAATCTGGACAGTGAGGTTGCGGATCATAGTGTGTTGAGCAAGGCCCGAGCGCGTTGGGGAGTGGAGGCGTTTAGGAACTTCTTTGAGCGTATCGTTTTGCAATGTGTGGAAACGGGATTGGTGGATGGCAGTAAGGTCTTTGTGGATTCGAGCCTGGTGGATGCGAATGCATCGAACAATTCTGTGATTGACACTCAGTCACTCAAGATTCATTTACGTAAGAGCTATGAGAAGCTGGAGGCTCGTTTGGAGGAGGTTGAGGAGAGTACAGACTCATCCAGGAGGTATGTGAAGAAGAACAGTCGGTATATGTCGAGGACGGATCCGGATGCAGCGATTGTGAATCGGGGAAAGCCGAAGCTTTCGTATCAGGTTCATCGGGCGGTGGATGGGAGGAGTGAGGTCATTACGGCCACGGAGACGACCGTGGGGGATGTGAATGAGGCACATGTGATGGTTCCCTTGTTGGAGAGTCATCATGTCAACACGGGCAGAGGGGCCGAGACCGTGGTGGCTGACAGCAAATACGGGACGATTGACAACTTTTTGGCCTGCCATGATCGGGGACTGAAGGCTCATATTCCGGACTTGAGGGAAGCCTCCGTAAAGCGGACAGAGAAACTGAAGATTTTCGCGGAAGAGCAGTTTCAGTATGATCCGCAAAATGATACTTATCGTTGTCCGGCAGGGAATCTGCTGAGGCCAAAATCATTGCACATCAATCGTCAGAGCCGAGATTACGCGGCACCCAAGAAGGTTTGAGCGGCTTGTCTGATCCGAGAGCAGTGTACTCGGAACAAGTCTGGGCGGACGATCAAGCGGCATTTGCGGCAAGAGGAGCTGGACCGGATGCGGGAGGCGAGTCGTTCAGCTTGGGCCAAACGGGACATCAAGACGAGGCAGCATCTGATGGAGCGTTCTTTTGCCAGAGGGACATGGTATGGTTTTGATCGAGCGCGGTGGAGGAGACTCTGGCGAGTCCAGATCCAGGAATACCTAATCGCTGCGATCCAGAATATTGAAGTCTTGCTCAGGTATGGAGAGGCACCGAAGAAAAATCTCTCGGTCCAGATCAATCAGGGAAAAGGAGTGATCCAAGGGGTTACACAACCTATTTCTGGCGTGATTAAAGACCTCATGAACATGGAAACTGACAGGATTATGCCATTGGATTTCGTTCGTGTTGAATTTAACGAAATTTAGAAGCCAAGGCTCTCCAAAAGAGAGGTTTAAGCAACAGCCCGTGAAGATGTCATTAATTCGTTCTTGGTGATCTGGGTTTTGATGTCCTGGATGGGGAGCAAATCTTTATTCTTTACAATTGGTAAATTTCTTGGAGAAAAATAACACCTTTCTCAAAATCGCATAGCACATAGCGCCCGCTTACAGTAGACATTTTCGGGGGGCAGGCGTAGAGCATAGCGGTAAAGTTGTGATTTGAAGAGCTATGTTTCAAATTTTTTTGCCTTGCCAATCTATCATTTGCTCTGTATCATTAGATAAAGTTTACTGTTTTCCCAAATTTATCGAACATACTGGATCGACCTATTCAAGACCACTCGTAGTCCGGAGTTAAGGAGGGGAGTATGCAAATAAACTGGAAGGACCATGTTGTGAGTACAACCGATGTGCTTCGGGGTAAGCCCCGGATCAAAGGGACCAGAATCCCCGTTAGCCTTATCCTTGGATATCTGGCAGCCGGCAAAGACTTTGAAGAAATTATTAAAGAGTTTCCTGATCTTACTAAAGAACAGATTGCTGCTTGTCTGGACTATGCCCGTGATTTGTCAGAATTCGAGGTTGCCGTCTGATGGGTTTAAGGTTTTTTGCAGATCATTGTATTCCGAATTCTGTAATTAAAGGGCTTCTTGATGGCGGTCATGAAGTTTTACGGCTCAGGGATTACATTCCTATAGAATCTCCAGACCCAATAGTTATCGCATCTGGCCAGGAACTTGATTCAATTCTTATTTCTTTAAACGGGGACTTTACTGACAAGGTGAATTACCCTCCGGGAAATTATAAGGGAATTGTTGCACTCCAGGTCAGAAATCATCCAGAGATCATTCCCCAACTTATGGTAAGGCTAAAAGATTACTTATCGTCATATTCCGACATGAACTCCTACAAAGGAAAGCTCGTTCTGGTAGAAGTGAGTAGGATAAGAATTCGGTAATCCATAAAGCCTTGGGCTCATCCATAAAAAAGTTGGCGTATTCAAAAGCGGATTTACGATTGCGGAATGCGGGACTTAGAACATTCGGGAATTGCTTGGTCAGGCTTTCACAATTTTTTTCTTCCACTGTTTCATATTCTTTGTCACATTTCGAGTATCGATGATGAGGGGAGCATACTTCATCACCCATGAATAATCAATGCAGCTATGGTCTGTGACCACCACGACAGCATCTATTTTCTGAAGCAACCCCTTTGTGAGCGGGGAGGATTTCAACTTGAAATAATATTTTCTAAAAGGGGGAAGAACAGGTATATAGGGGTCGTGATAGAGAAGGACTGCCCCTTTCTTTCGGAGGAGTTCCATGATAGATAGGGCAGGGGTTTCCCTGGCATCATCTATGTCTTTCTTATAGGCTACCCCGAGGATCAATATTTTTGCTCCTTTGATGCTTTTCCCTCTCCCATTGAGGGCATCTTGAATCTTGGCGACCACATAGTAAGGTACGTGAACATTAATTTCTCCCGCCAAGAAAATAAATCTTGTTGTGAAATCGTATTCCCGGGCTTTCCAGGAGAGATAATAAGGATCGATAGGAATACAGTGTCCTCCCATTCCAGGACCCGGATAGAATGGGGAGAATCCAAAAGGTTTGGTACTGGCTGCTTCGATAACCTCCCAGATATCGATCCCCATACGGTCGGCCAACATTTTCAATTCATTCACTAAGGCAATATTGACACTACGGTAGATGTTCTCGAGGAGTTTGGTTAATTCTGCAACTCGAGGGGATGAAACGGGTACCACTTTCTGAACGATCTGACTGTATAGGGCAGTAACAACTTTTTTGCAGGAGGGAGTGACCCCGGAGACGACCTTTGGGATCTGAAGGGTTGTAAATCTTTTATTCCCAGGATCCTCTCTTTCGGGAGAGAAGGCAAGGAAGAAATCTTTCCGCACTTTCAAACCAGTCGATTTCAACTGGGGAAGGATCAACTCTTCCGTCGTTCCTGGATAGCTTGTGCTTTCCAGGACAATTAACTGTCCTCTCCTGAGATGTTCACGAATAGCCACTGTCGTTTTATCTATATATTGGAGGTCCGGCTCCATTTTTTCCGTCAGTGGAGTGGGGACGCAAATCAAGATACAATCGGGTTCATCGAGGCGTGAAAAGTCATCCGTCACATTTAGATGGCCACTCCGGACAAATTGGGAAATCCGCGAGGAGGATATGGATTTTAAATAGCTCTTCCCTTTCTTCAGCGTAGCAACTTTTTTAGAATCAACATCAAATCCTAAAACTCTGAAATCTTCCTCACAAAACCTTAACACCAGAGGGAGCCCAACATATCCCATACCGATGATTCCAATCAAGGCTTCTTTCTGAAGAATCTTTTTAATGAGTCGTTCTGCCATGTTCATCGTCTTCATATCTTTGATTCCCCGGCTCATTTCCTGTAGAAGGCCTTGATTCGATCCACGACCGCGGTCTGTTGATCTTCCGTCAACTCAGGATAAATGGGAAGAGCTAAAACCTCTTCGGAAGCCTTCTCGGAATTTGGAAGATCCCCCCGACGATATTTTAGAAAAGAGTAACATTCCTGCAAATGGAGGGGGACGGGATAATAGATGTCTGTGCCAATTCCTTCCTCTGTCAGGAATTGTCTGAGCCGATCTCTTTCTGGTACACGGATCACATACTGATGAAAGATATGGCGGTTCTGATATTGAATAGTCGGGAGCTTAAGGCCTTTTACAGAAGAGAGAAGATCTTGGAATAACAACTGATAACGTTCAGCCTTCTTTTGTCTCTCTGCAGTCCATTTCTCTAAATACTTGAATTTCACCAAAAGGATAGCTGCTTGAAGGGTATCCAGGCGGCTGTTGATGCCAATCGATTTATGAAAATATTTGGGTTGGCTTCCATGGCCCCTGAGCAGTCGAACCTTTTCTGCCAAACCGGGATGATCCGTCACGACCATTCCCGCATCCCCAAAAGCACCCAAATTTTTTGTCGGGTAAAAGGAAAAACATCCAAAGTCGCCTATCTGCCCAGCCCGGCGCCCCTCTGAACCAGCCTTGGGTTTATACTCTGCCCCCAAGGCTTGGGCAGCATCTTCAATGACAAAAAGGTTTTTCTCCTTGGCTATTGTAAGAAGAAGATTCATATCTGCACATTGACCGAAGAGATGGACAGGAAGTATGGCCTTTGTTCTCGATGTAATCTTCTCCTCAATTTTGAAAGGGTCGATATTATAAGTCTCTGGATCGATATCCACAAAGACAGGGATGGCGCCGAGGCGGGAGACAGAACCTGCTGTTGCAAAAAAAGTGAAGGGAGGAAGAAGGACCTCATCGCCCGTCCCGATTCCTAAGGCCATTAAGGATAAAATCAGGGCATCTGAACCGGAGGCTACCCCGATGGCATATCGGGTCCGGCAATATTGAGCAATGGTTTCTTCCAACGCCTGGACTTTAGATCCCAGGATGAATTGTTGGGTCTGAAACACTTCATCCAGGGCAGACTTAATTTCCTCTTCGATGGATTTAAACTGAACCGCTAAATCAAAAAAAGGAACTTTCGTCTTCATCAATGTTCTCTTCTTAAAGTGGAAAAATAGATGCAGTTTAATTAAGATAAAAAAAATTGATAGTCAAGGTAATTTTTCATCGCTATAATAAGATCCATGAAAGGAAAGATGAATCTTGATTCTATTTCGATTCTTTTAGTCAGGCCCAAATTCCACGAAAACATTGGTTCGGTGGCCAGGGCGATGAAGAATATGGGATTGAGTCGGTTGATCGTGGTCAATGGATGTTCTCCCCTCCATCCCAACGCCTATAAATTAGCCTCAGGGGCTGAAGATATTTTGGAAAGGGCAGAGGAGTTTTTTACGTTGAGAGAGGCCATCTCTGAAATGGGATGTGTGGTCGGGACGACTTCACGAGGAGGGAAAGAGAGACACCCTCTTCTGACGCCGGAAACCTTGGCGAAGAAACTTATCCCCCTCTCTCTGAAAAATTCAATTGGTTTGGCCTTTGGTTCGGAAAAAGAGGGATTGACCAGTGATGAATTGTTTCTTTGTCATCTTTATGTCAGGATCCCTTCGATGGAGTCCTTCCCCTCCCTCAATCTTGCGCAAGCTGTGATGGTAGTTTGCTACGAGTTATTCCAAGCCTCATTGGAGATTCCAAAACAGCCCATTCAATTGGCTCAAGCGGAGCAGTTGGAGAGGATGTTTGAACATATGGAAAAGACTCTCATCCAAATCGGGTTTCTGGATTCCAACCATCCAAAAAGAATCATACGAGTGCTGAGAAAGCTATTTGGAAGAAGCCAAATGGATGAAAGAGAGGTTCAGATTCTACAGGGTATTTGGAGCCAAATGGATCGGTATTTGAGAAAAGGGAAGGACCTTTAAGTGGAGGAAGAATAAAATGTTAGAAAAATGGGTGGGATTGACTTTCTCCTTCTTTCTGGCAATGGGTCTATTAGAAGTAAGAATGGGGCATGCTTCTTTATCGCTGCCAAAACCTTCTTTCGATGGAAAGGTCTCTGTAGAGAAAACCATTAAGGAGAGACGAACCATTCGAGATTTTAAAGAAAGAACTCTCCCCCTTACTCATCTTTCGCAACTCTTATGGTCTGCGCAGGGGATCACAGATCCAATAGGAAACAAAAGAGCTGCGCCCTCTGGAGGGGCATTGTACCCCTTAGATATTTACATCCTCATCGGAGAGAATGGAGTCGAAAAGATGGAGGCAGGTATTTATCATTATTTACCAAAAGAGCATTCAGTCTTATTGATCCCGAAAGGAGATCGGCGAAAAGAAATTGCCTCAGCATCTTTATCTCAAATGTGGACGGCTAAAGCACCCGTCATCTTCATCATCACGGCTGAATATAAAAGGACCACCTGGAAATATGGTGAAAGAGGGATCCGATATGCCCTCATTGAAGTAGGGCATGTGGGTCAGAATCTGTTTCTCCAGGCAGAAGCCATGGGACTGGGGGCTGGGATCGTGGGAGCATTTAATGATTTGGAGGTTTCAAAAGTGGCAGGCCTTCCTCCCAAACACGAACCCTTATTGATGATGCCAGTGGGGTATAAGAAATAAAAAAACCCTTCCCCGGATCATCTTGGAGAAGGGTTTTGAAAGGAAACGTAGGAGATCGTTCCTACTACTTTTTCAAAAAAAGGCTGAGGATGTCAATCGGCACGGGGAAGATGATGGTGGAATTCTTCTCCGTGGCAACCTCCGCTAAGGTCTGAAGGAACCGAAGCTGGAGGGCAGTGGGATTGACACTGATCACATTTGCAGCCTGAGTCAATTTTTCTGCAGCCTGGAATTCACCCTCGGCATGGATGATTTTGGCTCTCTTCTCCCTTTCTGCCTCTGCCTGTTTTGCAATGGCCCTCTGCATATTCTCCGGCAGATCTACCTGTTTGGTTTCCACCAGAGAGACCTTGATTCCCCATGGTTCTGTGTGTTTATCCAGGATATCTTGGAGTTTCAGGTTGATCTTATCTCTCTGGGAGAGCAATTCATCCAAATCCGCCTGACCCACAACGCTTCGGAGTGTGGTTTGGGCCAATTGGGAGGTGGCATAAAGATAATTCTCCACTTCGACGACCGCCTTATTTGGATCCAAGACGCGAAAATAGACGACGGCATTCACTTTAATGGAGATATTATCACGGGTGATGACATCCTGGGGCGGGATGTCTAGCGTGACCAATCTCAGACTGATTCTTAGCAACTTATCAACGCCAGGGATGATGAAAATAATCCCTGGACCCTTTGCTCCGATAAGCCTTCCCAGTCGGAAGATAACCCCCCGTTCATATTCCCTGAGGATCTTGATGGCTGAGGCAGCTACGATCAATATAAAGACAATAAGAAAAAAGAAACCTGATGGAAGACCTGTCATACCCATATTATTCCCTCCTTATTCGATTTTTTTAACTTTCAGTTTTAAATTTTTTACTCCAATGACCTGAACTTTTCCTCCTTCCTCTATAGGTTGATCGCTCATGACATTCCAGAACTCTCCATGAATGGAGATCTTTCCTTCTGGAGAGATGCTCGTTGTAGCTATTCCTGTTTCTCCCACAAGCCCTTCCATCCCTGTGGTTGGTTTTTGCAAGCGTGCATTGATCGCCTTGGTTACTGCAAAAATGAAGAATGCCGCGCTCACCATCACAGCAGGTATGATTACACTCATAGAGACCCTCATATATTCAGCTGGACTCTGAAATAACATCATTGAACCTAAGAAAAGGGAGATGACCCCTCCAACGGCTAACAAACCGTGGCTGACCACCTTGATTTCGGCAATGAAAAGGATGATGGCAAAGAGGATCAGCGCTAAACCGGCGTAATTGACCGGAAGCATCTGCAATGCGTAAAAAGCCAGAATAAGGAAGATTCCGCCCACCACTCCGGGAAGAATGGCTCCGGGGCTCGAGAGTTCGAAGAAGATACCGTAAATTCCTAACATGAGAAAGATATAAGCGATCGTAGGATTAGAGATGATATCCAGAAGCCGGTCGCGCCAACTCATCTGAATGGGCTTCGGTTGAACTCCCTTCGTGTGAAGGGTCCGGGTGACTCCATTGAATTTTACAACCTTTCCGTCAATCTTAGCGAGAAGACTTGGAAGATCAGGGGTAATAAAATCAACGACATTAAGTTTAACTGCTTCTTCTTCGGTGATGGAAACACTTTTCACTACCGCCTTTTCAGCCCAATCCACATTTCTCCCTCGATTCTTGGCAATGGTCTTGATGTAGGAGACCGTGTCGTTCACGATCTTTTCCGTCATTGTTTTACTTTCTTTACCTTCCCCTCCCCCCAATGTGACAGGATGGGCTGCCCCAATATGGGTACTGGGAGCCATGACAGCAATATTTGCAGCCATGGTGACGAATACGCCGGCAGAGGCCGCTCTTGCTCCACTTGGGGCCACATAAACGATAATCGGGATAGTGGAGGCGAGCTCCTTTTTGACGATCAATCTCATCGACTCCATCAATCCTCCGGGGGTATCCAGCTGGATAATTAAACATTGGCCACCCTGTTGAGTTGCTTCGTCAATCGAGTCCGTAATGAACTTGGCGGTCGCCGGGTTGATGATTCCATCTACCTCAATGGTATAGACTGGTTCCTTTTCTTGCCCTGGAATCGAGGCCGCAAAGGTGAAAAGAAATAGGGTAAAAAGAATTAGTAAGAGCTTGTTTCTTTTCAAGATTTTTTCTCCTGGGAATTAAATATCCCACAAAAGAGAAGGATTGTCAAATCATTCTGGAAACAGAAAAGAAAATTTTATCTCTCTAAATCTTAATCTTCATGAGGTCCTCGGCCAGAATGATTTGACCTCGATAGACTTGTTTACATTGTTCCAGGATATCAAACTGGTCACAAACTGGATAGAGATGGGTGAGGAGAAGTTTTTTACAGCCAGATTCCAATGCAATTCTCCCAGCCAAGGAGGAGGTGAGATGACCTTCTACTTTTTTCCCATCAGGGAAGGAGCACTCGATTACGAGGAGGTCTACTTCTAAGGCCAGATCAATAATATTTTGACAATAATCCGTGTCCCCTGAAATTGCTATGGACTTTCCGTCTTTGAATTCAATCCGATACCCCACGCTTCCAGAAATATGGGCCATAGGTCTTGAAAAGATTTTAAGATCCCGGTAGACCATGGTTTCTTTGGAAATCTCTTTGACAGTCAAATGATAAGATTGGGGCTCAATCCAAGAGCCATAGAGTTTCTCTAATTTTTCAAAAAAAGATTTAAACCCAGGCCCTCCGATGCATAAAAGATCCTTTTCTCGTGGGAGATCTCCGTATTTACAGGCAAAGAGAGTTGGAACGAAATCCGCTGTGTGATCCGGGTGGAGATGGGTATAGAGGATGAGGTCAGGGTTTTGATAAGTGATCCCTACCTCCAGCATCTTCCTCAATGTTCCAGGACCACTGTCGATTAATATTTTGGTGCTGTCCGAGATAATGATTAACCCCGGCGATGCTCTTCTTATTGAAGGAATGCCTGTCCCTGAACCTAATACGATTACTTTAGCCAATGCTTTTACTCCGATAGAATATGCTTTACATAAGACTATCATGAAATAACTGGATTGTAACTTCCTTTTTACTTCCCATATGGATTGACATTCAATTTTCTTTTTAATAGTTTATAAAAAGTGGATATTCAGGAAAAGAGGCTAATCGAAATTGACGGGTCTTATGGGGAAGGGGGAGGGCAGATCTTAAGGACGGCTCTTGCCCTCTCTGCCATTCTAAGGAAACCTTTCACCATCCACCACATCCGATCAAAACGGAAGAACCCAGGTCTTCAAGCTCAACATCTGGAAGGTGTAGAGGCGTTGGCACGAATTACAGAGGCTCAGATAGAAGGGGTTAAATTTGGATCGCAAAAAATTACCTTCATTCCAAAAACGATTCTCTCTGGAGATTTTCAATTCGAGGTGAGGACGGCTGGTTCTGTCACCCTACTTCTTCAGGCAATATTCCTTCCTCTTTGCTTATCTCAGGGAGCTTCCAGATTGACCTTGGTCGGTGGTACCCATGTCCCATGGAGTCCGTCTTTTCATTATCTCTCTGAGGTTCTATTACCCATTCTTGAACCTATGGGGATTTCTGTTGACGCAACAATTGAGAAGTGGGGTTGGTATCCCAAAGGATGCGGGAAAATTCAATTGAAAATAAAACCCGTTGACGAATTGAAGGGGATCTCGTTGGTTAACAGAGGTTCACTGGAAAAGATTCGCGGACTCTCTGCTATCTCTAACCTTCCTAAACATGTGGCAGAAAGACAGAAGGAGCAAGCCTTAAAAAGGATTCAAAGGGAACTGAAGATGGATGCGGAGATCGACATTTTGTATGATGCCCCTTCGAATGGGCAAGGTTCATTCCTGTTTCTGCTAGCTGAATATGAAAAGACTCTTGTCGGGTTTTCATCTTTGGGTTCAAGAGGAAAGCCAGCCGAAAAAGTGGCTGATGAAGCGGTAGATTCCTTGAAAGATTATATAGAATCGGATGGTTGCGTCGATTCTCACTTAGGAGATCAACTTGTACCCTTCATGGCTTTGGCTAAAGGGAATTCCTCATTCACCACCATACAAATGACGGAGCATCTTCTTACCAATTTATGGGTCATTCAACATTTTCTGGATGGTACTATTTCAAGATGGGGGGAAAGAGGAGAGAGGGGAAGAGTTGAATTTCTTAATGAATAGAAATACTTGACTTCATCCGTCCGGCATATTAAAATTGACAGAAAAGGAGGAATAAATCAACAGAGTATACGGGAATATCATCGGTTTAAAGCCGAATCAAATCAGAAGAATTGAACATATCTACCGAAGGAAAATTCCTCCTCAAAAGGTTGTTACGCCTGAACTCGCCCGCCTCCTTATAGAGCTTTCAAACGAAATAAGGCGCCAAATTGGTATTCTTGCAGGCCGAAGAGGATCCATTGAAATGGTTATCGTGGGAGACCAGAAAGGGATTACGATCCCGGACCTTTCTCGGTTTCGAACAGGAATCCTCCGGTTAAGAGGTCTTCGACTTATTCATACCCACCTCCAGGGGGAGCCTTTGACTGAGGAAGATTTGACAGACCTCGTCCTCCTGAGATTGGATATGATGGTAGCCCTCACCGCTGGCGGGGAGGGCCCCTCTGGGTGGATCCATTCCGCCCATCTCCTCCCTGATAATCCGGGTAAAAAGGTCTTGGAAGTTAGCCCTCCCTCTTCGGTGGGCAACTTGGATGTCGATTTTTTAAAGTGGATTCAATCCCTCGAGGATGAATTTCAAAGGGGACAAAGATCCATTCCTCTCAAGGGGGCTAAAGAAAAAGGCATCCTCATCAGTGTCAGCAAGGCGAACCGTGAGAACTTAGAAGATTCAATGGAGGAATTGAAAGAACTGGCAGAGTCGAGTGGGGTGTTTGTCGTCGATTCCATTATCCAACGCCCCCAGAACATTTCTCCCACGACCCTGGTTGGGGAAGGGAAGTTGAAAGAGTTGTTGGTCAAATGCATGCAATTGGGAGTCGATTTGATAATTTTTGATCAAAATTTAACACCTGGCCAGATGGCTACCGTTTCTGATCTGACCGAACTGAGAGTCCTTGATCGAACCCAGCTCATTTTAGACATTTTCGCCCAGAGGGCGCATACCTTGGATGGAAAGATTCAGGTCGAACTGGCGCAATTAAAATATTTGCTTCCTCGGCTAGCCAGGAAGACATTGGCTCTTTCCCGGCTGACGGGTGGAATTGGAGGACGGGGACCAGGAGAGACAAAATTAGAGATTGATCGTCGTCGGGTCGGGGACCGAATCCATCTCTTGGAGAAGGAATTAGAAAAATTGTGCCGGAGGAGGGAACAGAGAAGATCCCGAAGAGCAAAAACAGGAATCCCTATTCTTTCCATCATTGGATACACCAATGCCGGAAAATCGACCCTTTTTAACCTCCTCACCAAGAGTCAATTCCAGGTCGAAGACAGACTCTTTTCCACCCTCGATACGGCGACCAGAAGGTTAAGATTTCCTAAAGCTCATAAAGTGGTGATTACCGATACTGTTGGATTTATCAAAGATTTGCCAAAAGACCTGATGGGGGCCTTTCGCCCCACTTTTGATGAATTAAAAGAATCAAATTTATTGATCCATCTGATCGACATCAGCCATCCTCGTTTTCCCGAACATATTGAGTCTGTAGAAAAAATTCTTTTTGAATTAAAGCTGGATGCCATCCCGAGATTACAGGTTTTTAATAAAGATGATCAATTGAGTCAAAAAGAAGGAGAAGCCATTTGCCAAAAGTATGGTGGTGTCTCCATCTCTGCCCTCCGCCCCGAAAGTCTCGAGAAGTTTTTCCTGGCGGTCGATAAAAAATTATGGGAGGAAAGTCATTCCCTGGATGAAATGGATAATGTCGGGTTGACAAATGAAGATTCGTTTGATATATCAAATCAAAACTGGACGATGGAAGTGAGGGAAAACGATGGGAAACCATCCTATAGAGATTGAGGAACGTCTGACCTTTGATGATGTGTTGCTCATTCCAGCTTTTTCTGAAATATTGCCCAAGGAGGTGGATGTCAGCACGCAATTGACTCGGACGATCCGATTAAATATTCCATTGGTGAGTGCTGCTATGGATACGGTTACTGAATCCAGGACAGCGATCTGTATGGCCCAAGAGGGAGGGATTGGAATTATTCATCGGAATATGCCTGTCTCTGATCAAGCCATTGAAGTGGATAAAGTGAAAAAATCAGAAAGCGGGATGATCCTTAATCCCATCACCATGGACCCTGAGCAAAAAATTTATGAAGCACTGGAAATTATGAAAAAATATCGAATTTCAGGGGTTCCCATTACAAAAAATGGAAAGCTGGTTGGGATCCTGACGAATCGGGATTTAAGGTTTGAGAAACGATTGGACGACAAGGTATCCACGGTGATGACGAAGGATCATCTCATTACGGTTCCGATCGGGACCACCCTCGAGGCCTCCAAGGAGATCCTTCATAAAAACAGAATCGAAAAATTACTGGTCGTGGATGGACAAAATAATTTGAAGGGGCTCATCACCATCAAAGACATCGAAAAAATAAGAAAATACCCCAATTCCTGTAAAGACACCCATGGCCGCCTTCGGGTGGGGGCTGCCATTGGTCCTGGAAAAGACAGGGAAGCGAGAACCGAGGCATTGATCAAGGCAGGCGTAGATGTTTTAGTCATTGATACGGCCCATGGCCATTCCAGGGATGTATTGGAGACTGTCCGGGATACCAAAGAAAATTTTCCGGATTGTCAGCTCATCGGAGGCAATGTTGCCACCCGAGGAGGAACTCTTGATCTGATCAAAGCAGGAGTGGATGCGGTGAAAGTGGGAGTGGGGCCCGGATCGATTTGTACCACACGGGTCATTGCGGGGGTAGGAATTCCGCAACTCTCTGCCATCATGGAGACGTCCGAAGTTTCGGAAAGAAATGGAGTTCCCGTTATTGCAGATGGTGGAATCAAATTCTCTGGAGATATTACGAAGGCCATCGCTGCTGGAGCGCGCTCGGTCATGATTGGAAATTTATTCGCTGGGACGGATGAAAGTCCAGGCGAGATCGTACTCTATCAAGGGAGGAGTTATAAAGTTTATCGAGGGATGGGGTCCATAGAGGCCATGAAAGAGGGGAGCAAGGATCGATACTTCCAGGAAGATGTCGAAAGCGAAACCAAGTTGGTTCCAGAAGGGATTGAAGGAAGGGTTCCTTACCGTGGAGCCCTCTCTTATGATATCCAACAACTCATCGGAGGAATGAAAGCAGGGATGGGGTATCTGGGGGCGAGAAATATCCAGGAATTACAACAGAAGGCAAGATTTATACGAATCACATCGTCTGGATTAAAAGAGAGCCATGTCCATGATGTGATCATTACCAAAGAGGCCCCCAACTACCGTTTGGAATAAACCGGCTCTCGTGAGAATCTTTGTTATATGAAAAAAGCCATTTTTATCTTAATCCTTTTAATTCTTTCTCTCCTTTATTACACGGGTGTGCTGACCAAGAAGGAAACCCTCCCTTTTTCTAAAGAATTCTTTTCGGTTGAAAGCCCTGTTTCGACCGATCGTCCATGGGATCTTAAAAAAAGTACCTCGCTTAACCAGAAAGAGTTGGATCAACTCTACCAATTGAAATTGGATAAAGGGATTCGAAACGTTCCGATCCTCTCTTTCTTACTGATACGGGAATCTGAGCAGGCGAGAGGAAAAGGGGATGCTGATCAAGCCGTCCGGTGGGCAACCTATTCCATAAAATTTTCGCCAGACCTGCCCCAGCCTTATTTTGAATTGGCACGAGCCCTCTGGCATCAAAACCTCTTCCAACTCCATAAAATCCTTCCTGAGGTGTTGAAAGGAGAGGTCGTACAATTTCAATATTACCCCAGTTCCCTTAAACTTTTTTATAACATGTTTTATATCCTTGCCAATGCCCTCCTCATGACGTTTATTATTTTTGGCATTGTCATCATGGTCAAATATTACCCCCTCTATTTCTATGATATCCGAAAAAATTTGACTCAAGAGATTTCAAGACTTCTCATTAACAGCCTCAAAATTTTCATTCTCTTCATCCCCTTCTTCTTCCGCTTGGACATGCTCTGGGCTCTTTTCTTTTGGTCCGTTTTATTATGGGGTTATGTAACGAAAAGGGAAAAACAATTCATTATCGTCTTTCTCATTGTTTTAGTTTACCTTCCCTTTTTCCTTCGCTCCTCCTCCTCTTTTTTAGATGGGGCGTCTTCGGATATCATTTTGGAAATGAATCAGATGAATCATGAAGACTGGGGAAGGGCAACAGAAGAAAAATTGCGGACCTGGTTGGTGAACCATCCCGATGACCCCGAAGTTCTTTTCTCTCTCGGATTGGCAGAAAAGAGGCAAGGGCATTATCCCGCAGCGGAAGAATTTTACCGAAGGGCGATCCAACAGGATCCCAAATTCAACGAAACCTTTTCCAATCTGGGGAATGTCTATCTTGCCCAAAAACAGACCACTTTGGCCATCGCTTCTTATCAACAAGCCACCGATTTAAATCCCAATCGAGGAGCTTATTATTACAACCTTTACCGGGCCTATTCTCAAGAAACTTTTCTCTCTGGGAAAACGGATAGAGCTTTTCAGAGAGCCAGACAACTGGACCCCCAACTCATTGATTATTATTCGATGATTGACTCCCCCAACCTCAATCGACTGGTGATCGATGAGGTCTTAACCCCCCAAAGGCTCTGGAAAAGGTTTCTGGATCAGTTCATCGGAAAGGAAGGATTTTTGTTCCGTCTGTTCAAGGCTTGGTTCGAAAAAATTCCATCGAGAGTCCCCTTTTTGGCGCCTATCTTATTTTTAGGATTTTTAATAGGGATGGCCAGGTATTGTCGGACGAAACGGTTTTTGACCCGGTGCCCCATGTGTGGCAGTCCGACCTACCGGTTTTATTTGGGAACCTCCGATCAGGAATTTATTTGTTTTAATTGTTATCGTATTTTCCTTCAAAAGGAAAAGCTTCACCCTAAGATTGTCGAAAAGAAATCTCTTCAGGTTCGCCAATTTCAAAAACAGAACCATTTTATTAGCAGATTTCTTTCCTTCTTCCTCGTCGGGTTCGGTTACTTATGGAGGGAACAGGTTCTTAAAGGTCTCCTTTTACTCTTTGTCTTTTTTATTTTCATTTTAAGAGTTGTCTATTGGAGTGGAGTGATGCCTTCTTCCCTCCCTCAACTGTTCTCGACCCTTTGGAGATGGATTTTCTGGGGAGGGTTTTTCCTCATCTTCTATCTCTTTTCCGTCCGACAGCTCTATCGGATTAAACCAAAATTCGAAACAGAAAGTGAGCGATTAGGGACCCGTTAAAAACTTTTTTCTTCTGAGGAAGAACCCTCTGAACTATGATGAGGATTCACTTTCGTGGACAGGAATAAAAAATAAAAGAGGAAGACCATGGCCCTGCAGGGAACGTTAAAAGACTTTAGCATTACCGAGATCATTCAACTCATCGGGCAACAGCTCAAAACGGGCGTTTTAAAAATTCGTCGAGGAAAAGATCTCGTGGAAATCCATTTTGTTGATGGGATGATCGTCCATGTCTATTCGAATTATCGCGGGAAGAAGGATCTCATCGGTGAGATTTTGGTAAAGGCCCAACTGATCACCGAAGAACAATTGGAGCGGGTTTTAAAAATTCAAAAAGATACGCTTAAATATTTAGGGGAGATCCTCGTAGAGCTCCAACTCCTGACCAAGGACGATGTGCTCAAGGTGATTTCAACACAGATTTACGAAACGATTTATGATCTATTTTGGTGGGAAGATGGCCAATTCAACTTTGATCTAAAATTGGTGGAAAGTTATAAGAAGATTCCCTTTGCCCTGAGCACGGAACAGGTGTTATTGAACATCCTGCGCATGGTGGATGAGTGGTCCGAGATCGAAAAAAAGGTTTTTTCACCCCACCTGGTATTTAAAAAGACTCTTGGACTTGAAGATAAATCTGTTGGGGTGCTTTCTCCTCAAAGTTACTTAAAAGAGAAGCTGACCTCAGAACAGGAATTGATTTACAATTTAGTGGATGGGACCCGAACGGTCCAGGAAATCATTGATCGAAGCCTCTTGGGAAAATTTAATACCAGCGAAATTTTATTGGACCTCTCTCAAATGGGCCTGATCGAAACGGGGGGGGTTCGAACTCCCAGCCTCATCAAGAAGGTCAGCATGGTTAATTTCAGGGAAGCCTTAGCTTTTGTTTACTACGGCGCCTTTTTAGTTTTTATCTTTCTTCTTCTCATCTATTTTAAACCAAATTTTTTACATCATTTTTGGGATTTAAAGATAGAACGAGTGGATATTGAGGTTCCCACACATTTGGTCCATAAGACACAATTAGATCGAATCAAGAATGCTTTAGAAATCTATTATTTGGAAAAGGGACAATATCCTCCTCATCTTGAAGAATTGATCTCAGTAAAACTTCTACAGGAGAGCGACCTCTTTTATCGGAAAGGGGTCTCCTATCAATACGAATTAAAGGACGGGAAATATTTTTTAAAGCACTGAGAGTTTACTAATTCCCTTTATCCTCTTTCCCAATCATTCTCTGATCTGGAAATAGAAAAAATGAAGAGGCAGACTCTTTTTGATAAGATTCTCATCCTCGATTTTGGTTCCCAGTATACCCAACTGATTGCCAGAAGGGTGAGGGAATGCCGGATTTATAGTGAAATTCATCCCTATGATATTCCTATGGACAGAGTAAAATCCTTGTCCCCAAAGGGGATCATATTTTCTGGGGGGCCAGCAAGTGTCTATGAGAAAAATGCCCCCCTCTGTGATCCCGCCATCCTCAGGATGGGCATCCCTGTTTTAGGTATTTGTTATGGCATGCAATTGATCGCTCAATTATTGGGAGGGGAGGTCATCCATTCAGAAAAAAGGGAATATGGAAAAGCCAAATTAACTTTGGACCGGGGTGGGAAACTATTCAGAGGCTTGGGGAGAAAGGGAAGTCAGTGGGTGGTCTGGATGAGCCACGGGGATCACGTCAAGACATTACCTCCAGGATTTCACACCATCGCCCATTCGAAGAATACCCCTCTTGCAGCGATTGAAGAGTCTCAAAAAAGAATTTATGGGCTCCAGTTCCATCCAGAGGTGGTTCATACTCAGAGGGGACTTGATCTCATCAAAAATTTTCTCTTTCATATTTGTGAATGTTCCAACCTTTGGACGATAGAGTCTTTTTTAGAGCAAACCAGCCATGACCTGAAGAAGAGGATTGGATCAGGGAAAGTCATCTGTGGCTTAAGCGGCGGGGTCGATTCCACGGTGGTGGCCCTTCTTCTCCATCAGGCGGTCGGGGACCGTTTGCAATGCATCTTTGTCAATAACGGTCTCTTGAGAAAAAATGAAGCTTCCCAGGTAGTGAATTTATTTCGCTATCATTTTAAAATACCATTAATCCACATCGATGCGGAAAACTCCTTTCTGAAAAAATTGGAAGGGGTGATCGATCCAGAAGATAAAAGAAAAAAAATTGGAAAAGAATTTATTTTCATCTTTGAAAGGGAGGCCAGAAAGATTGGGGGGGTGGAATACCTTGCTCAGGGAACCCTTTATCCCGATGTGATCGAAAGCGTTTCCTCAAAAGGACCTTCGGCAACGATTAAGAGCCACCACAATGTGGGAGGATTACCTGAGAAGATGAAATTAAAGTTAGTGGAGCCCCTTCGAGAATTATTTAAAGACGAAGTGAGACAACTGGGGAAGGTATTGGGGCTACCCGATGAGATTATAAAACGCCAACCCTTTCCAGGACCGGGTCTTGCCATCCGGATTGTCGGGGAAGTGAGCAAAGAGAGGTTAAAAATCTTAAGAGCCGCCGATGAGATTGTCATGAAAGAGATGGAGGAATACGGTTTTTTAGATCGGGTTTGGCAATCCTTTGCGGTATTACTCCCTGTGAAGACTGTGGGCGTGATGGGGGACGAAAGGACTTATGAAAATGTGATTGCCCTCAGGGTGGTGGGAAGCCAGGATGGGATGACGGCGGATTGGGTTAGATTGCCCTATAAAATCTTAGAGCATCTCTCCAATCGGATTATTAATGAGGTGAAGGGCGTCAACCGGGTCGTCTATGATATCAGTTCCAAACCTCCCAGCACCATCGAATGGGAATAAACATAATTTCAAAATCCCTGCCTGCGACAGGTAGGCAAATGTCAAGTTTCAAATTCAAAAAATCATTGATCTACGGATTTTGGGTTTAATTTGACATTTGAACTTTGGCATTTAAAAATTTTATTATGGAACATTCCAATTTCATCCATCTCCATGTCCATAGTCAATATAGCTTGTTAGATGGTGCCATTCGATTTGGCGAGGCTTTCGATTTAGCCAAAAAATATCGAATGGATGCCGTAGCGCTGACCGATCATGGGAACATGTTCGGCGTGGTCGAATTTTATCAAATGGCCATCAAGCATGGCATTAAACCCATTGTGGGATGTGAAATTTATGTTTCTCCTGGAAGCCGGTTTGAGAAAAAAGGATTCGAAGGAAAGGAGGGGACTTACCATCTGACCCTGTTGGTCAAGAACCGGACGGGCTATTTCAATCTCATCAAGTTGGTCAGCCTCGCCTATCTGGAAGGATTTTACTATAAGCCAAGGGTCGATAAAGAACTTCTCAGCAAATATAACGAAGGGTTGATCGCTCTGAGCGGATGTATGAAGGGAGAGATAGCCGTCCATGCCGGCCGGGGAGAGATGAAGAAAGCCATTCAATCAGCCGAAGATTATCAAAGGATTTTTGACGACCGCCGATTTTTTATTGAAATTCAAAACAATGGAGTGGAAAACCAGTTGGTTGTGAATGAGCGACTCTTGGAAATTGGGCACCAACTTTCTCTTCCCATGGTCGCGACCAATGATTGTCATTACCTCCATCGAAAGGATGCCAAGGCTCACGAAGTGCTCCTCTGCATTCAGACGGGGAAGACGCTCCAAGATAGCGATCGAATGAAATTTTCATCCGATGGATTTTATTTTAAGTCACCTCAGGAAATGGCCGATCTTTTTCAAAACACTCCGGAAGCGATCACCCATACGGTTGAGATCGCGGAACAATGTAATCTGGAATTAAGGTTTGAGGAGAAGCACATTCCTAAGATTGCCGTCCCCTCTGGAGAATCCTTGGACAGCTATTTGGAAAAACTCTCTAAAGAAGGATTGGAGAAAAGGCTGATTTCCCATCAAGAGGAAAAAGGTTTTAAAGACCGATCCATAAAATATTTTGCCCGCCTCGAAGAGGAACTAAAAATCATTGAATCCATGGGATATTCAGGATACTTCTTGATCGTGGCGGATTTTATTCGTTTTGCGAAAAATAAAGGAATCCCAGTGGGTCCGGGGAGGGGTTCAGCGGCTGGAAGTCTGGTGGCTTATGCCCTGGACATCACAGACTTGGATCCGATTGAATATGATCTGATCTTTGAAAGATTTCTAAATCCAGGAAGAAAAAATAGCATGCCTGATGTGGATGTCGATTTTTGTATGGAGGGAAGGGATGAGGTCATCCAATATGTGACAGATAAATATGGAAAAGAAAATGTGGCCCAAATCATCACCTTTGGCAAGATGCAGGCGAGAGCTGTGATCAGAGATGTCGGTCGGGTGATGGATCTCCCCTATGCGGAAGTGGACCGCATTGCCAAACTCATTCCCAGTGCACCGCTCAACATCTCCCTTGACCAAGCGTTGAATCAAGAACTCCAGTTGAAGGAATTGATCAAGAAGGATCCCAGGGTGGAATCCTTGTTCGGTATCGCGAAATCACTGGAGGGACTGACTCGCCATGCCTCGACCCATGCAGCAGGGGTGGTCATTTCGAATAAGTCTCTGATGGAATACCTTCCCCTCTACCGTGGGCAGAATGGAGAATTGATGACCCAGTACCCCATGAAGGAGGTCGAAACGATCGGGCTGGTCAAATTCGATTTCCTGGGGTTAAAAACCCTCACCGTGGTCAATCATGCCATTCAGCTTATTGAGAAGAACCATGGAGTGAAAATCAAGGTTTCTCAAATCCCCGTGGATGATCCCAAGGTTTTTACCTCCCTGGGTTCAGGTTCAACCCTTGGGATATTTCAACTCGAAAGCTCGGGGATGAGGGATTTGCTGATTAAATTAAAACCTGAGAATTTCAAAGAGATCATCGCCTTGGTTGCTTTATTCCGACCGGGCCCCTTAAAGAGTGGCATGGTCGATGAGTATATCAAGCGGAAGCATGGCAAAGAGACCATTCGCTATGATCTCCCGGAACTCAAAGAGATATTGAAAGACACTTACGGCGTGATTGTTTATCAAGAACAGGTGATGAGAATTGCGAGTTCGCTGGCCAATTTTAGTTTAGAAGATGCCGATATTCTCCGCAGGGCCATGTCCAAGAAAGACCCTAAAGAGATGGAGATGCAGAAAGAGAAATTTCTCGATGGGGCGAAAAGAAATCGAATCAATCCAACGAAGGCGGAGAAGATATTCGATCTAATGGCTAAATTTGCCGAATATGGTTTCAATAAATCCCATAGCGCTGCCTATGCGCTCATTGCTTATCAAACCGCCTACTTGAAGGCTCACTATCCACTCGAGTTTATGGCGGCCTTACTCACGAGTGAAGTTCAGAATGCGGATAAGATTCTAAAATATATTGCAGAATGCCGCGAGATGGGGATTGAAATATTGCCTCCGGATATCAATGAAAGTGATAAAAATTTTACTGTCATTGGAAACCAAATTCGATTTGGATTGGCAGCCGTGAAAAACGTAGGGGAAGCAGCCATCGACGCGATCATGATGGATAGGGAAGGGAAGGGGAAATTCAAATCCTTATACGATATTTGTCATCGTGTCGATTTAAGAAAAGTGAATCGGCGGGTAATCGAAAGTTTGATTAAATGCGGGGCCTTTGACTTCTCAAAAGCCCATCGATCTCAAATGCTAACCGTGCTGGGAGAACTCCTCGAACAATCCCAATGGACCCAAAAGAAGAGAGGGGAACCTCAACTGAGTATGCTCATCGATCACTCCAGGGAATTAGAGGAAGACTATCCGGACATCGATGAATTTCCAGAAAATCAGCTGATCGCTTTTGAGAAGGAAACGATCGGATTTTACATCACCCGGCATCCCTTGTTACACTATCAGGAGGAGATTAAAAAACATACCGATTTGGATACTTCCACTCTTCCAAAACTTCAAAATGGGGCTGAGGTTAAAATCTGTGGCCTCGTCAGCGGATTAAAGGAGATCGTTACTAAAAAAGGAGATCGGATGGCTTTTTTGACCCTGGAGGATATGAAAGGATTTGTGGAGGTTATTCTTTTCCCCGAGGTTTTTAAGACGGCTTTGCCTTGTTTGAGAGGAGGAGACCCACTTCTCGTCAAGGGGACACTCGATCTATCTGAGGAACATATCAAAATAAAAGGCACGGAGGTTCGCTCTCTTCCAGGGTTGCCTTCCTCACCCATGAAACCCCTCCATTTAAAAATTCCACTCTCCTCATTAACTCCCTCCCAACTCGCTGATTTAAAAGAGATACTGGTAGCGAATCGAGGAGGCTCTAAAGTTCTTCTTCACTTTATTGATGGAAGCAACCGGGAGACCGTTGTAGCTCTTTCTGATCAATACACGGTCGACCCTTCTCAAAATTTTAAAAACCATATTCAAAATCTTTTTAAATCTTCTCTCATCTCTTTTGAATAAACAGGGATCGAGATGGTCAAGCATTATTTAGAATTTGAAAAACCTCTCATTGAACTGGAAAGAGAAATCGAAAATCTGAAAAGGTTTTCCAGGGGGAAACCCATCCATTTCAACGAGCAATTAAAAAGTTTAGAAGAAAAACTCCATCGTTTGCAAAAGGAAATATTTTCCAACTTAACAGGTTGGCAAACTACCCAGTTGGCGAGGCATATTGATCGGCCCAAAGCCTCCTATTATATTCAGTGGATGTTTGAAAATTTTCTTGAACTCCATGGAGATCGAAACTATGGAGACGATCCCGCCATACTCGGAGGGATGGCTAAGTTTAATGGAAGGTCGATGGCCATCATCGCCCATCAAAAGGGAGCGGATGCGAAGGAAATGGCCTATCGGAATTTCGGGATGCCTCATCCAGAGGGATATCGCAAAGCCCTGAGGTTAATGAAAATGGCAGAGATGTTTAAAAAGCCTATCCTGACGATGATTGATACGCCCGGTGCATTTCCCGGGGTGGGTGCTGAAGAAAGAGGCCAGGCGGAAGCCATTGCCAGAAATCTTAAAATGATGGTCATGCTGGGGACACCGATCATCACCATCGTCATTGGAGAAGGGGGAAGCGGAGGGGCTTTGGCCATTGGGGTGGGAGATCGAATTTTGATGTTAGAGCATTCGATCTATTCCGTGATCTCTCCAGAAGGATGTGCAGCGATCCTTTGGAAAGATGGAGAGAAGGGGAAGGAGGTCGCTGCAGAGTCATTAAAATTGACCGCTCCGGATCTATCTCGATTGGGCGTGATTGATGAGATTGTCGAAGAGCCATTGGGGGGAGCTCATCGAAACCCACAAGGAATGGCAGAAACCTTAAAAAAGGTCGTAGAACGACACTTGAAAGAATTGGAAAAATTGAATACGGTGGAATTATTAAGCCTCCGATATGAAAAATTTAGAAGGATGGGTACTTTTATTGATGATGGTGGAAGGTAGAGGGTGGAAAGTAGATTTAACAACTCTCTAATCTTAGGCAGTCGGGCTCAACCCTAAGTATAATATTTTCCCACTTTCTACGTGCACCCTTCTACTTTCGAGATGATGATGCCGAGGAAAATTGAGGTATTGCCAGAATCCATTTCACAGGTCATCGCCGCAGGGGAGGTGATTGAGAGACCCGCTTCCGTAGTGAAAGAGCTGATGGAGAACGCCATCGATGCTGGAAGTTTAGAAATCACTGTTGAATTAAAGGCCGGAGGGCTCCAGCTGATTCGGGTGGTGGATAACGGAGAGGGAATGGATCAGGAGGATGTTCCAGTCGCCTTTCAAAGATACGCCACCAGTAAAATTAAAAATGCGGAGGATCTTTATGCCATTCATACATTAGGATTTAGAGGAGAGGCCCTCCCTAGCATTGCTCAGGTTTCTAAAATGACCCTTCAGACCAAAACTCCCCATTCCCTCAGTGGAACGAAAGTGATTTGTGAAGGAGGCGAAATAAAAACTATTTCGGAGAGAGGCTGTCCTATTGGAACGGAAGTGGAAGTCAAACATCTCTTCTACAATATTCCAGTAAAAAGAAAATTTTTGAAATCGGTCCGTTCAGAACTTCGCTATGCTTTAAATCACTTTCTCCGGTTGAGTCTTTCTCACCCCACGATTTCATTTAAATTCATTCATGATGGCCGGACCCTCCATGAGCATCTCAAAACAGAATCCCCTTTGGTTCGAATCGAAGCCATTTTTGGAAAAGAGATTTATCGTCATCTCCAGCCGATTGGATTCGAAGAGGGGGGGATCTGGATCTCGGGGTTTGCCAGTCTCCCCTCCTTTTCGAAAAGAAATGCGGAGGGCATTTATTTCTATGTCAACCAACGCTTTGTCAAGGATCGGATGATTTATAAAGCCATTTTGGATGCCTATCGCCATATCCTCCCCAGCAATCAATTTCCTGTCGTCATCCTCTTCATTAATATTCCTCCTTCTACCGTTGATGTGAATGTCCACCCGACCAAGGCAGAGGTGAAATTTAAGGATCCCGAAAGAGTGTATCAGGCTGTTTTTGCAGCCATCCGAATGGTGCTGGAAGAAGGTCCCTCCCGATCGGAAGAAATGGCTCCTGGAGGGGGGAGAGGGGAATGGGTTTTTCAGAAGAGTGTTCAGCCCTCTTTTTTTGTTCAAGAAACTTTATCTCCCCCTTTTTCTCTGGCGAGCAGAAAAGAAGAATGTATCCTCACGGTTCAGGAGGGGGGGAGAATTCAATGGGAAGCCGAGAAGAAATGGCCCTATACCGTTCTTGGGCAGATCCGGGGGACGTATATTCTCTGTGAAGGAGAGGGGAATTTAATCTTTATTGACCAACATGCTGCCCATGAGAGAATTCTTTTTGAAAAGTTTAAAAAAGAATATGAAAACAGGTCGATGATTTCAGAAAAATTACTCCTTCCCATCTTAATCGAGTTGTCTGTGGAGGAATCGTATATTCTCGAATCGTCTGGGGAGGCATTGAAGGGGATTGGATTTGAAATCGAGCCTGTTGGCGAAAAGCTATTTGCCATTCAATCCATACCGTCTTTTATCGATCAAAAGGACCCAAAAGAAATCGTCAGAGAGATATTGGATGAGCTCTCTTTTTTAGAAAAGCAGGGGAAAGGGAAGGAGACGATTCATACCCTTTTGGTCACTTTGGCTTGCCATTCTGCCATACGAGGGAATTTTATATTGAAGAAAGAAGAGATGGATAAATTGGTGGAGAATCTCGCTCCTTTCCATCCCACGACCACCTGTCCCCATGGGCGCCCCATCTTTTTCGTCCTCCCTTTGGAAGACTTAAAAAAACAGTTTAAAAGAAAATAATGATTGGAACACGTGGAATCAACCCGTTTCCAACGAGCATCTTTTATCCGAAAAATTGTCTTGACTTTTAAGAAAAAGTAAAGCTAAAGTAACCTTTTAGTTAAAATAGGCATCTGTTGGTTGCCATACGTGCACTTTCAAGATAAGTTTGCTGCCTTAGTCTTATGTTATCTAAGCCTAGACATAGAGAGGGAAGTTATCGTTCCTTTCCTCCTCTATGTTTAAATCTTACTACCTTACTCCCTTTTCCTTCGTTTTGCTGCCGAAGGAGGCCCATCGTTGTTCAAGTTATCTTTTATACCTAGAGAGAAAAAATTTTTTGCCCTTTTTGAACAGGGTTCCCAGAATGCCGTCAAGATAGCTCGGCAGCTAAAAGATATGGTGTATATCTGGGAAAATGTGAAGGAAAGGGTGGGGGTAATCAATGACCTGGAACACCAGGGGGATGCTATTACTCATCAAATTTTCGAACAATTACACCGTTCCCTTATTACACCCTTTGATCGGGAGGATATTGCTCTGTTGGCTCATTCCCTCGACGATGTCACTGACTTTATCCACGCAGCGGCGGATGCGATGCTGCTCTATAAAGTAGAGCGTCCCACTCATAGGGCCAAGGAGCTGGTTGATATTGTCGTGCAAGCAGTGGGTGAAGTCGAAAGGGCGGTCTCTGAAATCCACAACCGTATTGAGCGAAAACAGCTTCTTAAACGATGTGTAGAGATTAATCGTTTAGAGAACATGGGGGATAGCGTATTTCGCTCGGCGATGGCTGAGCTATTTGATGACTCAGCAGATTTTGCTGGCCTTATCAAGTGGCGCGAAATTTACAAGCATATGGAGAGTGTCATCGACAGGTGTGAGGATATAGCCAACATACTAGAAGGCGTGGCTATAAAGTATGCTTGAACTCCTGAGTCGAACCTGGATTCCATCCCTGATCTATAGCCGCAATAGTCTCTACCCGTGTCCCTTTCCCTTGAGGGTTCTATGAGCTTATCCTTCATAATTTTTATCATACTTGTAGCCTTGGTTTTTGATTATACCAATGGGATGCATGATGCCGCGAATTCTATTTCAACCATTGTCTCCACCAGGGTTTTATCGCCCAGACAGGCGGTCATCTGGGCGGCGGTTTTTAATTTTGTGGCTTTTCTTATATTTAGTACGACAGTGGCTGAAACAATCGGCAAGGGAATGATTGATATTAAGACCGTTACACCAACTGTAGTTCTTGCAGGGCTTGGAGGCGCTATTCTTTGGAATATGATTACTTGGTATTTTGGACTGCCCAGTAGTTCTTCTCATGCTCTCATTGGCGGATATGCTGGAGCAGCTATTGTAAAGAGTGGCTTGGGAGTGATTATTGCGAGTGGTTGGTACAAAACATTGATTTTTATTGTCCTGGGGCCTGCCATAGGCTTATTTTTAGGTTTTTTATTAAGGATCATTACAACATGGATGGTATATAAACGAAGGCCGGCTGTTGTAAATCAGTGGTCTCGGGTTTTACAACTTTTTTCTGCAGCTCTTTATAGTCTGGGCCACGGTGGCAATGATGCACAAAAAACGATGGGCATCATCGCCAGTCTTCTTTTTGCTGGGGGTTTAATCCAGGAATTTAAGATACCTCTCTGGGTTGTTCTGAGCGCACACGCCGCTATTGGATTGGGTACCTTGAGCGGCGGTTGGCGGATTGTTAAAACAATGGGTCAGAAAATTACGAAATTAGAACCGATTGATGGTATTTGTGCCGAAATGTCCGCTGCTTTTAGCATTTTCTTAGCCACCCATCTGGGTGTTCCGGTGAGCACGACTCATGTGATCACTGGCGCTATATCGGGCGTGGGTTCTGCGATTCGGTTTTCTGCCGTGCGCTGGGGCGTGACTATTCGTATTGTCTGGGCCTGGCTTTTTACTATTCCAGCAGCCGCTATTTTGGCTGGCCTCATATATTCCTTGTGTGGAATATTCGCTTTAAAATGAAAAAGAATTCTTTGAATGGATTAAAGATTGCAATGTGAATGATCTGCATTTGACTCTGGGCTACAATCACTGAATCAGATGAGGAGGCAATAACCATGGAAACAAGAACGGCCTTTCACAAATATTTGCGGGAAGTCGAGGATGATGTTCTGACGATGGGAAACACGGTGGTGAAGGCGATAGACCGCGCTATTGAAGCATTGAAAAAAAGGGATTTGACTCAGGCACACCAAATCATTGCTGATGACGCCCAGATTAATAAGCAGCGGTTCAGCATAGAAGACAAGTGCATTGGGCTCATTGCCACCCAGCAACCTATGGCGAGTGACCTACGCATCATTGTGGCTGTTCTCAACATCGTAACGGAGCTGGAACGAATCGGCGACTATGCCGAAGGGATTGCCAAGATTGTAATAATGATTGGCGATGAGGCGCCCTTAAAACCACTGATTGATATTCCGCGGATGGCGGAGATAACTCTCGAAATGATCAATAAGAGTCTCCAGTCTTTTGTCACCCGCGATGTGGAATTAGCGATGAGGGTCGTCAGTCTAGATAGTGTCGTGGATGATCTTTACGATCAAGTCTTCCGGGAGCTGCTCACCTTCATGATGGTCGACCCCAAGACAACCAATCGTGCCACCCGCCTCATATGGGTTGCCCACAACCTCGAACGTGCTGCTGACCGGGCCACGAATATCTGCGAGCGCGTGGTGTTCACGGTAACGGGAAAGATGGAGGAAATAGGGGGTTCGAAGTACTAGCCAATAAGCAGTGGAGTGACCTTTCAGCTCAGTTCAGAATCCACCCCATGATTCAATCCGTATTTTTCTAAACGGTAACGCATGGAGCGGAAATTAATATGGAGAAGCTCCGCCGCTTTCTTTTTAATCCCTTTTGTTTTATCCAAGGCTTTCAGCAGGAGAGTCCTCTCAAGATCCTCCACCATCTTTTCAAGGTCAATTCCCTCACTCGGAATTTCGATGTCGATGGGTCCTTTTTTCAGAAGGGGTTGTCCACTCAAATAGGAACTCAAATTGTATGCGGTGAGTTCTTGACTACTCTCTAATGCCACTGCCCGCTCAATAATATTTTGAAGTTCTCTCACATTGCCCGGATAATCATAATTCAGCAGAATTTGGAGTGCCTCGGGAGTGATCTTCAAAATGTTTTTACTTAACTCTTCAGAATATTTTTTTAAAAAATGGTTGGCCAGAATTTGGATATCTTCTTTTCGATCCCTTAAAGGGGGAAGTTTGATCTGGATGACATTGAGACGGTAAAATAAATCTTCCCGAAAACGTTTTTCTTTTACCCCCTCTTCGAGGTCTTTATTCGTGGCAGAGATAATTCGGACATCCACCAGGATGTCTTCTGTTCCTCCCACTCTTTTAAATTCTTTATCCTGTAACACTCGTAGTAATTTCACTTGCATGAGGAGAGGCAATTCGCTGATTTCGTCCAAAAAGATCGTCCCCTCATCGGCCACTTCAAACAATCCCTTTTTGGTGGCAATGGCGTCGGTAAAAGCCCCTTTCATGTGGCCAAAGAGTTCACTTTCGATGAGGGATTCGGGGATGGCGCCACAATTTAATGTCACAAAGGGTTTCTCCTTCCGGGGACTATTATAATGGATCGCCTTCGCCACCAGTTCTTTGCCTGTTCCGCTTTCTCCGGCAATTAAGATATTTGTTTTGGTGGGAGATACTTTCTCCAAAAAATCATACAAAGCCATCATTTTAGGGCTTTGCCCGATGATGTTTCCGAAATGATAACGGTCCCTGACCACCTGTTTTAAGAGGATGTTCTCCTTTTGGAGATTTTTCTTTTCCAACGCATTTTTTATAATCAATTTGATCTCTTCGACCTTGAAGGGTTTCGTGATGTAATCATAGGCCCCCTCCTTCATCGCCTTGATGGCCGTATCGGCAGAAGCATAAGCCGTGATCATGATCACAATAGTTTCTGGGGCGTTGGCTTTAATCTTTTTTAATGCAGAGATTCCATCCAACTTGGGCATCCGAATATCCAGGAGAACCAGGTCAAAGAGATCATTGTCGACCAGTTTGACCACTTCTTCTCCGTTCGAGGCTAGTGAAACTTTATACCCTTCCTTTTTGAGCATGATGTCTAAGAATTCCCTCATGCTTTGTTCATCATCGGCCACTAAAATTTTGTCCTTGATCATTCTGGTTTCCTCTTTTAGTCGGCAGGGAGAAAGATGCTAAAAGTAGAACCCCTGTCCAGCTCACTTTCCACTTTGATCAATCCTTTATGGTTTTCAATGATTTTATGGACGATCGAAAGGCCCAATCCCGTTCCATTTTCTTTCGTCGTAAAAAAAGGCTCAAAGATTTTCTCTTTCTCTTCTGGAACAATCCCATTTCCAGAATCAGTGATGGAAATCTTTATCCATTCCTTTCCTCTCAGCTGAGACGAAAGGGAGAGGCTGGTGGCGCCCCAGGTCTTCCCTTTCCCCAAAAGAACCTGGATTTCTCCTCCATTGGACATCGACTGGGCTGCATTGATTAAAAGGTTCCAAAAAACTTGTTTCATTTGGTCAGGGTCGATCGAGGTCCGTATCTCCTCATGGCCACCCGGTCGGAGGATACGGATTCCATCATGAAAGGAAGGGGAATGGATGAACAGGTCAATAGTTTCCTCAAGAATTCTCCCGATAGGATAGAGGATTTTATGGGTTTGAGGAGGTTGTGCAAAAAGGAGAAAGTCTGTGATCAAAGCATTCAGCCTTTCTGATTCTCTCAAAGTAATCTCCATCAGATGCTGTTGGTGATCATCTAAGGTGAGTTCAGTTTTTAACATTTGAATGGATCCACTTAAGGATGCCAATGGGTTTCTGATTTCGTGCGCCATCCCTGCCGCCAGAACACCAACGGCTGCCATCTTATCCACTCGTTTCATCTGTTCTTCCATCTCTTTAAATTTTGTAATGTCCTGAAAAATGAGGGTATGGCCGATCAAGGATCCCTCTGGGTCGGTCAGAGGAGAGATGGAAAAGCCAAGGTAAATTTTTCTTCCATCATGATTGGTCAAGAGAGTTTCATAACGTTGATAGTCGGGGGAGTGCTCCGAGACTTTCCTTTTAACTTGTTCGACCACCTCATTAATTTTTGGAAACAGGTCATAAATAGAAGTATGTTTTAATTCTTCTTCGTTCCGGTTCAAAATCTTTTCAGCGGTTCGATTTAAAAAATTGATTTTCCCCGAAAGGTCAACGGTCAGAAGTCCGCTGTCCAAACTCCGGATGATATTTCGGTTGAAAGTTTCTAATTGGTTATAATCAACCTGTTTTTGAATAAGCTCTTTCTTTTTCTTTTTGAGTTCTTCAGAAATGGTACTGCTCAGGAAAGCGACGATATAAAAAGTAGCCATATAAATGATCAAGGAATAAAAGATTTGGCTAGGGTCATAAATAGGAGGTTGGCCTAAGGGATTGATCCAATGATGAAGTTGGAACAATAAAAGGAGGCCGTAGAGGAAAGAGGAGAGGGAGGCTGAAAAGAGAGCTCCCCGCTTATAAAAGATCATGCTGCTTGCAATAATCGAGAAAATATAGGTGATGGGGAAAAAGCTTTCTTTCCCCCCCGTAAAATAGATTAAGACGGTGATAAAAAGATGATCGATGATAATTTGGAAAAAGGCATATTGATGGAGGTCTTTAATCTTTTTTAAAAAAAGCGAATAAACGATCGTCACCCAATAAAAAAGGCCTATAAAATAATAGAAGTTATTGGTCATGGGGATGAAAAAATATTTCTTTTCAGAAACTTGGAAAAGGAAGGTGATGGTGAGGAGAAGGGTGAGGATGATGATACGACCCAACATCAATCCCTTCACATTTTTTAACATTTTTTGATGGGTATCAAGCGAAAAAGTTAAATTCGTGTTCATGAGATTCCATCCTCTATCAGGAAATGGAAATGGCGGAGATCTAACCCACTGCAGAGGCCATATTAAAGATAGGAAGATACATGGAGATCACAACCCCTCCGATCACGACTCCCAAAAAGATCATGAGGAACGGTTCGAGGAGGGAGGTCAGATTGGCCACGGCAATATCCACTTCTTCCTCATAAAAATCTGCAATTTTAGACAACATGGAGTCCAAGGCCCCTGTGGATTCCCCAACCGAGATCATTTGAATGACCATGGGAGGGAAGATTCCACTCCGGCCCAAGGGTTCTGCAATGGTTTCACCCTCCCGAATGCTGGTTCTTGCATTGAGAATGGCTATTTCAATGGTTCTGTTTCCTGAGGTTCTTGAGACAATAGTTAATCCGTCTAAGATGGGAACTCCGCTGCTGACAAGGGTTCCCAATGTCCGGGAGAACCGGGCCACAGCAATCTTTTTAAATAACGTTCCAAACACAGGCAATTTTAAAAGGAGACGATCAAGGACAGCCCTTCCGTTTTGTGTTTGGTAATATTTTTTGGCCATATAAAATAAAAGAATCAGGGCTGGGATAAGAATGACCACGTATTTTTTTATCAATTTGCTTATTGTGAGGACGATCAAAGTGGGGAGAGGTAAGTTTTGGCCCGCTGATTTAAACATCGTTTCAAAGACAGGGATGACGAAGATCATCAAGATCATCACGACAATGACCGCCACCCCTATAATGGTGGCCGGATAGATGAGCGCTGATTTGACCTTCTTTTTCAAAGCTTCTGTCTTTTCAATATAGTTCGCCAGACGGTTTAAAATATTATCTAAGATCCCTCCTTCCTCCCCTGCGACAACTAAGTTTGTATACAATTCATTGAAGGTTAGGGGATGTTTTTTAAGGGCTCCTGCAAAAGTAGAGCCTCCCTCCACATCTTCCCTGATTTCCCGAATAATATTTTTAAAGGCTTTACTTTCTTGTTGTTGGGAGAGAATTTCCAAGGATTGGACTAATGGTAATCCCGCATCGATCATAGTGGCCAGTTGTCGTGTAAAAACAGCAATCGATCGCTGATTCACCTTCTTCTTGAAAGGTAAAGAAATCTTGAACTCTTTTCCCTTGGTAAGGACTTTGGTCGGGACGATATTCTGTTGTCGAAGGTGGATCCGAATAGCTGCCTCGCTGGGACCTTCCATCTCTCCCTTTTTGATGGCTCCTTTAGCTGTCTTTCCTTCCCATTTATAAATTGGCATAATTCATTTCCTTCCCAATTGGTTTAGGCGGTTTTCATAGGTCTTTCCTTCTTCACCATCCCGGTAGGGGAGGTGGAAAGCATTTGCCGAAATTCATCCAGATTATGGCTTCGTTCCATGGCATCATCTAAGGAGATGATACGGCGTTCCACCAGTGAAAGAAGGGACTGGTTCATGGTCTGCATCCCGAATTTTGTCTGTCCAACTTGCATCTGTGAATAGATCTGTTGAATTTTATCCTCTCGAATAAGGTTTCGAATCGCAGGGTTTGGGATCATCACCTCCATGGCTAAGGCACGTCCCTTGCCTCCCATCTTTGGAATGAGCTGTTGGGCTAACACCCCTTCTAAAACAAAGGAAAGTTGTGTCCGGATTTGGGTTTGTTGATGGGGAGGAAAGACGTCGATGATACGATTGATCGTTTCCACGCAGGAATTGGTATGCAAGGTAGCAAATGTCAAATGCCCTGTTTCAGCGCAGATGAGGGCTGCCTCGATCGTTTCCAGGTCTCTCATTTCGCCGATGAGAATAATATCCGGGTCTTGCCGGAGGATGTGTCGAAGGGCAGCGGTAAAACTTTTTGTATCTTGGTTCACTTCTCTCTGGTTGACGATGCAACTCTTGTGACGATGGAGGTATTCGATGGGATCTTCGATGGTGACGATATGACAACTTTTTTCATTGTTGATCTTGTCAATCATGGAGGCCAAGGTAGTCGATTTTCCTGTTCCCGTGGGCCCTGTCACCAATACCAGGCCCTTGGGTTTTTTAAGCAGTTCAGCGGCAACAGGAGCGACTCCCAATTCAGAAAAATTGAGGATGTCAAAGGAAATGGCTCGAAAGGCTCCCGATACGGCACCCCGTTGCATATAGATATTCCCTCTGAATCGGCTCAATCCTTTAATTCCAAATGAGAAGTCTAATTCCCACTCCTCCTCAAACTTATGTCGCTGGGCATCGGTCAATACACTGTAACAGAGTCTTTTCGTATCGGGTGCCGTCATGACGGTATGCTCGAAGCTCACCAACTTTCCGTCAATCCGGAATTGAGGAGCAGCCCCTGTGGTGATGTGTAAATCAGAGGCCTTTTTCTCGATGACGATCTCAAGTAATTTTTGTAATTCAACCATATTTCTTCCCCTTCCAATTTTTCCTTTGATGGGTTATCGATCCTCGATGGTTGACCGGAGGACTTCCTCAATGGTCGTGACCCCATCTTTAATCTTCATAACTCCACTTTGCCTCAATGTCTTCATTCCTAAACGCATGGCTTCCTTCTTAATTTCAGAGGTGGAAGCCCGAGATAAGACAAGCTCTTTGACCTCTTCTCTCATAGGCATCACTTCATAAAGCCCGACTCTGCCTTTATATCCAGTATTATTACAAATGGGACAACCCTTCCCTTTATAAACCGGGAAGGATTTGACCTCATCCGGTGGGATTCCCAAATCGATTAAAAGTTGAGGATGGACTTTGATGGGTTCCCTGCAATCCATACAGATTTTTCGAATTAACCGTTGAGCCAGGATGAGTATCACTGCCGAAGAAATCAAAAAGGGTTCGATCCCCATGTCAATTAATCTCGTAATCGTTCCTGGGGCATCGTTGGTATGAACGGTGCTGAGGACCAGATGACCGGTTAACGCTGCCTGAACCGCGATCTGAGCGGTTTCAAAATCCCGAATCTCACCCACCATGATGATATCAGGGTCTTGTCGAAGGAAGGAACGGAGGGACGAAGCAAAGGTAAGCCCGATTTCTTCATGCATCTGGACCTGATTGATCCCCATAAAGTTATATTCAATTGGATCTTCAGCCGTGATAATATTCTCGGTCTCTTTGTTCAATTCAGATAAGGCAGAATAGAGAGTGGTCGTCTTTCCGCTTCCCGTTGGACCGGTCACCAGGATCATTCCAACAGGCTTGTGGATCGCCCCCTTTAAATCAGCCAAGGAAGATTCTTCAAATCCCAGTTTAGTCATGTCCAATTGCAATGCAGATTTATCTAATAGACGGAGGACGACTTTTTCACCAAAAAGGATAGGGATGGTAGAGACCCGAAAGTCCATTTCCCGTCCCTTTCCCATCCGTAACTTAATTCTTCCATCCTGGGGGAGTCGCTTTTCAGCGATATCCAATCTCGCCATAATTTTTAAGCGTGAGGTCATCGCATTTTTGATCTGAGTGGGAAGCGACATCTCCCGCCTCATCACACCATCAATCCGATATCTTACTCGGAAAGTCCTCTCATAGGGTTCAAAATGGATATCGCTGGCCCCCAATTTTATGGCTTTGATCAGAATGCCATTGACGATCTTGATGATCGGCCCTTCCATTTCAAAGGATTCTTCTAATGGGCTTTGTTGACCTTCGACGACTTCGACATTATCGACTGCTCCATGAACCAGTTTATTAAAGTCTTCCACATCCACCACATCCTCGTCGATCATAACGCCGTCACCGGAGGCGGAGATATTTCCGTCATCCAGATCAAAATCGGTGGGTTGGAATGAGACACTTCCCACCCCGGCCACACTTCCGCCCCCCCCGTAATATTTTTTGATCGCATCAATAATCTCCGTCTCGGAAGCCACAACGGCTTCGACATTGAAGCCGGTCATAAATTTAATTTCATCGATCACGACAATATTGCTGGGATCGGCCATCGCCAAAATCAATTTAGGACCCACGCGATTGATGGGAATGATGAAATACTTTTTTGAAATGCTGGAAGGAATTAATTTGATCACATTTGGATTAATTTCCATCTTCGAAATTTTGACAGAGGGAACCCTATATTGGGCGCTGAGAAAGGATAATAATTCATCTTCTTTAATATATCCTAATCTGACCAGGTTCGATTCTAAACGACCCCCCTTTAATTTCTGTTCGTCTAAAGCCCTTTTAAGTTGATCGGGAGTGATATAATTTCTTTTTATGAGGAGTTCACCTAAGCGCTCTGTCAATTTTTGCTCCCTCTTAAGTTTACGTAATAATTTAAAATATTAAAAAAGATAAATTTTTGTCAAGTGTAAACTAATTTAAGCAAAATGAGTGCCAATTTTTGCCTAATTTTAATTACTGGAATTTATAGAAGTTTATTATTTTTAACATTCTTTTACTTACAAAATAGTGCAAAAAAATGGTACCCCTGGTTAATAATTGGCCAATATTTGAGAATAACTTAATCGATTTATAGACAATTTTTAATTCATCATTCGAGGGGGAGAGAGGGGCAATTTAATGATGAAGGAACTTCCTTTTCCCAATTCGCTCTCTACTTTAATCTCACCTTGATGAGCTTCAACGATCCACTTGCAAATGCTGAGGCCAAGGCCACTGCCTCCTTGCTCTCTTGAACGAGCTTTATCCACTCGAAAGAACCGGTTAAATATTCTTTCCTGGTCCTCCTTGGCAATTCCAATTCCAGTATCGGATACAATGATTTTAACAAATTCCCCCTTTTCTCCTTCTAACCAGTCTGATTGATTTCTCACAGGGGGTGGGTATTCTTTTTGGAGGGTAATATGGATAGCACCTCCCTCTTCAGTATATTTAATTCCATTTTCGATCAAATTTATAAATAGTTCTCTAAGCCGCAAAGCGTCTCCAAAAATATGAATATCCTGATGATGGTTCGACGTGGAGAGATGGAGCTTCTTGGACTTCGCTAACCTATCCATTTGAGCCACAACTTCGTTGAGGATCTCCGTTAAAATAATGTCTTCCTTATTCAACCTTATCTCTCCGGTATCCGCTTTTGAAAGAAGTAAGAGATCTTCAACGATTTGGGACATGCGATTAATTTCTTCTAAGTTACTTTTCAAGGTTTGTTGATATTCCTGGGGGGGGCGTTCCTTTCGGAGCGTAACCTCTACTTCTCCTTTGAGAATGGTCAAGGGCGTTTTTAATTCATGCGAAGCGTCTGAGCTGAACTGTTTAATCTGTCGGAAGGATAGATCAAGCCGGGAGATCATCTCATTGAAGGTCTCAATCAACCTGGATATTTCATCTTTTACCTTGGGAGGGTTAATCCTTTGGTTTAAATTTTGAGAGGTGATCATCCGTGCCGTCTGGGTAATATTATCAACGGGTTTCAATGCCTGATGCGCAAGAAATTGTCCCCCCAGGCTTGCCACCATGAGAGCTAAAGGAACAGTGATGATTAAGATGCGGAATAGTTTGTTGAGGGCATCCTCGACCTCCTCTAAAGAAGAGGCAATTTGAACAATTTTCGTGACATGATTATTTTCAACAACTGGAAAGGTGATGATTCTCAAGGAAGTGTTTCCAATAGAACGGTTGGTTTCAAAGGTGATCAAACCCTTGGAAGCATTCTTCAAGGCATTTAAACTGATAGGGAGTTGAACATTTTTTAAATTGTCAGATTTTCGACCGATGTTGCCCGATTCATCTAAGACCTGAATGAATTTCCCTATCGGTTTTAGATTCATGGAGGTTTCAAGGGCCTGGTCAAGATTTCCGAAACCAAATTTCGATAAGGGAGACGAAGATTCCGAGGCGATGAGCTCGGCCAGGGACCTCAATTTGTTATCCACATCTCGATGAAGCCTTTTTGAGAGGGTGAGATATAAAAAACCACTAAAGGAAATTAATAAAATTCCTAATATCAAGACATACCAAAGGGTAAGTTTAAATCGAAGACTTCTGAAATGCATTCAGGCCCTTTTCATGATATAACCGACCCCTCGAATCGTATGGATCAGTCTGGGTTCAAATCCCTTATCGATTTTTCTCCGAAGATAGTTCACATAGACATCGACCACATTGGTCATCGAGTCAAAATGGTAATCCCAGACATGTTCGGAAATCATGGTCCGGGTGAGGACTTTATCTGGATTCCTCATAAAATATTCTAAGAGGGAATATTCCTTACCCGTGAGTTCAATCTCTTTCCCTCTCCTCATTACTTTATGGGTGACCAGGGATAAGGTCAAATCAGCTATTTTTATAATGGGTTCTTTTTCTATTTTTTCCCGGCGTAAAAGAGCACGGATTCTAGCTAAAAATTCTAAAAATTCAAATGGTTTCGTTAAATAATCATCACAACCGGCATCCAAACCCCTGACAATATCTTCCACGCTATCCTTGGCGGTCAACACCAGTATTGGGACATTGTTTCGATTGCCCCGGATTCTTTTTAGCACCTCTAATCCATCGATCTTAGGGATCATCAGATCAAGGACAATTAAATCGTATTCATTCACTTCTGCCATGTAAAGACCCGATTCCCCATCATAAGCATTATCCACCGCATAATGTTCCTCTTCCAGCCCTTTTTTAATAAAATTGGCCACTTTTTTCTCATCTTCGATGACTAAAAGTCTCATTTCTTTTTTATGCCTATCCCCAAAAGGATTTGTCTCTCTTTCACGGCTTGTGAAACGAATAAGAAATAAACAATAATATTATAAATTTATTGTTAAAAAAAGCAATAGTGAAATAATAACCCAAAACCTTGACACTTTATCTTAACTTTGTTAGCATTTGCGAAATTTTCTATTCCACGAGGAGAGGGGAAACGTTGATAAAATTGGCAGGGATCCAGACATCCTGTTCTGAAGAGAAAGAACGAAATATTGAAAAAGCGGTTAAATTGACTCAAATCGCTATAGAAAAAGGCGCTCACATCATCTGTTTCCAAGAGCTATTCACGACTCATTGGTTTCCAAGAGAAATGAACCAACGCTATTTTTCTCTTGCCGAAAAGATCGATGGCTTCACCATCACGAGAATGCAAAAGTTGGCAGAAGCATACGAGGTCGTTTTGATCTGTCCTATTTTTGAAATCGAAGAGGATTCTTTTTATAACTCAGCAATCGTCATCGATGCGGATGGAGAGATTTTGGGAAGTTATAGAAAGATTCATGTTCCTCAAATTCCTCTTTGGGAAGAGAGATATTATTTTTCTCCTGGAAACCATGGGTTTCCCGTTTTTAATACAAAGTTTGCACCCATTGGCGTCCAGATCTGTTGGGACAATTTCTTCCCTGAAGGTTCAAGAATATTAGCCTTGAAAGGAGCCAAGATTATTTTCTCTCCTACCGCCGCTGCTTTTGCATCTCAGAGAAAATGGGAAACGGTGATCTCGAGCAATGCCATTGCCAATGGGGTCTACATTTTCAGAGTGAATCGAGTAGGGAGCGAAGAGAAACAAGATTTTTATGGAAGGTCCTTTTGTATTTCCCCAGAGGGTGAATTACTGGATAAACCGACAGGGATGAAAGATAGCATTGCTTTGATCGAAATTGATCTAAAAAATATTGATAAGACGAGGAAGGAATGGCCTTTTTTTAAGGACAGGAGACCTGAAATTTATCCGGAAATTTGTTCTGATAAAAACCCGATTCAAGAACCATGAAATGTCATCCCCCTTGTGAAGAGGGAAAGATAGTGTTATTTTCGATAAGAAGAGGAGATCATGGGAAAGAAAAAGTTTATCAAAGAATATATAGAACCCATTGTTATCGCTGTCTTGATCGCCCTTTTTATTCGGGCTTTTATTGTCCAGGCCTTTAAAATTCCATCGAGTTCGATGGAACCCACGTTACTGGTGGGGGACCACATTCTTGTTAATAAATTTATTTATGGAATAAGGATTCCTTATACAAATATCAAATTTTTTCAATATAAAAAACCGAACAGAGGCGATATTATCGTCTTCATTTTTCCAAAAGACCGGTCGAAAGATTTTATCAAAAGGGTAATTGGAACGGAAGGGGAAAAAGTGGAGATCATCCACAATAAAATTTATATCAATGACAAGTTGATTAATGATCCATGGGGCCATTTTATAATGCCCAGACCCTCGATGGAGGATTATGGTCCAATAAAAATCCCTGAAGGCTCTATATTTGTTATGGGAGATAACCGCGATAATAGTCAGGATAGTCGTTTTTGGGGGTTTGTCAATATCAATAATGATGTGATAGGAAGAGCATTCATTATATATTATTCAGGTCCAAATTTTTGGGAAATATGGAAGGTATGGAGATGGGGTGAAGTTAGGTGGGGGAGGTTAGGGAAGCTGACCCATTAGATCCGGAAGACGTTCTCATTGGCATACTGAATATCTTTTTTAATCTGTTCAATAAGGAGGGAAGGAGATTCGAAACGGACTTCATCTCGAATTCTCTTTTTGAAATGGACCTCAATTTCCTCCCCATAAATTTCCTGATTGAAATTCAAAATATGGACCTCCAATGAAAATCGTTCGTCCTTTTCACCTCGTTGAGGAGAAAAAGTGGGGTTTAACCCGATATTGGCGAGGCCGTTGAAACGCTGTGGATGCCATACCACCTCCACAGCATAGACCCCGGCCTTTGGATAAAGTGCATCCGAAATTTCTAAATTTGCTGTGGGAAAACCTAAAGTTTGTCCTCTTTTTGCCCCTTCCACGACTTTTCCAATGATGGGATAATCTCTTCCTAATAATTTTGAGGCCTCTTCAACCCCTCCTCTTTGGATGAGATCTCTTATCTTTGAACTGCTGACAATCGTTTGGCCAACCTTTAAGGGTTCCACTACCTCCACTTCGAAATCAAAAACCTTCCCTGCATCTTTAAGGGTTTGAGCATCCCCCTTTTGTCCCTTACCGAAATGATAATTATATCCAATGATAACCTTCTTCACTTTTGCTTTTTCCACCAATATGGTTTTGATAAATTCAGAGGGTGAGATCTCTGAAAATGCTAATGAAAATTCAATACAGAGTACGGTCTCTATTCCCGATTTCTCGATCAACATCATTTTTTTCCTAAAAGGGGTGAGGAGAGGTAAGAACTTTTCATGTGCGAGCACTTTGAGGGGATGGGGTTCAAAGGTAATGACCACTCCTTCTCCATGGATTCTCGATGCTTCTTCCATTATCCTTTTGAATATCTTTTGGTGCCCTAAATGGACCCCATCGAAATTACCTAATGTCACCACAGGGTTCCTGAAGAGCCTTTTTAAATTTCCAATTCCCTTAATGATTTCCATGGTGAAAGATGTAAAATTTTATCAGAGTTGATCCTGAACTTGACTTTGTACCCAAAAATATAAAATAATAGGTTGTGATTTTCAATCAATTTGATGGAATCTGCCGAAGTGGCGGAATTGGTAGACGCGCTAGATTCAGGGTGCGTTTTTTGTGAATCACAGTGAAAGCCAGTGAACAAATAATTTATTGATATATCATAAGTTTAACATTCTTATGAAGTAGAAGTAAACATAGTGAAATAGGGGGATATTTTCAAGCAAGTGTTGACCAAAAATTTATTAATTAATTTTTAAATTCGTTCCTGAGTCGGGTAAGGAAAAGGGGCGAAAAGCCCATTCCTCTTCTTTTTTAGTAGCCCTCCAAAATTCATGGATTCCCTTCCCATCATCCCCTTTACCTACTCATTCATTGCCATGACTCCTAATCTGGAAGAACGTCTAGTTTTAGGGGAAGCAAATTAGAGAAATGAAATTTGTAGGTCACCCCCGTCCTACCAGTCGTCATGGACCCCCTCTATTTTACTAGGATCTGGCCAAGATATCTCTCTATCACACATACAAAAATATCGCCGCACTAATGTATTCATTTATGGGACCCCCCGGTAAAAATATTTTTGTTACAGGGCAAAAAGATTTGGCGGGTGGTCTTTGGTAAGGATATTTGGATTTTTATCAATGAGTATTTAAGAAGTACACCTTGATCTTTACCCGAAAAAGTGGACACCCAGTTAAGCTTCACTCGTCCTCTTTTCAAACTCAGCAGGAGAACAATAATTCAAAGAGGAATGTCTTCTGGTACGGTTATAAAATATTTCGATGTATTCAAACACACTCCCTCGGGACATGAACCCCGCCAATGTGAGAAAGCTTCTCTCCGTTATTGACGACATCCGGGACCGGGCCCTTATCCTTCTCCTTTTACGGACGGGCATACGGATCGGCGAGGCCTTGGGACTTAGGTTGAACGATCTGGATATCAGGGACAGAAAGGTCCATCTCTTCGAGGGAGAGAAGAACAGCATGGGGAGGGTGGTCTATCTGAGCGATGATGCCCTTTTTGCCATAAAACTCTGGCTGCGGCGAAGGGACAAGAACAAGGAGTTCGTCTTTTACGGCCAGGGCAATAGGCGCCTCTGTTACAGTGCTGGCCGAAGCCGCTTCGTGAAATATCTCAAGAAGGCAGGGCTTGAGCAGAAGGGCTACACGGTGCATTGTCTTCGACACACGTTCGCCTCCGAGCTTCTTAACGCCGGGATGCGTCTGGAATGTCTCCAGCAGCTCCTCGGTCATCAGGATATCGAGGTGACCCGCCGCTACGCCCGGCTCACTGACAGAACCCGTGAGGAAGAGTACTTCCGGGCCATGGCCATTATCGAAAAAGGAGGGATCGATGGAGCCTACTGAGCTGGTCCGGTACCGGAGATCGTTGAAGAGAAAAAACTACTCGGCCCATATGGTGAAGAACTACGTGAACATCATCGATCAGTTCATGAGATGGCTCACCGTACCCCTTCCCGAGGTGACCCGCAAGGAGGTAGGAGTCTACGTGGATCATCTCCTCCGGAAGCGGCGAACGCCGAAGACGATCACGTGCCACTTGCAAACGATACGTCTCTTCTTCGACTATCTCATTCAGGAGGAGGGGATACCGATGGTCAATCCCGTCAACAGGATCTCGCTCCGTCTGCCCAAATCGCTCCCCCGGCATCTGATGGACGACCAGGTCACGAGGCTCTTTGCCGTCATCACGGATATGAGAGACAGGGCCATGTTCATGTTGATGCTCCGCTGCGGCCTTCGGGTCCAAGAGGTTGCTGACCTGACCGTGGATGCGGTAGAGTACAGGAGGAGACAGATTTTTGTCTCCAACGGAAAAGGGGCTAAGGACAGGGTCGTCTACGTGAGTGAAGATGCCCGCTGCGCTCTTTCGGCGTACCTTGCGAAACGATCATCGAAAGCGAAAGGATTGTTCCTGGTGCAGAAGGGACCGATGAGGGGGAAACCGCTATCGGTCCGAGGCATCCAGAAGAGGATCGAATACTATGCGCGAAAGAGCAGGCTGAACGTCTCGTGTCATCGGCTTCGCCACACCATGGCCACGCAGCTTCTCAACGCCGATGCTGACCTTGCTACCATCCAGGACCTCCTGGGGCATGGCCAGATTACCACAACCCAGCGCTACTGCCGGGTAGCGAACCTCAAGGTCCAACGAAACTACTACAAGGCCATTGAGGTGGTCTTGCAAAGGACGCAGGCACAAGAAGAGGAGGACGACGAAGGGGAGAGCATCGATTCCCCATGGAGACGCTGAGGGGGTCGCCTCCTTCCCACCTTACGGTGGCAACATGGAAGGTAATCACTATGACCTACGGACTGCCCGCAAAAAGGGCAACGAATCGCCGAAAACCTTGACAGGGAGAACAAATTTTCCTATACTTCGAACTTAAACACAATACCATAAAAAAATATCTGTTCACCTGCCACGCACGGTGGGAAAACGGGGTTGAACGGAATCCGATTTCTCACGAACGACAATGAGTCAGATGACAGCGGGAGGGGGCATGAACAAGTGTTCGATCAGTGTGGATATGGATCCCATAGATCACTACTTACAAGCTCGTTCTTATTCACCGCTGAAGGGAACAAACCTTAACGCGGTCTACGAAGATTCGCTTCCACGATTTCTTGACGTTTTCGATAGATTTAACGTGAGAGCAACTTTTTTCGTGGTTGCAAAAGATGCTCAAAATCAGTCTAACAGAGTTAGACTGAGGGAAATTGTTCAACGAGGGCATGAAATCGCGAATCATACGTGCCGCCATTATCAATATTTCGTCAATTTACCCTATCAAGATCAACGTAATGAAATTCAAGAGGCTGACAAGATATTAAGTGATGTAGTCGGTGGCAAAATCTCTGGTTTTCGGGCCCCGGGATGGGGGATAACTTCAGAAACCCTTGATATATTGGAATCCTTAGATTACCGCTATGATTCTTCAGTATTTCCTTCATCCATGATTTCGCTTATCTCCTACGTCAACTGGCTAATGAATAAAGGTCGATTGAAACGAAGTGTCGGAAGTTCCTTTAATATCGGCATGGCTCCTAAAGTACCCTATCATCCGGCGCATCAACACTTTTGGAAGAAGGGCAACAGAAATATTCTCGAAATGCCTCCCACTGTTTTACCGTTCATACAATTCCCTTTCTTAGGAACGGTGCTTTATTTGTTTGGCGCTTCCTGGTTTAAGTTAAACGCCAAATACGTTTCTTGGTTCGCAAGGCCGTTACTCTATGAATTACATGGACTTGAATTGGTTGACTATTATACATCCATCAATGACCCGCGGTTAAAGGCCAAACCGGGTTTGCTTAAGACGATAGTCCAGAAAGAAATGTTATACGAGTTAATGTTAACGACTTTCCGGAGTCGCTATCAATTCGTAACAATGAAGGCATTGAGAGAGGAATATACATGAGAATTCTTGCCATAGTGGCTGATGAAGTAACCTATCAACCTTTAGTATATGAACCCATTGTGCAGGCAAGAAAGGGGGACATCCTAGGAATAGTGACGGTGTCTTTTCAGACGAAACAACAAACAGGTCTTTCCCTGTTACGCTTTCTTTTTCAGCTTTATGGAGTTAAAGGATTTATTTTCAAGACGCTGCAGGTGCTTCGAGCCAAATTTATGGATATGTTGAGTCGATTCGTAAAACTCGACCGATGTTATTCCTTACGAGGAATTGCCCATAAATATAATATTCCGTTGTATCCCGTCACGGATATCAGTTCTGAAGACTTTCTGAAATTTGTTGAGGAATTACGTCCGGACATCATCCTGTCTTCTCAAGGACATGTTGTGGGGAGGCCACTTTTGAGTATTCCTAAAATCGGCGTTCTAAACAAACATGCGGGAATGTTACCTCATTACCGAGGAATATACCCTGTGTTTTGGGCGATGCTCAATCGTGAGGACGAAATTGGAGTCACCGTACATTTTATGAATGAAAAGTTAGATGATGGAGATATCCTGTGTCAGGAAACGATTCCTGTAACACCCGAAGACACGTTTGAATCCCTGTATCGCCGGGTAGTTGAGATTACCCCTAAATTATTTCTCACGGCGATCGAATCAATTGAAAAGGGAAATTATGCACGGCATCCTAACGAGAAGGAGAAAGCCACGTATTATGGTTATCCGACGCCCGATGACATTAAGAAATTTAAACAAATGGGATTAAGAATTATTTAAGAACAGGTGGCAAACATCCCCCCTGCCCCGTCGGACGGGGAAGCTGCAAAAGGTTTAGATTAGACCAGCCTAAAGTCGATATGTCTTCGCTCCACGTCCACCCGTTCCAATCGTACCCTTACTCTATCTCCAATCCTGAAGGTCTTGTGCGTCCTCTCTCCGACCAGACAGTAGCGCTTTTCGTGATAGTGATAATAATCATCGTGAGGGCTGGTCACTCGAACAAGACCCTCAACAAAGATATCCGTGAGCTCCACGAAGAAGCCGAAGGCAGTTACATCACTGATCACCCATTCGAAAACATCGCCGATCCTCTCCTTCATAAATCGGATCCGGTATCTGGCCACGATCTCCCTAAATTTAAATAGGGGCACATCCTCTTTTCTGTAAGTTAAAAAGGATCACTCTTGTCCAAATTGGGTTTTTAAAAACCCCCTATTTTGGAACCGAGGTATACAAAAGACAAGGAAGCCCGAAATATCCCAATTTGTGAAGAGCTCTATGGTTTTCTGAAACGCCTTCCAAGAAGCCTCCATAATCCCCATGTCTTTCTTTATAAGGGAAAACCTGTTAAAGATATCCGAACGGGGTTGATTGAGGCCTGTAAGTTAGTAGAGATTCCTTACGGTCGTTTTGTGAAAGACGGGTTTATCTTTCACGATCTGAGACACACGTTTAACACGTATATGAGGAAAGCCGGTATAGCTCAATCGGTTATCATGGAAATTACGGGTCACGCCTCAAGCGAAATGTTTGACCGATATAACACAGTTGATTTGGATGATAAGAAGCAGGCCATAAAGCAATTTGAAGGCTTTTTGCGCAAACTTTCTGAAAGTGTTGACCAAAACGTTGACCAGACCCATTTTTTGAGGTAAAATGCTAACCAGTGAATTTCAAAAAGTGATTAAGATATTAAGCGTTTCCGAGGAAAAGGCCGAAGTGGCGGAATTGGTAGACGCGCTAGATTCAGGGTCTAGTAGGGAGTAGTCTCTGTGGGGGTTCGAGTCCCCCCTTCGGCACCAATGAGATCAAGAGGTTATCGTGAAATTCCGATAGCTTCTTTTTCTTGCGTTTCGGCCTTGGTGCCTACAAAGGTGCCCGTCGAGAGTATCACGCCCTTCCTGACGATGACAAATGTGATTGCTTCTGCTGCGGGGGGACTTATAGCAAGGGTGTTTTCAGCGTATTTTCTGGTCCGGGAAAAATCAACCATTCTGTAATCAAAGGATCGATATTTACCAAAGATAACGGTTTTTGGGTTACCTCCTTTGTAAGAAACACCCAGTTGGATGGAAAAGCGGGAGTTAATCAGGGGGCAATCTACTGTGGAGGAGTGTATGATGAAAACTACACGTTCTATTCCAACACCTCCCCATAGTTGCCACTAGTGACGATCGGGTTATGTGTGGAGGAGGAGGGGTTCCCCAGCGAGAGATGTCCTCTCCTTTTCTTTGAAATTTCAGGCGGTGAGGGTAGATCGCGGATTCTGCCCTTTGCGAAGGTTCTATCCGAGCAAATATGAAATGTTTCTTATCTCCGCTGGGGCTATACTCATAGGAAAGGAAGTCCCTTCATCGTTAAATTGCCCATTTCTCCTCCTCGAATAATGAATTAAGATTCATCTGGATATCGATTAAGTTATCAGAAGAGATTGGCTAATTATTAACCGGCTGAACTGCTTTTTTGCACCATTTTGCAAGTAATAGAATCTAAACGATAAAAAACCTCTTTAAATTCCAATAATTAAAAATGGGCAAAAATTGGCACCAATTTTGCTGTCAATCTTAATCTTGACAAAACTTTATTCTTCTTAATATTTTGAATTATTCCAAACGTTTAAGAGGGAACAAAAATTGACGGAGCCTTTAAGCGAACTCCTCTTAAGAAGAAATCATATCACCCCCGACCAACTTAAAAAGGCTTTAGAAGAGCAGAAATTAAAAGGAGGGCGTTTAGAGTCGAAGCTATTCAGAGAGGGTCTAGTGGGAAGTAGTTCCATAAGGGGTCAAGTCCCCTCTTCAGGACCTATAAGATCAAGAGGTTAGCTAAGTATTGAAGAAACTTTAACTTCTTCTTTGGTTATAATTACCTCTGACATCAAGAAATCCTTCAGGATTTTTTTTCGTAACCAGTTTTGCAACGGAGGTTCGCCATGAGCAAGTTTTTTCTCGTCCCGATTTACTTCTTCGCCTTTATCACGGGAGCGGCAGGGCTCATCTACGAAGTGACCTGGCAGAAGTACCTGAGCCGTATACTCGGGTCCGATAGCATGGCCACAGCGGTCATTTTGGCCACGTTCCTCGGAGGACTCTCAGTCGGTTATTACCTGTGCGGAAAGCTGACGACGAAGGTGAGGAATCACTTTAAGGCCTATGCTTTCCTCGAAGGGATTATCGGCGTCTGGGGGCTTTTCTTCCCAGTGATCTTTGGTGCCCTGGACTCGGCCACACGGGGCTGGAGCTTTTCGCCCCCGATTCTCATCATTCTCCAGGGGCTGTTCTGCTCAGGGCTACTCATGGGGGTACCCACCATTTGCATGGGAGGGACGATCCCGTTCTTGACGCGGGGGATTTCGCAGAGTGTAGAGGAAGCGACTGGGGTCCATGCGAGAGTGTACGGGATCAACACAGCCGGAGCATTCATGGGAACGCTGATGGCTGGGTTCTTCTTGATCCCTTCGTTGGGGCTTCCGCTGACCGTCATGGACACGGCGATCTTGAATTTCAGCGCGGCTCTATTCTTTTTCTTTGCTTCGGCAAGGCTCAAGTCGCGAGAGGCCGAGATGTCGGATCCCGCTACAACTCAAGAGCAGATTCTACCGCATGAGGAGCTTCATGGATTCCGATATCCACCACTGGTACTGTACGCCGTGGCCTTCCTGAGCGGGTTCTATGTTATGATGCTTGAAAATGTCCTCATTAGGCTCATCAACCTTTCCCTGGGAAGTTCATCCTACTCTTTCACGATTATCGTATCGGTATTCGTTCTTGCCATTGCAATTGGAAGCTATATGGTGGGTAGGCTGAAGCGGATGTCTAGGAAACTTCTCTTCTTCAACCAGCTTTTTATTGCGCTGTTGCTCATGGTCCTCTATTTCTCCTTCGACACCTGGCCCTACTGGGCACACCTAATTCGGATTTCAATTCAGTCCAACATGGCTGGGTTTTGGGCCTACTATGCCAATATTTTCGTGGCGCTGACGCTTGTGCTGATTCTACCAGTCTCTCTTATGGGGGCTACAGTGCCCATAACCTTCCACGAGATCAAAAGGGATCTTGCCAGCGTGGGGAAGCAATCGGGTCTTCTCTTCTCCTGGAACACTATCGGCAATCTCATTGGCAGCTTGGTAGGCGGCATCGTCCTCTTTTACGTTCTCAACCTTCCGGGCATCTTCTGCCTCTCCATCTTCCTCGCTGCACTCTCAGCATGTCTTGTTGCCTGGAAGCTTTCGAAAAAGTACCTCACCGTAGCTGGCGCCATGGCCGCCATTGCCCTTGTTTTTGTTGCGACCACACCCCTTTATGAGATTCGCCACTTCGTGGTTGGAACTTTCCGGCTCCGCTCACCCGATAGCTATTCGATGAGTGGGCCACAAAACTTCTTCATGCGTATGATGGGAAATAGAATCTTGGAATTCTATAAAGACGGATCGGCAGCATCTGTGGCTGTCTTGGATCATCCTGAAATAACGCAATTCAAGGGGCGAAAACCAGTTGCAATTATCATTAACGGCAAATCGGATTCATCAACCGTTAGCGATATCTACACGTTGAAACTCTCTGCCCACATACCCGCAATCCTTTCCTCTCAGCGGCAGAAGGTGATGGTCATTGGTCTTGGCACTGGCGTCACTGCAGGCGAACTTACTCTCTATCCAGACATTGAGAGGATCGACGTTGCTGAGATCTCCGAAACGGTGGTGGAGGCTCTCCCCTACTTCAGCGAAGCAACCTATAACGTCCATATAAATCCGAAGGTGAGGATTCATATAGGGGATGCATTCCGAATCCTCGGAAGAAGCAAGGACAAGTGGGATATCATCATTTCTGAACCGAGCAATCCATGGGTGACGGGCGTTGACCAGTTGTTTACGAAGGAGTTCTATGCTCTTGCCAAGCAGCGTTTATCTCCTAATGGGATTTTACTTCAGTGGTTACAGATCTATGATGCGAATATCGAGATGGTTGGAATGATTGTGAATACGGTGATGCAAGAATTTCAAAGGTGTCATGTTTTTGTGGCCAACCCAGGAGATTTGCTGCTCGTTGCTACAGATAAGGAATTTACAAGAGATGATCTTGAAAGAGCTGAAAATGTGTTGAGGACCAATGAGGCCGTGCGGGCTTCTCTGGATATAATTCATCTTTCGTCTCTTGATGGGATACTTCTGAGAGAATTATGGTCACCCTCCTATATCAGATCTTTTTTCTCTAATTTCGGGATTCAAACGATGGATAATCCGAGGCTCCATTACTTGGCTGGAAAGATGTTTTTCATAGGTACCAGAATGGAAGGAAATGTTTTACTCGGTCCAAATTCAATTCCTTATATGGGGGACTATTTGTTAGTCAAAAGGCATCCAGAATGGGCAAATTTTAAGTTGGACTCTGAAACCTTTAGGTCTTTTCTGGAATCCACCAGGGATCTAGTGTCTGGATCCGACCTTCTAATGGCACACGCGATCAGGCTGAAAGCATATCTATACGACTCAAACAAGTTCTCATTGACAGAACAGGAGAAGCAATTTTTTAAGGTTGATCTCATCCCCCTGATAACAGGGAAGGCCAGGGATGAGGCTGTTTGGGTGAAAGTTGGGCTTAAAGAGGCCTCCTATAGAAGGAAGGCTGAGGCTATGATGTCTCATATCGGCCGACATAGAAACTGGATTGTTCCTTATCCCATCGACGGACTGAAGGCCCTTCTCGAGGAGGGAATCATCCAGGGGAGCGACGACTTCGAGAAAAATTGGTGTGCACTCCAAACTGCGTTCATTCTGATATATGAGAGTGCTGATATGGGTCAGATCAGAGCGGTTCTTGACAGGCTGAAGAGAGACAAGGATGGGCGGGTTTTGTTGAAAAGTGGTGACGAAGGACTTTGGGAGTCCATTGAAATGCAAATGAAGAGGCTTTCCGCGCAAGGTGGATAAATTTAGAATGAGTACACAGAGGCTGTCGGATCTGGTCCTCCGTTAAGAAGCATTGGTCCTTAACTTTGTCCTTTCGATCGCTGTCGTTCCAATGGAAACCATTCCCGTTCCACCACAGGGGCTCACGACCAGAACCAATAACCCTTTGAGAAGGAATTTACTTAGCTTTGGTTGAAATATTGAAATCGAATTTGAAGAAATCTGTGCCGGTCTTTATTGGCGAGGTAGTTTTTTGGGTAGGCCCTGTTCCCTCCCTGAAGCATTCAAGGATGCCTTCTCTCCCTGAACTGACTTGACCCGTTTGGGGATCAATCTTCATGAACTCAACCCCTTCTGGAACAGGGAAGTCTTTTGCAGGTTTATCTTTTAATATTTTTGACATGAAACTAACCCAAATGGGAGAAGCCGCTCGAGCCCCTGTTTCATTTTCGCCAAGAGATCTTTCTTCATCAAAACCCACCCATATCCCCGTGATCCATTGTGGGGTATAGCCAATGAACCAGGCGTCCATAAATTGATCGGTCGTTCCTGTTTTCGCAGCGACAGGTCTACCCAGAGATCTGGCTCTCCAACCTGTCCCGTGTTGGACGACTCCTTGCAAAAGGTAAGTAATCAAAAATGCTGTCTGGGGAGCGATGACCTGTTCTTCCGCATTGAGTTCTTCTCCAAAATAGAAAGAAGGGAGGTTCTCCTCCAGAAGATTTCCATCGCGATCCAAAATCTTCTTAATGAAAGTAGGTTTGAAAGATCTGCCCTGATTAGCAAATACCGCATAGGCTTTTGTTAACTCATAAAGGGGGATACTGGAAGAACCGAGAGCCATGGAAAGGTCATTATGAAGAGGGGAGGATATTCCTAATTTTTGGGCATAATCCCTAATGTAATCAGTGCCGACCTCTTGTGCAATCTTCACTGTCACAATATTGATGGAGTGTGTAAGGGCGCTTCTTAAGGTGGTTGGTCCGGAAAATTTTCCCTCAAAATTTTTTGGTTTCCATTTTTTATCTCCCCATTCAAAAACGATGGGAGAGTCGACGATGATGGAGGCAGGGGTGAAACCCTTATCGAGGGCAGAGGCATAAACGATAGGCTTAAAGGCTGATCCCGTTTGTCTCCGGGCTTGGATCGCCCGATTGAACTGACTTTTTTTAAAATCCCTTCCTCCTACCATCGCTTCAACATATCCAGTCTCTAAATTGAAACAGATTAGTGCGCCTTCTGGGGTGAAAGGCATGTCCGCAGAAGGATATTTTTCCCGTTTATCTATCTCCTTTAATCCAGATTCCATCGCCTCTTGAGCTGTTCTCTGGAAATAAAGATTGACAGTGGTAAAAACCTGAAGGCCATTTTTATAAAGGGCATCTTTTCCATATTTTTCTTCAACATAACGTCTTATGTATTCGACGAAATGAGGCGCCTTTTCAATGGAGGGTTTTTCTTTACTCCGAATAATATAGGGGGTTTGAGCAGCTTTGATTGCCTCGCTCGATGAAATAAAACCTTCATCAGCCATTCGATTGAGAATATAGACCTGTCTTTTTTTTGCCTGCTGTGGATGCTGATAAGGGGAATTCTTACTGGGGGCTTGGGGAAGTCCAGCCAAAAGGGCGGCCTCTGTTATATTTAATTCCTCAATGTTCTTCCCAAAATAATTTTCTGCTGCAGAGGCCACTCCATAGGCCCCATGGCCCAAGTAGATTTGATTTAAATATAAAAAGAGAATTTCCTCTTTGGTGAGATATTTCTCGATCTTATAAGCCAATATGGCTTCTCGGATCTTTCTCGCGAAGCTTTTTTCGGGGGAGAGCAAAAGGGATTTCACCACCTGCTGGGTAATCGTGCTCCCTCCTTGAACAATCTCTCCAGAGAAAATATTTCTGAAAAGAGCCCGCAGGATGGCCAGATAATCTATCCCTTTATGTTGAAAGAATCTTGCATCCTCTCCTGCGACAAAGGCTTGAATTAAATGGTTGGGAACCCTATCCAGGGAGATCACTTCTCTTTTTTCATAAAAAAACTCACCGATGACCTCCCCATCTTCAGAGAATATTTTTGTAACGGTAGAGGGCTTGTAATTTTTTAAAGTTTCAATACTTGGAAGATTATGAGTAAAATAAAAATAAGATACCACTCCAAATACGGTTAGAGCGGTAACGGAAATCATAATAACGGCAATAGAAATTTTAACTGCTTTTTCAAAAAAATTCGTTTTCATTGTAATCATCGTTAGTTAGAATAAATATCATCAATGAGATTTCTGAAAAAGTCCATAAATCTCTGATACCATAGATTGTGAAACGATACCACAGATAAGACCTGCCTGCCGCAGGCAGGAATGCATTGAAAATAAAGAAAATCTATTTAATCATTTTTTTTAAATCTGCGTAATCAAGAGAGCGTATGGTAGTTTTTTAGAGCTCTTATTAAATTCTTGACTTCTCTTTTGGAAGGATATAATAATAAGGCAAATTTTTCAATAAATTAATATGGAGACTGAACCCTTCCTCGCCTCGAAGGCGAGAGGTTCCGAAAACTGGTCGACTTGAATTCGACCTCGGTTTTTGTTATCGCTTCTGTGTCATTCCTGCGAAAGCAGGAATCCAGAACAAAAATCCGAAAAAAACTCCTGGATACCCGCTTCCGCGGGTATGACGGATGTAGATCGTTTCCAGAGCTGGCTAATGTTCACTTTGTTCAAAATTCACAAAACTTCGCTCCGCCTGGAGGCGAGGGGTTTGCACCCTCCCCGGAGGAGACACTAATAAACGAAGGGTATTGGGAGACGTTTTAAGATCATTAGGAGATAAAACTGATGGATGGTAAATTAAATGAAACCCTCTCCATTCTGATCCCTGTCTTTAATGAGGAGGGGAATCTCTCTTTGTTATACGAGAAGTTAGTGACCGTATTGAAAAAGGCTGGAAGGCCTTATGAAGTGATATTTGTCGACGATGGAAGCTCCGATGGATCACTGGAGATTTTGCTCGATCTCAGAGACAAAAATCCGAACATTAAAATCATTAGTTTTTCACGAAATTTTGGACAAACCGCAGCGCTCAGTGCTGGAATCGATTTCTCCAAAGGGGATATCATCATTCCAATGGATGGTGACCTTCAAACTGATCCAGAAGACATTCTCCCTCTTCTTCAAAAGATTGAAGAAGGATATGATGTGGTAAGTGGATGGCGGAAAGATCGCAAAGATCCCTTTTTGACCCGGCGATTACCCTCCATCATTGCAAACAAAATCATCTCATGGATAGGAGGTGTTCATCTCCACGATTATGGATGTACGCTCAAAGCATACCGAAGAGATATTTTAAAAAACATTCGACTCTATGGGGAAATGCATCGATTCATTCCAATCTATGCCCAATGGATTGGAGCTCGTGTGTCAGAAATTCCGGTGCGCCATTTCGTGAGGGGATCAGGATCGTCGAAATACGGCATGAGCAGGGTTTTCAAAGTCATTTTAGACCTGATGGTGGTCAAGTTTCTCCTATCTTATTCTCAGAAACCAATCTATGTTTTTGGGGGATTGGGACTTCTCATGATTTTAGGGGGCTTTTTTTCCGGAGGGTTTGCCATTTACCTAAAACTCTTTAAAGAGATCTCATTCATTTTAACACCTCTTCCTTTATTGTGTGTTCTTCTTCTCATGTTGGGTTTTCTCTCAATTCTAATGGGTTTCTTGGCCGAGATCATGACTCGAACTTATTATGAATCGCAAGGGAAGCCTACCTATCAAATCAAGGAAACGATTCCATAGAAGATATAGAGATGAATGTTTATCGTTGTCGAAGCTCGTATCGATGTTCGTCTTTCGAAACTTGAAACTTGAGCCTCCAGCATCGAGCTTCGGGATTCGATACGAGCATCGTCACCGTTAACCTTTTTTATTAATGTCACGGGGACACGGACACGATCATATGTGCGGTATTGTCGGTTTTCTCACCTCAAAGGCTGTAGATATTCCAGAATATGAAATTCTAAAAAGAATGCGGGATGTTCTTATTCATCGTGGACCCGATGATGGGGGAGAATACATCCGTCCCTTAGATGATAAGGGACCTTTTGTCTTCTTCGGACATCGTCGTTTAAGCATCATCGATTTGACTGGAGGACATCAGCCTCTGCCTAATGAGGACGAGACAGTATGGGTGGTTTTCAATGGAGAGATTTATAATTTTGAAGAATTGAGAGGAGAATTGAAGGGGAGGGGCCATCAATTCCGCACCCGATCCGATACAGAGGTCATCGCTCATGCTTATGAGGAGTATCAGGAGGATTGTTTCCGATATTTCAACGGAATGTTTGCGATTGGGATCTGGGATGAAAAAGGAAATCGACTGGTATTGGCGAGAGACCGTTTGGGTAAGAAACCCCTTTATTATAGTTTTATCAATGAGACCTTTCTGTTCGCCTCTGAATTGAAGGCAATGATGCTTTATCCAGGTTTTCCAAGAAGGGTCGATCCCGTGTCATTGATGAAGTATCTATTTTTTGAGTTCATCCCCTCTCCTCATACCATTTTTATGGATGCCAAAAAAATTCCAGCTGCTTCCTATCTTATTTGGGATAAGAAAGGGATAAAAGTCAGGCAATACTGGTCCCCTTTTGATCCTCAGAAGGAAGAAAAAAATCTTTCAGAAGCCGAAGCAGAAGTGAGGATGATGGAACTTCTCAAAGAGTCTGTCAAGCGCAGGCTCATCAGTGACGTCCCGTTGGGTGTTTTTCTGAGCGGTGGAATTGATTCAAGTGCAATCACTGCCTTAGCACAAAATGAGGTCCCGGGGAAGGTCAAAACATTTTCCATCGGTTTTGAAGATCCATCTTTTGACGAATCAAAATATGCAAGGCTGGCATCCAAATATATCGGTACGGAGCATCATGAGCAGATCATGAAACCTGCTGATTTACTCAATATCGTCCCTGGACTTCCGGATATTTTAGATGAGCCTATGGCAGATGCATCCATTTTACCAACTTATCTCCTTTCTAAATTCACTCGTGGACACGTAACCGTTGCTCTGGGAGGTGATGGAGGTGATGAACTCTTTGCAGGATATCCAACCTATCTGGCCCACAAGTTTGCTAGACACTATGAGCGTTTTTTAGGCGCCTTTCACCCAATGGTTACAATGCTGGGGAATTTACTGCCCGTATCCGACGACAATATCAGTTTCGATTTTAAGGTGAAGAAATTTCTTTCTGGCATCAATTATACCGATGGGATAAGGAATTCAATTTGGCTGGGGTCCTTCTCATTTTTAGAAAACGAAAAAGTATTATCACCAGAGATTCATGCGCAGTTCAATCGAGATCGATTGGTTGAAGAAATTTCTTTATACGAAAAAGAATATCCTTATGACGATCGAATAACAAAACTTCAATATGTCGACCTGAGACTTTACCTTCAAGAAGCCATTCTGGTTAAGGTTGACCGAGCCAGTATGGCCTGTTCGCTTGAAGTCAGGGCTCCCTTCCTCGACCATGAATTGGTGGAGTTTGTGATGGGACTTCCCTCGAAACTGAAACTAAAAGGGTTCACATCCAAATATATTCTGAAAAAAGCCATGGAAAATTGGCTTCCTGATGAGGTGATTAACAGGCCGAAGAAAGGATTTGGCGTCCCTATTGCCAAATGGGTAAAAGGGCCATTAAAGGAATTGTTTGAAGACTTACTTTCATCCGATCGAATAAAACGAGAAGGATTCCTCGATCCCGAATATGTGACCTCTCTCCTTCAGGATCATTTGGTTAATAAGAAGGATAATAGAAAGCAACTCTGGACCTTGCTTGTATGGGAACTCTGGGTGAATCGTTATCACCCCTCGCTTTGATTTCGTGTTTCCCGGTTCCAATGATTCTATGAATCTCTTCTGGCAGTTCATTTGTATGATCGCCTTCGGTGCAGCATGCTGGGCCGCTGGGGATATCCTCCTTAAGAACTTCTTAGGGAAAAGAATTGTGTTGCCCGCTTTGGCACGACATACCCTTGCATTCACCACAGGAAATGTAGCGTTTTCCTATGTTATTACAGCCTTGGGATTTACGGGTTATTTTATCCCTTCGGTACTATGGACGGTCTTCATTGCAGGATCTGGGTTGGCCATTTGGCGCATTGCTATGAGATTCATGAGGCCTCTTCAAGGACCATCTCTAAATCATGCTATTCAGGAAGAAGGGGGGGGAAAAGGCATACTATTTTTCTTGGTTGGCACTGTCGCACTTTTCCTTTTGCCCGCGATCCTGCAAGCGGCAGCTCCACCCTATGTCCGCGACTCTTTGGTCTATCATCTCCTATGCCCGAAAGAATATTTGAAAGTAGGCCATCTTGTGCACATCGAAGGAAATCTATTCTCTGCCTTTCCCAAGGGGCACGAGATGTTCATGACTCTTCTTCTGGCCATTTCAGGCGATCGGGCTGCCCAAGGCTTCTCTATTCTTCAACAGGTAGCAGCGATTGGCGGACTGTACAGCCTGACTCGCCTCATGGCCGGACCTTGGCCATCAGTGGTCTGCACCCTCGGGTACGCAACAGTTCCTCCGGTAATGTACTTTACTGGGTGCGGCTACGTTGAGCCAGCGCTACTTATGGCCTTAGGCAATTGCCTTCTGGCGTTGACCTTCTTATTTCAATCACACATGGATAAATCTATAAATGGAGGGATGCGCCTGGGAGCAATTACATTCATTGGTTTCCTTGCAGGGTGGATGACTGCCCTCAAATATAGTGGGCTGATTTATTTGGGCTTGATTGGGTTGATCATATTATGGGGCCAAAGAAAAGCATCCATAAGGAAATTTATGAGCATCGGCTCAGTGTTCACCCTTGGGGCGTTGCCCGGTCTATCCTGGATGGTATGGAACTGGATCACCTTGGGCAATCCGGTGTATCCCATGGCCTGGTTTCTTTTGGGTGGAAAAGGATGGGAGGAAGCCCAGGCGCTTGCGATGTCTTTATATTTTGATGCCTACGGGATGGGGAGGAATCTGTCGGACTACCTTCTGTTGTCGTGGAGATTAGCCTTCTCAGGGAGATTTGACTCCATTCGTTTTGACGGTGCCATAGGACCGTTTCTACTTCTTTTTTTAGCCTTGGCTGCAGCGTCGGGCTATCTATTGATTCGTCGGCGGCTGGCCGGGATTATGACAAAACGAATAGGATTCATGTTTATTGTATCCACTGCGTTTTTTGTATTTGGAACTCAACAAACCCGGTTTTGGGTCCCTTCTCAAATGCTGGCCTGCGCTTTTGCCGCACCTGCAGTAGACCTCCTCGTGAACTGGGCAAGGAACAGACGCCTGATAAAGAAGGTGCTTTTCTTGATCCTCATCGGTTCCCTGGCCTGGAATATGTGGTTTCTGGGTAAACAGTTTATAACGGTGGGTTACTATAAACCGGTCTTAGGCATGGAGCAGGAGAAGGATTTTTTGATTCGAAAAGTTCCGGGTTACCCTGTCTTAGAATTTATCAACCAAGACCTTCCCAAATCATCACGGCTAATGTGCGTTTGGACGGGGGCATACGGTTACTATATAGACCGTCAATACTATTCTGATACACTTATAGAAGACATAACCATCAAAAAGCTGATTAATGTCTCCGCCAATGGGAAAGAGTTGTCACAAAGGCTGGTCCAGGCTGGATACACCCACATTTTCATGCGAGTTTCTCTGTTGGTAAAGAACATGAGACCGGAGCAGCAGGCAATCTTTGTCGATTTTTTGAGGAAAGGAGCCGTAGAACTCTTTAGCTATCAGGATTATTCGATATTCGAAATCCATGGGGAATAAAAGCCGGGCTTAGAATGGGCTTCAGCATGTCTTCCTCTCATGTTCTATAAATCATAGACCATACTTCTCATAAATCTTTACTCAAAATTTCTACACTTTAATTATGAAACAAACTTTTTTTGACACACCAATATTATTCAATCGGCATATCAATTCCTTTTTCATCCGGCGACTTGGGGTCCCAAAGAAAAAGATACATGGAGGCATCGGCTGGAAATCTGTCAAAATTACAAAAACTTCCATCAAAATATCCCTTAAAAATAAAAGTAGAAACCTTCTTAATTTCTTTGGCAGGGTTTTTACCTGCGACATACCATAGCCGGTTTCTGTCCAGAATGTATTGAATCCAAAAGGTTTTGGAATAAGAAATAGTAAATTTCTTGTTTTCCATAATTAGAGAAATTGTATATTCAATTTCATTTTCTGAAACCTTTCGAGAGGACATAGGATGAAGGCGACCTTTTGGATCCACCCCAAAGTAATGAAGTAGCCCTGGGATATATTCTACCAACCCGACAATAATTTTATCTCCATCTTGGAGTTGACCCTTTAGGTAAGCCGCCAAACCTCTAAAATCTTGTTTTTCGGAACGGTAGTAGGGAGTAAGGATGACGAGATTAGATGTAATAAAAAGAATAGTGAAGAGGAGCCTTAACCTCAATAATCTCCTGAATCCTTCAAATTTAACTTCGATGGTATTGAGTGAGAGAAAGAGGGTAATAAAGAAGAGGGGAAGAAAAATGATAAAATATCTGGAGGTTACAAAATGACCAACATCAAATAATTTACAAAATAAACAAAGTGCTCCAACGGGGAGAAAGATTACACCCAAAAGGAGAAAAGCGTTTTTCCTAAATTTGGAAAAGATGGGGAAAAGTATTAGTAGGATGACCGAAGCGATCGTTAGAGGTACATGAGGTGCCCAATCATGTAATACTCCATACATAATGTACCAAAAGGAAATAGAGCTCTCAGTATGGGGGGAGGGGGCCATGATCGTTTCCCCCTTATAATTTACGGCGACAAAAAGTATCCAGGGGAGGCAGAAGAGCAGGATGAAGCCATTTAAGGTCAAGAAGGAGGAGAGGGTGGGTTTTTTAGCTTTTCCGTTGGGCCGGTAGAACCAGAGAATCTGAGAGAGGGTGATAAAGGGGATAGAGGTATAACTTGTATAGAATAGGGTAGAGAAGAGGAGGGCCACCAGAAGCAGATAGGTTTTTTTTGATGTTTGGAGATGCTTGATAAAGAAGTAGAGCCCTGCCATACCGACGAACAGGAGCAGGGGGTAGGGGCGACCATCCTGAGAAATGCCAATGTGATAGGCCATGAAAATCAAAGATAGGGTACAAGGAAGAGCGATGTGAGGAGAGAATGATTTTGCGAGAAAATAGATCATTGGAATTGAGAGAGTTCCAAATATCAGGGGAATGATACGAAGGTCTCTTTCCGGTTTTGTAAATGGATAGAATAAGTGGGTGAGGACAAAAAATAAAGGGGGGTGGAGATAAGTTGGGTTCTTTTCATAGAAATTTAATTGACCCCTGAGATCATCCCTCGAATCGTTGAACGTATGGATCTCATCAATCCAGAGAGACTTTTTGTCAAAGGTGTAGAACCTCAGGGCAAACCCGATAAGAAGGCAGAGAAGAAGGACAAAAAATTCCTTTCGTTTTAAGTTACTCATCGTGTCAAGATTATTTAACTTAAACACAACCGTTTAACGAAACGAGCATCCTATTCTCGAACACCCTGCACTTAGTCCGCTATCCTAACTACTCAATCCCAGTCCTTATATCTTTTCCCTCAGTTCTAAGGATACTCTTCGAGACACGTGACACGTGAGACGGTCACGGTCTATTCAATCGGCATATCAATTCCCTTCTTATCTTGAGATTGAGGATCCCAGAGAAAAAGATACATGGAAGCATCGCTTGGAAAACTTCTGAAATTTGCAACAGTTCCGTCAAAGTACCCTTTTAAAACACAAGGGAGACTTTGTTTGATCTCTTTCACGGCTGGCTTTCCTGCGACTATCCATAGCCGGTTTCCTTCGGAGATATATTGAGCACAACAGGTGTCTGCGTGATAAATTGTAAAAACTCTGTTGTGACTAATCAGGGAAATTCTAAACTCAATCGATTTTCCTGAAGAATCCCATCCAAATGGAATATTGTAATGTCGGGATTTTGGATTTACTCCAAAATAATGGAGCATCCCTGGAATATACGCTATCGATTTGACAAAAATTTTATCCTTATCTTGGAGTTGACCATCTAAGTAAGATACTAAGCGTCTGAAGTCTTGTTTTTCGGAACGGTAATAGAGAGGGAAGATGATCATGTTGGATGCGATAAAGAGGATGACGAATAGGAGCCTTAAGCGGGAGAATCTTTTTAACATTTTAAATTTCACTTCGATGCAATCGAGTGACAGGTATATTGAGATGAGGAAGAGGGGCAGAAAATTTATAAAGTACCTGGAGTTGAAAAAATGTTCAATATAAAATAATTTACAAAATAGATATATTCCTCCTATGGGGAAAAAGAAAACCGTCAGAAGGATTAGGGCGTTCTTCCTATGTTTTGAAATGATGGGGAAAAGTATTAACAATATTATGGAAATAATCGTCAGTGGTATATGAGGTACCCAATCATTAAAAATCCCGTAAAGGATATTCCAAAAGGAACCTATGACTTGGCTACTCAAAGGATCCACCATGGGTTCGCCTTTGTAATTCAGCGCTATAAAAAGGATCCACGGGATAGAGATGAGAAGGATTGTACTATTTAAGACTAAGAAAGAAGAGAGGCCCGGTTTTTTGTCATTCTCATTTGTCAAATAAAAAAAAAGACTCTGAGATAGGGCAATAAATGAAATGGAGCTGTAACTCGTATGAAATAAAGCCGCAAAGATTATACCAACGAGAAGCAAGTATCTCCTCTTCGACGTCTTTATGTGCTTCATTAGAAAGTAGAGCCCTACCATTCCAAGGAACATGAGCAGTGAATATGAACGGCCATCCTGAGAAATGGCAATGTGATAGGCCATGAAGGTCAGGGAAAGGGTGCAAGGAAGAGCGATACTCGGAGAGAATGATCTTGCAAGAAAATAGATCATTGGTATTGAGAGGGTTCCAAAGATTAAGGGGATGATGCGGAGGTCTCTCTCAGGTTTGGTAAACGGATAGAATAAATGGGTGAGAATAAAAAATCCAGGAGGATGGAGGTAAGTTGGATTCTTTTCGTAAAATTTTAATTGACCCCTGAAATCATCCCTCGAATCATTATAGGTATGGATCTCATCAATCCAGAGGGATTTTTGATCAAAGGTATAGAATCTCAGGGCAAAACCTATAAGTAGACAAAGAATAAGGATAAAAAATTCTTTTCGTATTATCTTTTTCATACCAGATAGATTGATGCCCATCATGGTGGTTCACCTTTTTTTGGCGATGCAAAAAATAGAGACCCCAAATGGAAATGAAAAATATTTAAGCATGTAAGGTTCAAGGGAAAAGATTGCCTTAAGGAAAAAATTTACCAATGGGAAATTTATTTCGTTCTCGGATTCAATCCTCAGGCCAAGAACATTAATCATATGCCTGGCAATAAAGATCGGGAAGAACAGGAAAAAATTGAAATATGAGGATTTCAATACTCTAAACCCTTGATCTTTGACCTTTCTATTGAGTTCTTTCTTCAAATAGCGTCGCTTATGCATTCCCACCTCATCCTGAATTCCCCACAAGAACCGAAATGCTGGGGCTGTAAAGATAACCTTTCCCCCTGGCTTTAAGGTCCTGTAAACCTCTTTTATACCGATCAAGTCTTCATCAAGGTGTTCTAATACGTCCAATGCAAGAATGAGGCCGATTGAATTAGTCTTGAATGGCAACATCATTAAGTCGGCATTTACGAAAGGAGCTTTTGGAAGGTTTTTTTGGGCGAGAAAGAGGCCGTAGATCTCCGAATCAACACCAACTACTCTAAAACCCAAGGAGTTGAGTAGAAGGATATTTGAGCCAACTCCACAACCCACATCGACCGCAAGCGAATTCTTGTCAATTTTCAAGGAAGAAAGAAGGGCTCCGAGCAAACTTCTTCTTCCTGTAAACCACCAGTGAGTTCTTTCAAGGTTATATTCGATATCATAAGTGATCTTTTTCATTGAATTTTTTCAAGACGAACGACATACCTTAATGGAAGGAAGGAGAAAGGTATTTTTTTCACCCGGGTTACTGAGAAAAATTTTTCAAATAGGTTCACCCATTCTTGCAGACCGAAGGCGTGAAGATGCCATTCATCCTCCATTCTTTCTGGCATTTCTTGATAATCACCATTCTTTTGCAGAAGCCATTTAAATATTCCAATCCGCATCAAAAAGCTTTTGATCCAATTGATCATTGATTCATTGGGTATGGAAATGATAGCAACCCCCTGTTTCCCTAGAATTCTCGCTATTTCATCTAAAGCCGAAGAAGGGTTCAAGAGGTGTTCAAGAACCTCCGAACAGATTACTTGCATAAAAACTTGATCTTTACAAGGGAGATACTGAGCATCTGCCTGAAATAGATGTGCCTTTTCATTCAATCTGCGTTTTGCTTTAGAAAGAATGAATGTTGAAATATCCATTCCAAACAATTTGCCCGTGGTTACATTTTCAATAACGTTTCCAGCTCCGCAACCAATCTCTATGATGCGATCATCCTTATTAATGTTGATCAGGTCAAAAATAGCCTTAACCCTCTTTCTTTCAATGAATCGAACAAAACAACAAGGATGGTGATGGAATGAGTCGGGATCATACTTTTTGACCATCCTCTCATTCCACTCTTTAAATTGTTCAGGTCTTATTCGAGGGATAGAAGTATTCATCTTTAATCAAATTGAGTAATATTTAGCAATTCTCATACCATATCAAAAGGGTAATCGTCAATTTATCATTTTGACACCTGATCTTTGATATTGTAAGAATTACCTGATAAGATTCAATAAAACGTATGAATGGTAAAGATCAAACCATAAACGATTTTGGAGAACAGTGGCTTCAATACTCTGATAATGAAGGGTATTATGGTTCTCTTGAATTATTTTCAGATATTCTCTCGCCATTTTTAGAACCAAAAGATATAAAAGATTGTAGAGTAGCAGAAATAGGTAGCGGGACGGGAAGGATTGTTAATATGTTGCTTGAAGCTGGAGCTAAGCATGTTATTGCCATAGAACCATCTGAAGCATTTGAAATTCTATGTCAAAATATTCGAGACTCAGGAAAAGTGACCCCTCTTAAAATTACGGGAGATCAGTTACCATCTTAAGGTGATCTGGATTATATTTTCTCAAATAGGTGTTTTACATCATATACCAGACCCTAAACCATTTGTTGAAGCAGCTTTTAGGGCGTTACGTCCGGGAGGATGTTTTTTACTCTGGTTATATGGCAAAGAGGGTAATGGCTTCTACCTCATATTTGTTAAGCCGTTACGGCTTCTTACGAAACGGTTGCCTCACTTTGCCCTCTCTACCCTCGTCAGGATGATTTATTGGCCCCTGCTTTTTTATATGAAGTTATGTCACAGGTTGCCTTTACCCCTAAGAGAATACATGTTGTCAGTCTTGAAAAGATGTCACCCGAGAAGCGCCGACTTATCATCTATGACCAACTTAACCCTTCATACGCAAAGTATTATACGAGACGAGAAGCTGAGATATTGCTTATCGACGGAAAGTTTAAAAATGTTCGGACCCATCATCGTCATGGGTACAGTCGGACCGTTATTGGCACGAAACCCTAAAATATTCGTAGTCTCCTGGCTTCCTTATTATTAGGAATCCATGAAGGCAGGAATTGAAATGGAATAAAGGATTTTTATGAATTCTCCTGTATTCCTGGCTTCCTTATAACAAAATTTGTCACCAAATGGACAAAAAGTGTTAATTTCAATCGGATTTCCATAATGGAAAGATCAGATTGATCATAATTTCAAAAAATTTATATAAACTAAAATTCTGTAATATTAAATAGTTAGATAATTTCATGAAATATTTTGGCATAAATGGAATTTGGCACAGAATATGCTATCTATATGCTATCTAAACAATATCAAAATTATTAAAAGGAGGTGAAGGAAACAAAAAAGCTTACTTTTCGGGTTAGGATTGGAAAGCAGTATTGTTAGTTAAGGGAACGCTTCACGGACACGAAACACGATAATTTTAAAAAAGGAGGTTCTTATTATGTTAAGGAGACAAAAAGGTTTTACATTAATTGAGTTGTTGATAGTTATTGCCATCATTGGTATCCTGGCTGCTATCGCAATTCCGATGTACCGAACACAAACGATTAAAGCAAAATTAACAGAAGTCACCAATGCAATGAGTAATGTCGCAAGTGCTGTGTCAGCTTATTATCAAGAAAACAATGCATTTCCTCCGAATGTTTTAGGTGGTACAGCTGCGATTCAAAGCACATTAGGCGTCTCGCTCGCTGCGCTAACTAGGGTTGGGAATATGACTCTTGGCGGTAAAGATGGAATAATCACCGGAACCGTAGCAAACATTGATATAAATACTGTGGATGGTAAAGACTTAATTCTCACCCCCACTACACTGGGTCCAGGTGGTGTAGTTGATGGATCTATTACATGGAGGTGGAGTGGAAGCGCCAATATGCCACCGGCATTCATCCCAAACCGGTAATTTAGGGACAACTATATATATTTGCAAAGCTTTGTTGGTGTCTGGGGAATTATGCTGCATTTGGTTCCTCGGGCACCAACAAATTTTGTTTAAGAAATAAAGGAAATCTTTACCTTGGAAGAGTAAGGATTCTGAGTGAAAAATCTAGCCCGGGGTTTACCCTGATCGAGTTATTGGTGGTGATCGTAATCATAGGCATTTTGGCCGCGGTTGCCCTTCCTCTCTATAAGGGTTATACAGTAATAGCCAAATTGTCTGAAGTGGAGAATGCGATGTCCACTGTTGCAAGTGGCGTTACAGCATATCGTCAAGATCAAAACTCCTGGCCTGATTGTCCTTCGAGAAACGAGGTTATAAATAGCTTGGGGGTATCATTGGGGGCTATTTCAAGGATTTCGCGATATCTATTTCAAATGCTAATGGCATGATCACTGTCTCGGTCCAAAACATTCATCCAATGGTGGATGGCAAGACATTGACATTAACACCGAATACGAGTAATGATGGTTCAATAACTTGGAATTGGGGATGGTCACCGGATTTTCCTCCTCAATTTAGGCCCAAAAGCGGTAGATAAAGATGAAATCAAATAGAGGGATTACCCTTATTGAATTATTGGTCGTCATTCTCATTGTCGGAATCCTTGCAGCTATCGCAATACCCGCCTACACCAGTTATCTGCAGAGAGCGCGGAGAGCAGATGCCAAAACAGCACTCGAACAATTAAGGGCAGCTGAAGAGATGTATAGGGCGGAGAGAGGTAGTTACTCAACCGATTTGTTACAGCTTGTCACTTCTTGGGGGGTACCGAATATATCAGGAGATTATGCCCTATTGTTGAACTCATCAACCGCACTGGGTTTTCTTGCTGAGGCTCAACCCACTACAGCAAGGCAGTTAAGTGATGGGAGTTTATTTATTGATCAGGATGGTGTTAAAACCCCAGCCGACAAATGGGCTAAATAGATTTCAGACAATAGCAAGGTGCATAGAGCATAGCGCATAGCGTTAAAACTAAGAGCTTATCCGCAAATAACTTCCCCCCCTTTACGAAAGGGGGGAAGGGGGGATTTAAAGTGTCAACCCTGGTCAAATCTCCCTCTTTGCAAAGGGGGATTTTATAAACAATACTTATTTACGGACAAGTTCTAAATTAATCTTCTTTTTCACTGGTTGTGCCTGCAATTGGCAGGTTTGATGATCTCGTTGTGAACAAGTATTTAGAAAGGCAAGACAAATCATTTATCTTGCCTTTTTTTGTTTAGTCATTATAATAAATTATAGAAATCCAACCTAATCTAAAAAGAGGTAAAAAGATGAACGAAAGAATTATGATTGATCCAGAAATTCAACATGGCAAACCAGTTATTCGGGGGACCAGAGTTCCCATTACACGCATTATTGGAGGGCTTGCCTGTGGTATGACAAAAGAAGAAATCATACGGGAATACGAAGTTACAGAAGAAGACATCTGGGCTGCATTGAACTACGCTAATGAATTGATCGAAACTGAAGAATTTCATCCCCTTCCAAGATTGTCTGGAGAAGGTAATGCGCTTTCTGGTTGATGGGGATCTTCCTCGTTCCACAAAAATATTGCTTCAACAATACAAACATGAAGCGGTAGATGTGAGAGATATTAATCTTCGAGGAGCAAAAGACTACCAAATTGCAAGTTATGCCCGTACCAACGGCCTTTGCATATTAACGGGTGACTTCGATTTCTCCGATGTTCGTAATTACCTCCCTTCCCAATATGCTGGATTAGTGGTTCTTAAGCTTCCCAAGAATGCAACTGCCTCCTTAATCATAAAGATAGGGGTAAATATGAAGAGGGTCTGGAGGGTTATCAAGATAGATTTGCCAGACCTTAAGTCCAAGATCTCAAGAATTTGGGAAGATATATCATAGGATTAAAACGCTATGGGCCATGCACTTTGCCTGCCCTCCACAAGGCTACTGCAGGCGGGCGCTCTGCGTTTCGGTGAAAGACTATGTATCTCTCAATCATAATTCCAATGTTTAATGAGTCTGAAAATGTAGAATCTACCCTGAATCGGGTTGAGGAAGCATTGGTTTCTTTTAACGGAACTTACGAAATTATTGCAGTCAATGATGGGAGTTCTGATAATACCTTCGAAGTCTTGAATAAATTGGCAGAAAATAACGAAAGGGTTAGAGTAGTTTCTTATCCCAAAAATATCGGCCGTGGAATGGCATTAAGGAAAGGTTTTAAGGAATCGAGCGGAGAGATCATCGTTTCCATTGATGCCGATCTAAGCTATAGCCCTCATTATATACTCGATTTTGTAGAGACATTGAGGAAAGAACCTGACATTGATTTTGTTCTGGCCTCTCCATACATGCCAGGGGGAGGCGTTGAGAATATTCCATTTCTTAGATTATGGATCAGCAAGTTTGGAAACAAGATACTTCGATTGGCCATGCCGAATCGAATTTACACCTCCACTGGGATCTTCCGTGCCTATCGGAAAAGAGTACTCGAATCCCTTGAACTTGAGTCGGATGGAAAAGAAATCCATCTCGAAATCCTTTCGAAGGCATTGTCTCTCGGATATCGGGTGAAAGAGATTCCGGCGGTTCTAACTGCGAGGAAGAGAGGGAAATCAAAATTTAAATTTAAGAAGACGGCTACTTCGCACCTGGTCTTTTCATTCTTCGAGAAGCCAATGATTGTATTCGGTTTTCTTGGTTTGCTGATCCTCGGAATTGGGTTGCTGATTGGTCTATATATAGCCTATCTTAGGTTTACAGGAGAATTAACTCCTGGAAGACCTCTGATCACCTTCGCTATCCTCTTAATCTTAGGTGGAATTCAGATACTTTCTTTTGGATTTATTGCTATCCAGATTGTTTCGCTTAGAAGGGAGATATTACGGGTACAGAAAGAGAACCTGGAATTAAGAAAAGATCTGAAAGACTTGAACAACGGTAAGGGTCAAGGCTAAGATGCCAGTTTAGGACAAAGGTTAGGTGTTTTGGCAAAATAGTGGGGAAAGGATGACGCAAGAAAGAGAAAAATCCATAACAAGTTTTCGAGATTTGCAAGTCTATCAGAATTCTTACAGTGCATGTATTGAAGTGATGACTAAAATTATTCCAAGCTTACCGGAATCAGAGAAATTTGATTTAAAGAAACAATTAAGCAGTTCTGCTAAAGCCATTCCAAGACTGATTGCAGAGGGATATGCTAAAAGACATCAGAAATATGGATTCCAGAAATATTTAGACGACGCAATGGCGGAATGTAATGAAACTATTGTTGGGATGGAGATGTGCCGAGATATTTTCGGAAACCATATCGATAAAAAGTTATGCCAGGAATTAGTAAATATATATGATGTTTGTGGAAGACAGTTGTATAGACTCCGCGAAGCCTGGAGCAAATTTCCAAAAGAAATGAAGAAATAACTTACGGATTCCTCATTCATGAGCGATGAAAATGGTATCTGGGTTAGGAGTCAAGATTTAATGACTAACGACATAACCTAATTTCTAAACCGGCCTCCTAACCTTAACCTTTACCTAATACCATATGCAAAAAAGATCAATCTTATTCCTAACTAATGCCTATCCGGATTTTGAATCTTCCTATCGTGGCATCTTTATCAAAAAAATGGCCTCATTATTACAAGAGGAGGGGTATCAGATCTCCGTAGTGACTCCGAAGATTTATAGAGGTTCTCCTTATTTTGAAGAGCAGGACGGAATTAAGGTTTATCGTTTTCCTTTCTTTGCAAGAGATAAACTCTTGATTGAGCATAAAAAGATTCCCTATTTGAGAATGGTTCTTTATTTCATCACCGGGTTCTTCTTAACCATTTATGCTATGTTCAAAAACAAATGTAATGTGATCCATGTACATTGGGCAATTCCGACAGGCCTGATTGGGTCTTGGGTTGGCTCTCTTTTAAAAAAACCTTTTATCGTAAACATCCATGGTTCCGACCTTAGAATGGCTATAGAAAGACCTGGATTTCTCAGAAAAATATTTGTCTACGTATGCAAAAATGCAACTCACCTCAACTGTGTTTCAGAAGTGCAGGAAAAAGAGATGGAACAACTGGGCATCCTGAGTGAGAAAATCTCAATCATCCCAATGGGTGTGGATGAGGAATTTTTAGAAATGGGAAAGAATAGGAAAATAGAATTAAACAAACGGCCATTCACTATTCTTAGCAATCGAAATCTTTTGCCACTCTACAATATATCTTTATTGATTCGAGCCATTCCAGCAGTACTCAAAGAAGAACCAAATACAAAGTTTATAATTGCCGGTGATGGGCCGGAGAGGGATAATTTGGAAAAGGAGGCGAAGAACTTAAATGTAAGCTCATTTATAAAATTCTTAGGTCGCGTCCCTCACGAGAAAATGGCTGGTCTTCTGGGCCAAGCAGACATTTATGTCTCAACATCTTTATACGATGGAACTTCGGTTTCCTTGCTTGAGGGAATGGGATCTGGAGCCTTTCCAATCGTTACAGATATTCCTGCGAACCGGGAATGGATTACTACTGGCCAGAACGGATTTTTAGTCCCTGCGAATGAAGAAAAACTTTTAGCGAAGAAAATAATAGATGCCATTCGTGATAGAGCATTGTTGGAAAAAAGCAGAATGGTAAATCTTTCTATTGTCGAGGAAAAGGCCCTCTGGTCGGTGATTATTGAAAAAATTAAAAGGATGTATCATGAAACCCTTGATTTAGGAACATCCTAATACAGGGCTGCGCTCCTGATTCGTTATCTTTTTTGCTTGACCATTGCTTGAAATAATGACAGTATTAACCCTGTTGTTGCATAAAGGTGTGGTTGAATCAGCTGTATACCACCACGAAAAGTCGGTTTCCGCCACTTTGATGATACCTTTCAAAGGTCACTATTTGCTTGATCCAGTGGATCACATTGATTTAACGGCTGTGCCTCTATGGGTAAGGGTTTGATGGACCCCGTTAGAAATTTCAGCAGGGGATTAAACCCCGCCCTCCGGGGTGGAACCCCCTACGGGGCGGAACCCGGAATTATTTTAAAATCTAACTCCGCTGCAGCCGCCGGCCCAGAGGGCCTCTCTCCGAGCCATGAGGCTCTCTGAGCCGGCGGCTGGCCCGGAGGGAGCAGCGGGGCATTATTTCTAACGGGGTGAATCTAAGCGCCGAATTTAATGCAACAACAGGGTTAATTCAGAAAAGCACCTACAAACATTGCTAATTCAAATAGTTGTCTCCTCTAACTCAAATAGGTAATTTATTGATGGAAAGAAGTAAGGACTGGATGGATCAGGCTGTGGGAGATCTGGAACATGCTCAGAGCGATATGGATCGGGGTTTTTACAATTGGGCTTGTTTCTCTTCTCAACAGGCTGCCGAAAAGGCTGTTAAAGCTGTCTTCCAGAAGATGGGGGCGGAAGCATGGGGGCATTCGGTTTCAGATCTGCTTTTGGAACTTTCAAAAAGGCATCCCGTTCCGGAAGAACTTGTAGATGGCGCATTAGAGCTTGATAAAGCTTATATCCCAACAAGATACCCCAATGCCCACCCGTCTGGATCTCCTAAGGATCGTTATACCAGGGAGGAGGCAAGGAGGCTCATCGCTCATTGTGAAAAGATTATCAGGTTCTGTCAGGATATTCTATCCCGAATTTGATAAAGAAAAGTTAATTCAAATCCTTAAGGAAAGACTAAAGGACCTTAAAACGAAGCTCCCTCTCGATAAGGTTATTCTATTTGGTTCTTATTCGAAAGACCAGTATACCGTAGGCAGTGATATTGACCTCTTGATTGTGTATAGTGGTAAGGCAAGACAGGATGCTTATGCCATAGTAAAGAAGACAATTAACATTCCACGCCTCGAGCCCCATCTTTTTACAGACGAAGAATCTAAGATATTAAAACCTACTCTTGATAAGATGACAGAGAAGGGAGTTGTATTGTTTTCTAAATAATACTTCATGACGGGATCGTCACCCACAAACGATGAAATAGAATTTACCCCGTTAGAAATAATGCCTCGCTGCTCCCTCCGGGCCAGCCGCCGGCTCAGAGAGCCTCATGGCTCGGAGAGAGGCCTTCTGGGCCGGCGGCTGCAGCGGAGTTAGATTTTAAAATAATTCCGGGTTCCGCCCCGTAGGGGGTTCCACCCCGGAGGGCGGGGTTTAATACCCCGCTCGGTTTCGAGTCGCAACGACTTGAATTTCTAACGGGGTTTACAGCAGTGATTCGTAGGGGCGACATTTATGACGTCTTTATCCTGTCGCCTTTAATGGGAAGAAGTCATTTATAAAAAACAAACGTGCAATTGGACGACATAAAGACCTCGCTGATATTGAATTGTTAGGTGAAAAAATTTAGTCTTTTCTAATCAGATGTATGCCAGTTGATCTATGAATAAGTCCTATGCCAGAGTTGCCAGAACTCTTAAGAAACTTAACCTCCTTTAGGGGCAATGAAGATCTCTCTCTTCTCCATTTATCACGCCCTATTAAAGGAGTGTGAGAATCTCTAAAATGGCATAAGTATTGCAGTAAATCATCTCGTGATTTAAACTTCATGGAAGCGATTAAGTGGCTCCTAAGGCGATTTGTTAATTATTATCAATGGGTTAGCTAATTTATTTTTTTTCTTTTCATTGTTCAAGCGATGAACGAATTACGAAAATAGTCCTTTGATTTACAAAAGTTGCCAAACTATACATGAAACTAGATAATCCGAGCACCTTCAAGCCCTCAAACGAGATAAGAGATCTTCGACTCCTTGAAGAGTTGGAGAAAAATCCTATCGTGTCACAACGTGAGCTGAGTCACAAGTTCGGCATCGCCTTGGGGGTGACGAATGCATGCCTAAAAAGGATGGCTCGGAAGGGATTGATTCGAATCCGAGGTTTCAACCATAGGAAAATCGGATACTATTTAACGCCAAAAGGTTTTGCAGAAAAAGCGAAACTTACTCTAAATCTCATTTCTCATATCGTGCAACACTATTCAGAATTGAAGAAAATTATTAGTCAAAGGCTACTTGAGATGCAACGCAATGGGTTGCAGCGGGTAGTTTTTTATGGGGTAAGCGATGAGATGGAAGTTGCCTACATTACTCTTCAGGGAGTGAATCTGAAGTTAGTAGGAATTGTTGAAGACGATGAGAAAATAACACCTCGAATTATCTTTGGCTATGAAATAGAACCTGTGAGTCGTGTTCAGGAACTCAAACCCGATGGCATCTTGATTACCTCTTTAACTGAGAACCAACAGAAAAGGGAGAGACTCGGAGGTATCTTGAAACAAAATTCGATCTGTATAAAAGATATATGTTTTCCCTAATTTAGAATGAGACATTCATTAAGGTGCTTTTTCGGGTGGATTGGATGAAGGTCATGACAGCCATGTATACGATTAGAAGAGGGGGGGCTTACGACAGATTCATTATGATGCTTGAGGCCTTTTTGGAGAGAAATTGCGAGACGCATTGTATCTCGCTTACACCCATCCCGATCAACCATTCTTATTTTCATAATCATGTCATGTATCTTCCTCTTAAAACGGTAGAAGGATTTATTGCTAAATTGGCGGTGGTATGTTTATTCCCTTTATGGTCTTTCTGGATCGCCTGGAGGAAGAAGATTGATCTTATCATCGCTTTCGGATCTCTCTATGCCTTTCTGCAAGGTTTTTCTAATTGGATATTGAAAAGACCCATGGTTACATTCATCAGGGGAAGCTCCTATTTTGGCTTGACAATCCAAAATTCACCCCAATACTTTCTTCATCTCAATAAGATAGTTGAATATCTGGGGCTTCTATTTTCTGACCGGATCATCACCAATAATATAGCTGCCAGGGATGAGATTTTAAAGAGCTTAGGGAAGAGGAAGAACATCGATGTTCAGATTCTGTATAACAATATTCCACCAATGAACATTCGTGAACCAGAGGATATTTCGAAGACGAGAGGGAAATATGGCATCCCTGAGAATGCAAAGGTTTTGGTGACAGCTGGTATTCTAAACCGGGGTAAGAATATCGAAACCCTTATAGAATGTCTACCGAAAATTGAAGTGAACAACATTTATGTCTTGATCGTAGGAGACAGCTCAACAGAACCCGATTTGCGCTATAAGAATTCATTACAAGGATTGGCAAAAAAATTGGGGGTTGACAAACAAGTCTTTTTTACGGGCTGGCTTGAAAAAGAAGATTTGTGGAAGATTTATCTCGCCTCCGATCTTTTTATATTACCTTCATTGAATGAAGGGATGCCCAATGCTATGTTAGAGGCCCTGGGATTGGGGTTGCCTTGCCTCGGAAGCACGATACCAGGAGTTAAGGATATTCTCCAGTATGAGGAATTGATGTTTGATCCTCTGGAGGAGGAGAGTCTCCTTCAGAAAATTCAGGGGTTTTTCTCTGACAGACAATTTTTTGATAAAGTGAAGAGATTATGCCAGGAAAGAAAGGACATCTTCGTCTTCGACTGGGAAGAAAGGGTTTTTGAGATGATTACGGGGACCCCCACCAGTCTTATTAAGTAGGGATGGTTGATCAGTAGATTTGAAAAGTAGAGGGGTGAGAAAAGGTGATGGATGCATTGCGTATGCACCTTGATTTCCGGAATATCTGGCAGCAACAATCGGTAAATCGTCGCATCTTTGCTACCATGATTACAGTAGGTGGCTTCACCTTTGTGGTGAACCTTGCAGCTACTGCCAAAGAGTTGGTGGTTGCTAACCAATTTGGGACTGGCGATGTCTTAGACGCTTTTCTTATAGCCTTTTTACTCCCATCGTTCGCCATTAACGTAGTGATGGGGTCCTTTAACGCTGCCCTCATCCCGACTTTTATCCATGTGCGCGAAAATGAGGGACTAGAGAAAGCACAACAACTTTTCTCCAGTGTTACGGTCTGGAATACCGTCGTACTCGTTATCGTTTCAGTCCTCCTGGCTATGGCATCTTCCTTCATCTTGCCTATTCTGGGGTCTGGTTTTAGTCCTGAAAAGCAAGCGTTAACGCGTTCGATATTTTTCGTCTTGCTACCCATTTTGGCTATTAGTGGTTTAGGCATAACATGGGCCGCTGTCCTTAACGCGAGTGAGCGCTTCGCCCTTGTGGCTATATCGCCGATGATCAAACCTATAGTAACGGTGGCGTTACTTGTCGTGATGAGCAAGATATGGGGAATTTATGCCCTTGCCGCAGGTACGGTGGGCGGGGTCGTGCTGGAGGCGGGACTTTTGGCGTGGGGTGTAAGACGGCGCGGGTTTCACCTTGTCCCACGCTGGCATGGCTTAACCCCTCCTATGAAGAAAGTAATAAACCAATATTTGCCGATGGTCGCTGGTGCATTCTTCATGAGCAGCACAAGCCTGGTAGACCAATCCATGGCAGCCATGCTTGGGGCTGGGAGCGTCTCGACTTTGAACTATGGCGGCAAGGTCTTAACGTTAATTCTCGGAGTAGGTTCTATCAGCTTGGGCACAGCAGTATTTCCTCATTTCTCACGTATGGTTGCAGCTTCCGATTGGGCTGGTATTCGATATACCCTCAAGACATATACTTACTTGATCCTGCTTGTCACAATTCCCATTACTTTCATTCTTGTTTTTTTCTCGGAGTCACTCGTGCGCTTCTTCTTTGAAAGAGGTGCCTTTACATCAGTGGATACATGGCGGGTTAGTCAAGTGCAGGCACTCTTCTTATTGCAAGTACCGTTTTATTTCTTGGGCATATTGATGGTACGGCTCATTTCTTCGCTAAAGATGAACCGTATATTAATGCAAGCTGCAATTATCAATCTTTTTCTCAAGATAACCTTTAATTATTTGCTTATGCAACGACTGGGTGCAGCCGGTATTGCGTTATCAACAACACTTGTGTACGTAGTATCTTTTATTTACTGCTCCATTATGCTTTACAAACAAATTAAGACTTTGGAATAAAGTATGGAAACAGTAAAATGTAATCTGTGCGGTTCAGATAATTATCGAGTTATCTATTCCATGCCGGACGCCCGTTATTTTGTCAATGAGTGGTTTAACGTAGTTGAGTGCATTAATTGTGGACTTGGCTTTGTAAATCCAAGACCAACCCGTTCCGAAATCGCAAGATATTACCCATCATCTTTTTATGATTATTTTGACCATGAGCGAGATTATCATTTGCACCGTTATGCGGCTGAAGCGAAATTCCTCCCAGAAATTGCTTTGAATAATGAGAGATTGTTGTTAGATCTTGGTTGCGCAAATGGTGATTTTCCGAGATTCATGCAAAAACGTGGATGGAAAGTTGAAGGGGTAGAGGTGTCTCAAAACTCTAAACCGATTTTTGATTTTAAAGTCTATAAAGAAGAATTTAAAGAGATACCGATAGATGAGCCACGGTACGATGCTATAACGGCATGGGCTGTCTTGGAGCATGTCCACGATCCAATGGCATATTTCAAAAAAGCATCTCAAGTGCTGAAATCTGGAGGAATCTTTGTATTTTTGGTGACAAATTTCAAGAGCGTTTCTTCTCGTTCCCTTTTCCTTGAGGATATACCACGGCATCTATACTTCTTTACCGAAGGAACGGTCAGAAAATACCTTAGAGTTTCTGGCTTCGACCTCATTAAAGGAGATTATAGCGATAAAATATATTCAATGCATCCTGTAAATTTTCTACGTTACTATTTTTACCGATACATTTACAAACGAAGATTGAAGTGGACCGATACCCAATTTACAAGACCCCACTTTTTTGAGAAAGATAGTCTTAAGAACTGCTGGATGAAGAATCTAAAGTACATAATTTCCAGTCCACTATATGTGGTTGACCGGCTTTTGATGCCGATCTATGAAAGATATCAGATTATTTCTAAAACATATGGAATCGTAACCTATGTTGCGAGGAGACATTAACTTTGGATAAGGCAGGTAAACAATACTGGGATAAGACCTGGGGAACTTATGATATACCTAAAGAAGTGAATCCACGACACGGAGGATTACCTAACTATGTTAATCGGCGCTTCCACGAATATTTTTGTCAAATATTTTCTAACATGAACACTCAAGGGAAAAAAGTTTTAGAAATAGGCTGTGCAAGGTCCGTGTGGTTACCTTATTTTGCAAAAGAATTTGGGTTTAAAATTTATGGAATTGATTATTCTGAAATAGGTTGTCAGCAGGCGAGGGAAGTATTGTCCAATGCTGGTGTAGAAGGTGAAATTGTGTATTCAGATTTATTTTCTCCTCCTGAATCATTAGTAGAGACCTTTGATGTTGTGATTTCGTTTGGTGTTGTTGAACATTTTGAGGACACATCAAGGTGTATCAAAGGAATTTCAAGATTTTTGAAACCCGGTGGATTAATGATAACAAACATTCCTAACCTAATGGGTTTGATGGGGTTAGTTCAAAAAATAGGCAATCAGGATGTTTTTTGCAAACATGTGCCTTTATTCCCAAAAGATCTTGATAAAGCTCATCGATGTAATGGACTTCAAGTCGTTTCATGCAATTATTTTCTTTTTGCAAATTTTGGTGTTTTGAATCTTGAGAATTTAAGGGGAAGTAGATTGTTCGAATGGGTAATTTATTCACGATCTTGGTTTAATAACGCAATATGGACTTTGGAAAAAGTAATACCCTTTTTAAAACCGAACCGATGGAGTTCACCCTATATTAATTGTGTTGCAACCAAATAAACGTATGATACCAATAAATTACCCTTATCTTATTTGTTGATGGAAGTAGGTCCGAAATGGGTGAAGATTTAAATAAGCGTGATATTAAAAATCGGTTTGATTTTGGGAAAAACTGGACAAATTTTCTTTCACGATTGGATGAAACACGTATTCTCGAAGCTGAGAGATCACTTAGACAAATGCTGGAGTTAAAAAGTTTGGTAGGCAAGACCTTCCTCGACATTGGTTCAGGCAGCGGGCTGTTCTCCCTTGGTGCCAGAAGATTGGGTGCTAAAGTCCACTCCTTTGATTACGATGCCCTTTCCGTAGCCTGCACCAAGGAATTAAAAAACCGTTTCTTCGGCAACGACCTGAACTGGACCATCGAGCAAGGGAATGTTTTAGATAAAAATTATCTGGGGTCCTTAGGCCAATTTGACATTGTCTATGCATGGGGAGTGCTGCACCATACAGGGAATATGTCACAGGCCCTTGAAAATGTGGTTCCTCTGGTGGTCGGTGGGGGGAGGTTATTCCTTTCCATTTATAACGACCAGGGTACGTTGAGCCTTTTTTGGAGGGTATTAAAAAAGTTTTATGTCCAATCCTCCAAACCAATTAGAATATTGGTCGTCCTGTGGATCGGGATGATTTTAGAATCCGGTGCCGCAATCAATCGGTTGATCCGAAAGCAGAACCCCTTTCCATTTAAATATTGGGCGGAGAAGAAAAAGAGCAGAGGGATGTCTGTCTGGCATGATCTTGTGGATTGGGTCGGCGGTTATCCCTTTGAGGTTGCAAAGCCTGAAAAAATATTTGAGTTTTACCAAGGGAGGGGATTCCTCCTTAAGAAATTAAAGACCTGCGGGATCAGCTTGGGATGTAATGAGTTCGTTTTTATGAAAGCATTTTAATCTGGGTTATATCAAACAAAAATATAGTCTATGAAAGTGCTCATGGTCATTTCACAATTTTATCCTATGATTGGTGGGGCTGAGAAACAGGCTCAGATCCTTGCCAGAAAATTGATAGAAAGAGGGGTGACCGTCGATATTGTAACAGGATGGTGGAAGTCCGGAACCGCCCGGAAAGAAAAGATCGATGGGATTCAGGTCTTTAGAAATTTTGCATGTTGGGGGATGTTCGGGATAAAAAGGATTCGAACGATGGGGGCACTTATCTATATGATGAGCCTCAGTCTCTTTCTTATTCGTCGTAAAAAAAGGTACGACCTGATCCACATTCACCAAGTCCTCTATCCAGCCTTTGTTTCGGCTTTGATTGCGAAAGGCATTTTTGACAAACCCATTCTTGTGAAAATGGGATGCTCCGGACTGACGGGGGATATTATCAATCTAAAAAGGTTTCCCTTTGGCCGTTTTCAGCTGAAATATCTTATGAAAAAGGTGGACCTATTGGTTACGGTCAATCATGAGGGGAAAGATGAATTTAAGGCGATCGGATTCCCTGAGTCAAAAATCCAATATATCCCAAACGGAATCGGACCTCCGCCCGATGGTAAGAATGACTATGACGAAGCACGGACCGTCATCACCACAGTCCGATTAGATCCACAGAAGGGGATTGATATCCTGTTGAAAGCTTGGCATAAGGTGACCTTTGAACAAAAAGGTCTTAAATTACTAATTTTAGGTCAGGGTCCCCGTGAGTCAGAGCTAAAGGATTTGGCTAAGGCATTGAGAATAGAAGAATCTGTGCAATTTGTAGGGCTCGTTTCCAATGTGGGAGATTACTTGGAAGAATCAGATATTTTCGTTTTGCCATCGAGAGCAGAAGGGATGTCTAATGCTTTAATTGAGGCTATGAGCTTTGGGCTCTCATGCATTGCCACAAAGATCAGTGGGAATACGGAATTAATGGGTGTGAATCCAGATCAAATAGTGTCGGAGGGAGATTTTTTTGTTGCGAAGAATGGAATCCTCATTAATCCAGATGATGTCGAAGGGCTGGCCAAAGCCATCCTTTTTTTAATCCACAATTCCAAAGTGAGGAAAGAAGTTGGGATCCATGGCAGGAGTCACATCCAAAACCACTTTTCTATTGATTCAATAGCAGACCGATATATTGCTTTATACCGGAGCCTTCTACAGGAAAATTAATCCTTATGTGCGGGATCTGTGGAGAGATAGACTTTTATAATAAGAGTGTAAAACCTGAACTCATTCAGAGAATGTGCAATCTCTTAGCACATCGGGGTCCAGACGATGCAGGAATGCTTTTTCTCACCGGTAACAAATATTTTGAAGTAAGCAAGATTAATGAATCGCCCATGGACAATAACGGCTTCCAAGTCGGTCTAGGGCATCGTCGTCTCTCCATCATTGATCTTTCAGCGGTGGCCCATCAACCCATGTGTAATGAAGATGCAACAGTCTGGATCGTTTTCAACGGAGAGATTTATAATTTTCAAGATTTAAGGATGGAGCTGGAAAGGAAAGGGCACCTTTTTAAATCAAGGTCCGATACCGAGGTAATCCTTCATGGCTATGAAGAGTGGGGAGTAGATTGCCTTCACCGGTTCCGGGGAATGTTTGCCTTTGCTCTTTGGGATTCCAGGCAAAGGCAGCTCTTTATGGCACGCGACCGATTGGGGAAAAAACCTTTGGTCTATTATCATCAAAAGGACCATTTTATCTTTGCCTCGGAAATCAAAGCCCTGCTTCAAGATTCCACTATTGAGAGGAAGGTCAATATATCGGCCCTCCACCACTATTTGACCTATCAATATGTTCCCTCTTCTGAGACTATTTTTGAGGGGATCATGAAACTCCCTCCAGCCCACTACCTGCTCTTTCGAGAACCCGGGACGGTTCAAATCGAAAGATACTGGAAGCTCCATTTCATCCCCAAACAACAGAACCCGCGAAGCCTTACAGAATGGTGTGATCTGATCCGCGGGAAACTTGAGGAATCAGTCCGACTGAGACTCATCAGTGACGTTCCATTAGGTGCTTTTTTAAGCGGAGGGATGGATTCCAGTCTGATCGTCGGAATCATGGCGAAGCTTGGGGGACAACCTGTCAAAACCTTTTCGATTGGTTTTGAAGAGCAGGATTTCGATGAACTTGCTTACGCCAGAATGGTCTCAAACCATTTTGGAACCGATCATCATGAGTTTGTGGTCAAGCCAAATGCTATTGAGATTTTGCCCAAGCTGGTCTGGCACTATAATGAACCCTTTGGAGATTCCTCAGCCATACCCACTTATTACGTCTCCAAAATGACGAGAGATCATGTGAAAGTGGTCCTGACCGGGGACGCCGGGGATGAAAATTTTGCAGGATATCCCCGCTATCTCCGGAGTAAATATGTTTCGTGGTTCACCCGGTTACCTGAAAAAGTGCGAAGAAGCCTCTTGCCAGCCTTCTTGAGAATACTCTCCCAATCACCCTGGAGGCGAAAGACACTGAACCGCCTGGCTGATTTCATGGAAATGTTGTCCTCCCATCAAGGACGAAATTATGCCGAGCAGATAAAGATTTTCAATCAAAAAGAAAAGGATGACGTTTATTCTGAAGATTTTTCGAGACAGGTGAAGGGAACGGACCCCTTGGACTATCTGATAAAAAAATATGAGGAAGGGGACACGGATGATCCTTTAGAAAAATTGCTTTATCTGGATATGACAACCTACCTTCCTGAAGACCTGCTCGTCAAGATGGATATTGCTACCATGGCCAATTCTCTGGAGGCAAGGGTTCCCTTTCTGGATCATCAGTTCATCGAAGAGGTCGCCGGGATCCCCTCCCATTTGAAGCTGAAAGGTTCAACGACAAAGTTTATCCTGAAAAAGGCCTTCTCCGACTTTCTCCCGGAGGCCATTTTAAAACGGAGGAAAATGGGGTTCGGTGTTCCTATCTCAAGATGGTTCAGAAACGAATTAAAAGATTATATCTATGAGATTCTATTGGATAGTAGGACATTAAATCGGGGATATTTCAAGAGAGAAGGCATCGAGCGTCTGTTAGACGATCATATCGAGTTGCGCTACGATCATTCGGCGAGGATCTGGGCTTTGCTCTTTTTAGAGATATGGTTCAGGGTCTTTATCGATAAGGAAGGAGATTATCTTTTACATGGAGCCTAAAAGGAATGGAGTTGACCCGTTCGGCACGGTAAGAGTTGTGGCTGCCAGGGAACCCATCAAGCTCATCGGACTCTGTTTCCTGATTTTGGTATTTATCGCCATACTCTACTTCAATTCGCTGGGAAACCAGTTTACAAACTGGGACGACGGGATGATTTACCAAAATCCCTCCATCCGGAATTTGAATTGGGAAGGGATCAAGAAAATATTCACACTTGAGAAGGGAAATACTTTTCAGCCCATCCGGATGCTCAGTTATGCCATCGATTATCATTTCTGGAAGCTCAATCCTTTGGGATATCACCTGACGAGCATCTTTTTCTATTTCCTCACCTGCATGATGGTCTTCTTAACCCTCCGGCAACTTTCAGGCAATTTAAGAGATAGAGCGACACCAGACTCGCACCAGAGGGTCGCCTTCTTTGGAGCCCTCCTCTTCGCTGCTCATCCTGTCCATGTGGAGGCAGTAACCTGGCTTGCCGCAAGGAAAGAGGTCCTTCAAGGGTTTTTCTTTTTTCTGGCGTTCTATCTATATCTTAAAGGGCGGGAGAAGGTTGGTCGAAGGAAGATCCTTTACTTCAGTATGGTCCTCGTCTCCATCCTCCTTGCCACACTTTCAAAACCTGCCGCGGTCATATTCCCAGGTATCATTCTCATCTATGAGATAACTAAGAGGAAAGAGGGATTGGTTAGTTTCTTCAAAAGCCATTGGCTCTTCTTGGGCCTATCTTTGAGTGTCTCCATAATATTTACTTTCATTTTGATGAAAGTGATGTTAGAAGCCGGGGGCATCAAAGCTTATCGTGGAGATAGTTTTCTAAGTAATTTCCTCGTTTCTTTATATGTTTTTTTACAAAATATAAAACTCCTCATTTTCACGATCAATTACTCGGCGGCTTATTCCTTTCTTGTATCCATGCCAGTTTTCTGTCTGAAGAATATCATTTTGATCCTCGTGACGTTATCCCTTTTTGCCTTCGGTGTCCTATCTCTTCGTTGGACCAAGACTATCTTTTTCTCCCTCTTTTTCTTCCTGATTACTCTTCTTCCTTACTTAAACATTATTCCTATCAGCACCCTCAAAGCGGATCGATATGTTTTCATAGCCTCTTTTTCATATGTTTTTTTGCTGGGAATAGTTTTCGACCGTTTCTATATCTATCAGCATAAAAAGTTATCTGAGGGATTCTTCAAATTACTGTCCATAACGCTCTTTTTGTTTCTCTTGGCAGGTTATTCATGGATGACCATTCGACAAAACACCTTATGGGAAAACAGTTATACATTATGGGCGGATGCCGTGGAGAAGAATCCTGGTAGTAACACGGCCAACGCTCTGATGGGTGTAGTATATATGGAATTGGGGATGGATCGGGATGCAGTAAAACACTTGGAAAAAGCCGTCCAATTACTTCCATACGATTACCAATCCCGGAATAACCTTGGCATTGTTTACGGAAGATTGGATGAGCCTGAAAAGGCATTAAAGGAGTTTGCCACCGCCATCTCGTTGAGACCGGATGATGACACGATCAAAATCAATCTATCCGTTTTTTACCAGAGGCAGAAAGAGTATAAAAAGGCCGAAGAGGTTTTAAAATATTTACTATCGAAAAGTCCTCAAAATGCTAACCTTCATTACCGAATGGCCCTCGTTTACAAGGATACGGGACAATATGAGGCAGCGATTTCAGAATTATTAAAATCAACCGAATTAGCTCCTAATATTATAAATCCTTACGTAGAACTAGGGAGCCTTTACGCTACTCGGATGAAAGATTCAGAGAAAGCAAAATATTATTATACCAAGGGAATTGAATCGGCACCCAAAGCAAAATCCAGAGTTGAAGATCTGAGGTGGATGGTTCAGGACTTGGAATGCCATTAATAAAGCATAGAGCATAGCGCAAAGCGCATAGCGAAACGAAAGGAAATAGTATATGGTCAAATTCAGGTTCCAAGATTTGAAGATCTGGCAATTGGCCATTCAGATTGCCGGCGAACTGTTCGATATAGCTGATGGTCTTGATCAGAAAAGATTGTATCGCTTTGCAGAACAACTTAGAGGTGCTGGAATGTCTGTCTCTAATAATATTGCTGAAGGTTCTGGATCTTCATCAAAAAAAGAGTTTAAACAATTCTTGAATATGGCACGGAGATCTACTTATGAGAACGCAAATATTTTATTCCTGATAGGAAAAAGAGATTTAATATCGAAAGAGTATCTAAATAAACTCTTGGATCAGCTTGATCATCTTTGTCGGCAAATTACCAATTTCCAGAACTCGTTATAATGAAGTACGCTATGCGCTATGCGCTTTGCGCCATGCAGTAACGGAGTCATTCGATGTTGTATCTGATCTCTATAATATTTGGGGCGATGGTCGGCAGTTTTTTAAATGTCTGTATCTTTAGACTACCCAAAGAAGAATCTATCATCTGGCCAGGTTCCCACTGCCCTCATTGCAAAAAGCCGATCAGGTTTTACGATAATATCCCCTTGATCAGTTATTTTTTGTTAAGAGGGAAATGTCGGTATTGTAAAGGACCCATTTCCCTCCAATACCCTTTGGTCGAAGGGATCACATCACTGAGTTCGCTTCTTTTAATCATGAAATTTGGTCCCTCGCTGAGTTATCTTACTTATTTCGCATTCGTGGCAGCATTAATTGTCATCACAGTCATCGACCTCTATCATCAAATCATTCCCGATGTGATCAGCCTTCCAGGGATAGGTGTGGGTTTATTGGCTTCAGTCATTATTCCCCCCATCACTTTTTTCAATTCGCTGATTGGAATCCTATTGGGAGGGGGAAGTCTATTTTTGGTGGCGACCTTATATCAGTGGCTTTTTAAAAGGGAAGGGATGGGGGGAGGAGATGTAAAATTGCTGGCTATGATTGGCGCCTTCTTAGGATGGAAAGCCGTGATCCTCACCATTCTTTTAAGTTCACTCATTGGATCCATTTCTGGCATAAGCATTATGGTCTTGAAAGGAAAAAATTTTAAATATGCCATACCCTTTGGACCGTTTCTTTCCCTGGGTGCGGTGATTTCCCTTTTCTATGGACAGAATATAATCAATTGGTATCTTTATCTAAATAGGTAACTTTTCCATATTGTAAAAGTTGGTCGTGAAAAAATGAAGATGTTTGAAGGGTAAGGGTCACGAAGCCCGTTTGGTTTAGGGTAAAAGGGTTAGGTTGAAGGATTTAAAACCCAGAAACGTAACCGATAAACAAAACTGGCATCTTTACCCTAACCATATACCTGAAGACTTTCATTATTTTTTAGGGGTGATATGAAAAGAAGTTTTTGGTTATTTAAAAAATTAAATTTAAGCCTCAGGGTAGAGGTAATCATCAATATCTCGTTTCTGATGTTGGCGGCTATTTTGTTAATCGGGTTTACAATCTCCAAGATCAATGAAAGGAATATCATTCGTGAAAAGATCAAATACGGAGAAAGGATGATTCAGGATTTCCAAACCATCGTGGATTTTATATCACGGGATAAAAAGGAATTGACATTAGATCACCCTCTTGTCCAAAACGAGGTTCAAGACTTTGTTCACATTTATACCAAGGAGAAGGGATTTTATGAGTTATTGATAGTCGATCATCAACTTAAAACTATCGCCAGCAAGAAGCCAGAGTTGGTCAATAAACCATCCACCGATCCTTTCATGAAAAAGGCTATTCAAACAGGGGAGTTGAGTGCTGAAATTGAAAAATCTGGAACCTTTTTATCAACCCATTACGAGAAAATGATACTTTATTCCCCCTTATGGCATCGGGGGAAAATTGTGGGGGGCATCCAAATGGAGGTTCCCATTTGGGATTTGATGATGAATTTATTAGAATTGAAAAGGATCATTTTGATCACCATCTTCCTCGATGCCGTGGTCCTGATCGTCTTCGGGAGTTTTTTACTATCCCGCGTTTTAGTCAAACCCATTAAAGATCTCGTTCGATTAACCGAAAAGATCAGCTATGGGGATTTCAGCCAAAAAATAGAAGTGACCTCAAAAAATGAAATTGGACAGCTCATCGGGTCTTTCAATCGGATGATCGAGAGATTAAAAGAAAACCAAGAAAGTATGGAGAATTATTTGGAATCCCTTGAATCGTCCAACAAACAGTTGAAGCAAACCCAGGAAGAACTGATCCGTACAGAGAAACTCGCCTCCATTGGAAGGTTTGCGGCAGGGGTGGCCCATGAAGTGGGGAACCCTTTGGGGTCCATTCTTGGATATACAGGTATTTTACAAAAGGAAGGAATGGATCATGAGGAATCAAAAGATTATTTGAAGAGGATTGAGAAAGAAATAGAGAGAATTAATCGAATTGTCCGGGAACTTTTGGACTTTGCAAGACCATCCAAATTTGAAATCAAAGACGTGGAGATCAAGAAGGTCATTGAAAGCACCCTTTCTTTATTATCGTATCAAAAAAGTTTTAAAAATATCGAGACCCAATTAGACCTTCAACCCGATCTGCCTTTGATCAAAGGGGATGAATCTCAGCTTTCTCAGGTTTTTATCAACATCATTTTGAATGCAATCGACGCCATGCCGAACGGGGGCATTTTGCGAATTCAAACGAGAGAACATGTCGTGGAGAACCTGTATCCCGATCGGTTTCAATGGATATACCCTCCGAGGCGTAAGAGTGATCCGATGGAATCCGATTATTCTCATTTGCGAAAACCAGATCCCTTTTCGGCATTGCTCACAAAATTCTCAAAAGGAGATCGGCTCGTTAAAATCCGGATCACTGACACAGGCATAGGGATCAAAAAGGAGGATTTAGAAAATATTTTTGACCCCTTTTTTACCACCAAAGCTCCAGATAAAGGAACAGGCTTAGGTTTATCGATTTCCATAAGGATTGTTGAATCTTTGGGAGGGGAGATAAAGGTAGAGAGTGAAGTTGGGAAAGGCTCGACCCTCGAGGTCTATTTTCCTGCCGCCACTTAGGGCAGAAGGCAGCGGATGAGGAAAGGTAAGCGGTGACGGTTACGAAGCCCGTTTCGTCGACCGGCAAAGGTTACGTTAAATGAAGAAAAAAATAACAAGTTTTAGGGACTTGGAAGTTTACCAAAATACCTATAAAGCATGTATCGAAGTAATGACAAAGATTATTCCTAACTTGCCAGAATCAGAAAAATTTGACTTGAAGAAACAGTTAAGCTCTTCTGCTAAAGCCATTCCAAGACTGATTGGCTCCGCCCCGGAGGGGTAAAATGTTTTATGTTTATGTCCTGAAGGGTCTTGTTAAAAATAGGTATTATATCGGCTACACTAACGATATAAATTCAAGATTACGGAAACACAATAATGGAGACGTTCGGTCAACTCGTAAGTTTCGACCCTGGATGTTATTAGGATTTGAGGTATATGAAAAACGTAATGAGGCAAGATGGCGAGAGCATGAGTTAAAGAATCACGGGACAAAAAGAAGCAGACTCATTAAGAGTTTGGAAGAAAGTATCAAGAAAATAGCCTGATTGGTAATATCGGGGCTCCACCCCGGAGGGCTGAAGGTTATGCTAAAAGGCACCAGAAACATGGATTTCAAAAATATCTCGACGATGCCATGGGGGAGTGCAATGAGACAATCGTTGGATTAGAGCAATGCAGAGATTTGTATGGAGATTTTTTGGACAAGCGATTATGTGAACAGTTAATCGATCTATACGATAAATCTGGAAGGCAGCTTTATAATTTGTCGTCTGCTTGGAGCAGGTTCAAAAAAGACGATATACGTACCCTTTTGTAACGATACGGGCCTCGTAGCCGTAACCTTTAATACTATAGACGAGCATCGATATAAGCTTCGACGACGATAAACGATGAGGAGAGTAGAAATGATCCCTAAAAGAATTCTGATTGTGGATGATGAAGAAAATTTTCGGCACATGTTGTCTGTGATATTAATCAAAGAAGGATATGAGGTGGAAACCGCTCCCAATGGAGAGGAGGGGTTGCAAAAGGCGACGGGTTCTCCTTTTGATCAGATCCTCTGTGATATCCGGATGCCCCGGATGGATGGTTTAGAATTTTTGAGAGAGATGAGAAAGATTGGGGGGGAGGCGACCATCGTCATGATGTCGGCTTATGGGACAGTGGATATCGCCATTGAAGCGATGAAACTCGGAGCTTATGATTACATCTCAAAGCCTTTCAAACCAGATGAAATTATCCTCACCTTAAGAAAGGCAGAGGAGAGGGAGCAATTAAGGAGAGAAAATGAACTTTTAAGAAAAGAGGTGGCCAAAGAATACAGTTTTGAAAATATCGTCAGCAAAAATGAAAAGATGCAAAAAATGTTCGATGTGATTAAAAAGGTAGCTCAATATAAATCCACCGTGCTCATTACAGGAGAAAGCGGAACGGGTAAAGAACTGGTGGCGAGAGCATTACACTATAACAGTGACCGATCTCAAAATCCTTTTATGCCTGTCAATTGTGGGGCCATTCCCGAAAATTTATTGGAAAGTGAGCTCTTCGGGCATGCCAAAGGGGCCTTTACCGATGCCATTCGGACGAAAAAAGGCCTGTTCGAAGAAGCGGATGGAGGAACGCTCTTCTTAGATGAAATTGGGGAATTGCCCACTCAACTTCAGGTTAAACTCCTTCGTGTGCTTCAAGATGGAGAGATACGTAGGATAGGAGAATCAAAATCTATTCAAATTGATGTGAGAATAGTGGCCGCCACGGTCAGAGATCTCTCCAAAGAGGTAAACGAAGGTCGTTTCAGAGAAGACCTTTTTTATCGCCTCAATGTCCTTCCTATCCATATCCCACCTCTTCGGGAAAGAAAAGAGGATATCCCTTTACTCATCCAACATTTTATTGGGAAGTATAACCAAGCCATGAATAAGAATGTAGCGGGTATTGATCACAAGGCTCTGGAGACTTTGATGAACTATAAGTGGTATGGGAATGTAAGAGAACTGGAGAATACCATCGAAAGGGGTATCGTATTGGCAGACAAGAATGATATTGAAATGGAAAATTTGCCCATCGAAATCCAAAATTTTAAAGAGGAGTTTCAGCTGGAAACATTACCTGATGAAGAATATTCAATTAAAAAGGCCTCCAAGGCATTAGAAACCAATTTAATCAAAAAAGCGCTAAAAAAGACAAAAGGGAACCATACTCATGCTGCAAGGTTACTTGAAATAAGCCACCGTGCGTTATTATATAAAATTAAGGAATATGGGATTGTTGAAAACGAATTGTGAATCCTTTAATTTGATTTTATTATGAAAACAATTTTATTTTTTTAAGAAAATGTATTTAAAAAATCTTTAACTAATTAAAATTTATTAGTTTTTTATGTTAGTGTCATTTTGTCTTAATTAATTAAACTTTTCATAAAGAGCGGTAATTAGATGAAGTAGGCTTATTCTTTTATAATGGTCAGGTTTAATTTCTAACCTATTAAAACCATTTAACATTTTTGTCCTTCCATCTTTTTCCATCCAATATTCAAATTTAAAAATTTATTGGTACAGGTTTTGCTTCTTTAAAAGTAAAATCATTTTAAAAGGAGCAGTAACAATGGATTGTTCTATGAAATCAAAAGGTTTTACATTGATTGAAGTTCTAATCGCTTTAGTTATTCTATCAGTCGCCTTTTTGGCTTTAGCTGGTTTAATGGTCCAGACAACGAAAAATAATTCTTTTGGTGGTCGTATGACAGAAGCTGCCACATTCGCTCAAGACAAATTAGAAGAATTAAGGGCAATTTCGTGGGTTACCATTACTCCAGGATCAGACTTAAAAATGGGTTCCAATGGAATGGATTATTCTCGGAATTGGAATGTAGACACCAACGGAAATCTTAAGACGATTAGCATTACCATTAATTGGAACGATAAAACGTCTCACTCCATTAGACTTCTTTCGATCGTTACACAATGAGGTTTGTCATATGAGAAATCTAAACCGAATCAACCCCGTTAGAAACTCCAGTCGTTCGACCCAGAGGCTCTCGACGGGCGGGGCATTAAACCCCGCCCTCCGGGGTGGAGCCCCCTACGGGGCGGAACCCGGAATTATTCTGAAATCTAACCCCGCTGCAGAGCAGCGGGGCATTATTTCTAACGGGGTCAACACCAAAGGTCTCACTCTTATCGAATTGTTAGTGGCTCTGGTCATTTGTGGAATAGTCATTGCTGGAATCTACCGCCTCTTTGTTGCTCAAAGCAGGGCCTATACCGTCCAAGATCAAGTGGTTGAAGTCCAGCAGAACATTCGTAGTGCGATGGAAATTTTATTAAGAGACCTCCGCATGGCAGGCTTCGATAGTGATAATGTGGGCTCTACCATTACCATCACTAATCCTATCATTGTCGGAGATCATTCGGTGACGGTAAGCTATGAATATGATAATACCACCCAATACACTGTCACTTATTCAAGAGAAGCAGCCACGAAAAGGTTACTTCGGCAGTTGACCATCAACAATGTCGCTGGTCCTCAGGAGGTTCTATTAGAAAATGTTGTGGCCCTCGATTTTACCTATGGGGTCGATACCAATGATGATGGGGCCCTGGATAGTTGGGTTTCTGCAGGAGGCATTGGGATTGGGAAGGTGGTGGCTGTTCGTGTGGTCTTAACCGCGAATCCTGACCAAACCAACCCAGATGTGAAGGACTGGGTTTCTCCGAGAACCTTAACCTCTGCCGTGGCGTTAAGAAATCTATGCTTTAAAAAATAGGTCGCCCAATGCAATCCAGCCTGAAAACTTAAATTCAATCATCTACTGACAAAGGAGCAAGAAATATGACCACCCAAAAAGTTGACATTTTTAAAAACCAATCGGGTGTAGCGTTAGTTATTGCGCTGACAATGATGATCGTTCTGACGTTGATTGTTCTTGCCGCCGCTTTTACCTCCATATTCGAGATCAAGCTTGCAGGAAATAAAAGAGGGTCCACGGATGCCTTTTATGCAGCCGACAGTGGAGTCCAAGTGGTAATGAATAAAGCTGAGAATTTTGATCTGCCGGGAAAGTATGATGTCGGCGATCAGTACCATTTCTCAAGAGATTCTGCCAATATAAACCCTACCAATGCCGATATCATTATTTACCATAACACCACCCAGTCAGGCGCTCCAAGGGGTCTTGGTTTTAGCGCTACAGGGAATTATGGGTTTGTCCATTATTTGATAGAAGCAAAGGGTAAAGATCAAACTGATTTAAACCCCATTAGATCTACCAGCACCATTCAGCAGAAAGTGGTGAGGCTGGTGCCAGGAGGTAATTGATAATGAAGAAAAAAGCTTTTCTCATTATTTTGTTTATATTTTTCCTTTTTTCGCAGTCCTTTGCCAATGATACGGATCTTTATATCCTTACTCAGATGATGCAACAGGTTCCCCCTGACGCATTGATCATTCTTGATTTATCAGGTAGTATGCGCTGGACACCTGCCGGCGAGTATTTATACATAGATCCGGGGTGGGTGGCGGGGCACTATGATTCGCAGCACCATTGGATTCCGGCGGGTAATACATATAATTGTGGGGATAATGTTGCCTATTATCCGACTGATCCGACCGGAGGCGCTCATACAACCCAATGTGATATGATGAATGATATTCTATTGGGTACTCAATATCCGAGTACTGCCCAGTTCCAGAGTATGAAAATCTGGGGCGACAGCACATGCGCAGGTCCTTACTATAGTTATAATGCAACAGGTAGCTCAACTAGTCGGACCAATTGTAGCAAAGTTGCCCTTGCAAAAAATGGCATTTTCAGTTTTCTTGACTATGATGGAAGTGGAACCGTCGATGTAAACGACGAAAATGCACTGAATATCAGAATGGGGTATATGAGATTTTATAATTGTACTTCGCCCGAGACAACCGTTAATTACAACACGGGTTGTAATACACTTGTCGATCCTCTAAATACCCACTACAGCAAAATTTACTGTAACAGTGGTACCAGTTGTACCAAGTCAGGGACTGCATCCTCCCCTAGTGTTAGCAGTGAGGGGGCATTCGGGGGAACCCCACTTGCAGCTTCGTTGAATGAAGGTATGCTTTACCTTAATGGTTCGAAAAGCGGTGATCCTGATGCGGCCTGTCGCCAGAAGTTTGTTATTCTGATTACAGATGGAGCAGATACCTATGCCTGTAACGGGAATGGAGCGGATAGCCAAACAGATCAATATGAAAGGAGAAGAGAAACGGTTGCAAAAGCAAGAGCGCTGGCAAATGCCGGATATTATGTTTTTGTTATAGGGTTTGGTGCAGACATGCCCTATTACCAACAGAATACGCTGAATTGGGCCGCTTATTACGGGAACACAAGCAATCCTGACCAAACCCATTCCATAACCAAAATGTATACTATACCCTATGGCCAGCTCTACCCCTCAGGGATTACACAATGTAATACTTCTCCAACATCCAAATCCTCATTAGATGGCCATTACTATGCCAATACCAATGACCCTGGAGAGATGGGAATATCCGGATATGCCTTTATTGTGCAGAACGATGCCCAACTCAAAGATGCCATCACCGCGATTAGAAACTTCATCATTGCATTCATTGCACAATCAAGCTCTTATGTGGCCCCTGTCGTTCCGATCAGCCAATTTCAGCAGACAAACTCCGAAAATCGCTTGTATTTAGCAATGTTTAAACCAACAACCGATACTTTTTGGAAAGGAAATATCAAAAAATATGGAATTGCTACAACCGATACTTCAACATTAAGTGTGGGCGATGTGATTGATGCGAATAACCAACTTGCTATGACCAGCCAGAATACAATTAAAGACACCGCACTCTCTTATTGGAGTTCAACGACAGATGGAGGGGAAGTCGAGAAAGGAGGAGTTGGCGGAATACTTTTATCAAGAGATCTTAATGGTAATCCAAGACAAATCTACACCTATTTGGGAACCAATACTAATCTGACCGATCCATCAAATGCATTTGGTGCATCAAATTCAAAGATTACCCCTGCAACATTAAACGTGAGCACTACTCAAGAAGTTCAAGACATTATCAAGTTTGTACAGGGATGGGATGCTTGGGACTGGAACAAGAATGGTATTACCAATGAGAAAAGAGACTGGGTCTTGGGATCCTTTATCCATTCAAGGCCTTTGGTGATCCATTATTCGGATCGCGATGTGATTTATGCAGGAGCCGATGATGGGATGCTTCATGCCTTCGATGATGCCACTGGCAATGAGTTATGGGGCTTTATCCCCCCTAAGCTATTGCCAAATTTGAGAAATTTTAAGAATCAGCTCTCTTTACAAAATTTTGTTGATGGGTCTCCAAAGGCTTATATAGGGAAGAATCAAACTATTCTCATTTTTGGGGAGAGAAGGGGAGGGAACCAATACGTTGCTTTAGATGTTACGGATCCCCTCGCCCCAAAATTTTTATGGGAGATCAATCCTAATCAAATCATATACGGAACCGGCACGACCTCCACAGACGCATATAAAGAATTGGGACAAAGTTGGAGCACCCCGATACTGGGGCAGGTTAAGAATGGGACCGATGCAAACGGAAAACCGATAGGCAAGTGGGTGGCTTTTATCGGTGGTGGATATGATACAAATCAGGACAGTAACAGTCCTTCTCCTTCAGATGCATCGGGAAACGCCGTTTACGTTGTTGATATCATGACAGGAAACCAAATATGGAAATACTCTAATAGTAATAATTCGGCGATGAAACATTGCATCCCCAGTGATATTGCCCTTGTAGATGTCGATGGCAATGGTCTAATTGAAAGGCTCTATGTCGGGGATGTGGGCGGGCAGATTTGGAGATTCGATATTGGAGACATGAGTAATACTGCCGGTTGGACAGGGAAGGTAATATTCACAGCCAGCGGGAAGATATTTTATCCCCCTGATGTAACTCTTGAAAACGATGCTGGCAATTATGAAATGATTTTCTTTGGGACGGGGGATCGAGAGAAGCCTAATGATACCAGTTTTGTCAACACCCTCTATGCTATCAAGGATAAAAACCCAGCAACCCCATTAACAGAAAGTAATGACCTGGTTGATGTCACTCAAGACTTGTTGCAATCGAATGCGAGCCAAGGTGATAAAGTTAACTTGCTCAATAATTTGAAAACAAAGAATGGTTGGTATATTAGACTGAACCAAAGTCCCGGAGAGAGCCAAAATCTTGGTGAAAAGTGCGATGCCGCAGCTCTAGTTATTGGTGGTGCTTTATATTTTACTACTTTTACGCCCTCACCTGCATCAGGTGTCTGTACTCTTGGTACAGGGCAAGGAAACGTCTATATACTGCAATACCAGACTGGAAATGCCTTGTTTAACCTGAGTATCAGTAATGATTTAGGAGAATCGCAGTCGACTCCGATACTTACGGTGAACGATCGGTCAATGAGTATCGGGGGCAGTATGCCATCTGGGATCATCATCACCGTTATAGGTAGTACTATAAAAGGATATGGAGGCGTGGCTGGAGGTGTTTTTTCTCCACAGCTTCCAAATATCAGAACCATCGTGCCAATTAATTGGAAAACCGTTTTCTGATGAGGCAAAATTAATCAAGGAGAATTTCTATCCCAAAGTTATTTCTTCTTTGACTTTTGCGTAGGATAAAGATATAGTGAAAGCTCGATGGGATATAGTAAATTATGGCGATTGATTAGAATTCTCGCGGTCTTTCTTCTCCTTTTTGGACTTTCGGCATGCACAAGAGGCAAAAAAACAGAGCCGAGGGCAAAGACGAATCTCCCTCCCGTTATAACTTCCGTAACCATCCTACCCCAAGAGCCCAATATAAAGAGTGAATTAAATTTATTTATTCAAAGTCAGGATCCGGATGGGGACCCCGTCACTTATCAATACCAGTGGCTGAGGAATGATGAAGAGATAATCGGAGAGAAACAAAATACTTTAAAAAAAGGAAATTTTAAAAAGGGAGATCTCATCCGAGTGAGGGTGACCCCCTCCGATGGAAAGGTCAATGGGACACCGTTTCTGTCCGCTCCGGTGAAGGTTCTCAATTCTTCCCCTGTTATTCAGGAAGTCTGGATCGAGCCTAAAGTGGCTTATGTGAGGGACAACTTAAAAGCCAATGTAAAAAGTTCCGATTTAGATGGAGATTTCATTTATTATACTTATCAGTGGGAAAAAAATGGGGGAGTTTTAAATGAAGAAAGGGGTGAATTTTTAGAAAGGGGACGATTTAAAAAGGGAGATTCGATTGCCGTCATCGTAACTGCTGATGACCGGGAAGTCCAAAGCCCTCCCAAAAGATCAGAGACCCTCATCATCTTGAATAGCCCACCTATCATTCTCTCCTCTCCACCTGCTTCTGTAGAAAAGTCGACTTATATTTATCCAGTCATAGCCAATGATCCAGATAATGATCCCCTCACATTTACCTTGAAATCAGGCCCAAAGGGAATGGAGATGGATAAAAAAACAGGATTAATAAGATGGGAGATTCGAAAAGAAGATAGAGGAAACCATCCAGTTGAGGTTGAAGTCTCGGACGATGCAGGAGCGAAAAGCATTCAACGATATACATTAACAATAGATTTCAAATGATTCCTTACGACGTTGTCATCCTGTAAAACTTCCGTTTCATCAGACATTTCTTCTTCGAGTCCTCCTTATCTTTATGTTCTGGCTTCCCTTGAAATGGGATAATTGCACTTGAAATTGAACAAAAATATTGGTTGGTTTACATTTTTTTTGAAATCATGTCAAGAGGTGTCAATTCCTGTAAAACCTCCGGTTTTGCAGAGAAAAATAATGTTGACAAAACTATTTAATCCAATAGAATTATACTTATAGGGGATTATATGTCTATGAGAAAGAGGAATAAAAAAGGGATTACACTCATTGAATTGGTAGTGGTGATGATCATTATTGCGATTGGAGCTGTTTTATTGGTTCCCAATATCGGTGGATGGTTGCCGAACTACCGCTTAAGGAGTGCCACAAGAGATATAGTTTCAACACTTAGAACTGCACAGATGAAAGCCGTTTCAAATAATACGGAATATCAGGTCTTCTTTAACCCAGGTGCAGGGACCTACATTCTTCAATATCGAGATACAGGTGGAAACTGGGTCAATGAAGGGGCAACACAAACACTTCCCTCTGGAATCCAAATCAGTGCTCCTTTTCCGGGAAACATTGCTCATTTCAATCCCAACTCCACATCTGATACAGGGGGGAGCATCACATTACAAAATACAAAGGGAGCACAAAAAAGTATCAACCTCACAACTTCCACGGGGAGGGTAAAAATTATTGATTAAAATTAAAATTTTTAAAGAAAAGGGGTTCACATTAATTGAGGTTCTCGTTGGTCTTATTATCTTAGCCATTGGTGTACTCGCCGTCGCGGGGATGCAGATCACTTCCATCGTAGGGACCTCATTTAGTAACAATATAACCCAAGCCTCTGTAATCGCCCAAGACAGATTAGAATTTTTAAAGGGTTTGCCTTTGACCGATGTCAGGTTGGATACAAACAATTATCCTAATGATATTAAAGTTGGGATTTTCACAGGAAGTTACCAGGCGAACAGGAATGCCAATCCTAATTATGTGACCATCACCTATACGATCTCATGGTTGGAGAAGGGTGTGCCCCATACTGTATTCTTTAGTACCGTCAAAGGAAGATAGTCTTATGGATCAAAATATGATTATACACAACGACATCAGTCGCAGCAAAGGGCGTCATTCCCGCAAAAGCGGGAATCCAGACGTCGTTCCTGCGAAAGCAGGAAACTATCACTTAGGAGCCTGGATTCCCCCGTATCAAGTACGGGGCAGGCTTAGTCGAGCCCGGAATGACAAACCGCATAAGACTTACGTCATCATGTGTAGAGATTCAAAGGGGGTTACTCTCATTGAGCTTCTCATCGCAATGCTTATCAGCGCCATTCTGATAGCAGGAATTTACAGGACGTTTATCCACCAGCAAAAGGCCTACGCCACCCAGGAGCAGGTGGCGGATATGCAGCAAAATGTGAGGGTGGCCATTAATCGAATGATGAGAGAAATTCGAATGGCAGGTTTCGGAAGCATCCAGGGTGTTTTACCGGTGACGTTTCTTGGGGGAACAAGAACTTACACGGATGTGGTCAATCCCGATGCTCCTGTTGCGGGAGCACTCACGATCGTCTCGGCCATCGGGGGGTGGGCTATTCTCAAGGCACAACCTAATCCACAACCTGGAGATCCCCTTCCCCTCCCTTCCCCTCCCCTCCTCTCAAATCAGATTCAGGTAGATACGCTTGCATATTTTGATACGAATAATAAGAGTTATGTCTCCATCGGTGGCCTCGAAAGCCATATCATCACTGCCATAGACGGTGCGAAAAATATACTGACTCTCAATACGGATGTGGGCAATGTTTATCAAATTGGAGGTAAGACTCCAGTCTATGTCTATGCGATCAGGGCTATAAGTTATCAAATCGTGATCGATGCGACGGGCAGCACCATCCTGGGAAGGGATGAGAACACGGGTGGGGGGTTCCAACCCATGGCAGATAATATAGAAGCGATTGAGTTCCGTAATCCAGACGGAAGCACACCCTTAAATCCAAATAGTATGAGCATGCAAGTGACTGTGAAGGCGAGAACCGATAGGCCTGACCCTGAACTCCTAAAGGGAGGAGGGGATGGGTATCGGAGGAGGCAATTTACTTCAATCATTTTACAGCGGAATAGGGGCTTATAGCCTTCTGAGGTGATGGACCACGATGAAAAGAAATAGGTTAAAAAATCAAAAAGGGGTGTCCTTGGTGATCGCCCTGATGATCTTGTTGGTGCTTACCCTGATTGGAATCAGTGCGATTAGTACGACCACGTATGAAACCAATATCTCCGGAAATGAGAGACTTTATAATAAAGCTTTTTATACTTCCGACGCAGGAGTGGACTATTTCGTCAGTAATGGGTCCTCTTATCTTACTCTTCCAAGTAATTCGGGGACGGTGGATAGCCGAACGGATGGCATACCCTTAGTAGGAGATTATTTTCTTGTCAATTGGGAGAGAAGAATTTCGGATCTCGGTCCCCCTAAAAAGTATGAGTTCAAGATAACATCCCAGGGGATTTCTCCAAGTTTCCCCACGGCAGGAAGAATAAACATAGAAGCTATTGTTGAGGTAGTGGATACGATGCCACCGCCTGAATACCCAGGAGGTTCCTAATGAAAAAATATTTAATTCTTCTCATTGCTATTCTTTTAGGGGCGCCAGCTCTGCTTTACGGACAATCAGACCTCGTAGAGATTATGACGCCCAATGCCATGATCCTCTTTGATTCCTCCGCTTCGATGAATTCGAAAGCGGATGGAACGGGTGCCAATGCTTCCTGGAAATTCGTAGATAAGGATGGCAACGTTTCTCCAGATGGGACTTTCCCTTGGAATTGGTATTATTTTGAAGGGAGTGGCAATCACCCTGATAGCAAACTTTATCAGGCGAAACTGGCGCTCAAAAAGGTCATCACAGACCTTGTGGACATTAATCTTGGCTTTTCAACCTATGCCCAGTTCAAGACTGATTCAAGAGTCGGACGCTATAAAAGAGACAGATGGAATTGTACCGGGGGGACTCCAGCCCAGGCGGCAACTACCACTACGACTACCTGGCAAAAACTTTACTGGAGGTGGAATACCGGTAGCAACTCATATAGTTCCGCTTCCTCTCTCGCGCAGGGCAATTTTACAGATGTTTGGGGTCAAGTCCAAACAGGGATGTCTGTGGGTTCTAAACTCTATGAGAAGAACCACACTTTCATTGTGGAGACAGCTCCTCCTCATCCTCCTGCTACTTATAAAGCCGATTTAGAATATACCATTACGAGTATTGTCCTGAATGCAGAGATGAATTTTTACACCTACTATTACACCTCTGCAACTTATGATACTTATGAGACATGGAATTTCACGGTAACCAAAAACACGCCTGGCGCTGTTATTTGCCATACTATGGCTTTCTATAGTTATGTTTGTGATACTGAATTTCCAGCAACCCAGGCAGGGGGTTGGAAAACCTATGATTCCACAATAACTAATTATCCTGAAGATAGTAGCCCAATCGTTCCTGCTAATAAGTGGAAATGCATTTGTACAGGGGTTACCCCAGGCCACGGACCTATAGCAAAAGTCGATTGTTCGTATGGCGCTAAGTTTCAAGAGTGGGCCTGGGGAGGGGGTGGAACGATAAGTTGTCCCCTTACTGCAGGATCAGCATATAACTCTGGTAAAGATCCAAATTTGGGGGATAGTTGGACAGTTTGGACTTATGTAGATAATTGCTACGACAGTTCGGATTATATTTACCCTTCTTTTGGGACTGCAAATAAACCTGATACTTGGAGCTATTTTAGGATTGACAAGGTATCTGGATTCTGGCCTATTGATCAGGTCAACAAGAAGCCCCCTTATAGTGATAACCAGCCCAAACCATTCTATCCTTCCAGTGATGGTACGAATCCTAACAACAACCCCGGTACGTTTGACAATCACTATTTCTTCATCAATATTCCTCAGGTTGACGATTCGACCAAAGGCTATCCGATAAAAAACGCGATCCTTGCTATGCTTGACCTCACTCCTGTTCAAAACCCTCAAACTGGAAACTGGTGGACAAAGTTACCTTTAAAACCCAATAGCCTCACCGCAAATACCTCTGGAGCACCCCAGAACCAAACCCCCATTGCCGATTCCCTCTACATGGGCAAAAGATATTTTGAGGACTACATAAAGCAGGATCCGCCCAGCACGGCCAAATGCAGAGGAAACTATATCATTTTATTAACCGATGGTCTGGAAAGCTGCCGTTACTTAGATCCAGGAACAAATCTCAAACCCGATTTTGATTTGGGGGCAACAGCCTCTCAGGATTTGTACAATATCGGGGTGAACACCTTTGTCATCGGTTTTGGAAAAGCCGCTGGAACGAATCTAAATGCACTCAATAAGATTGCAAGGGCAGGCTCCAATAATAACTACGATGCTTTTTTTACAGACACCTTAGCGGGCTTGACAAATGCCATCCAAACCATCTTCCAGATTATCGGAGGAAGTTATGCCAGGTCGAGTCCGGTGGTTTCGAGGAATCGCGATAGGCTCTACAGGGGTTATTTCAATCTGCCTGGCTATGAGGGTCATCTGGTGGCTTACGATTTGAACCTGGATGGAAGCATCATCACCCCTGAAACGTGGGATGCAGGAAAGGTGATGAATAGCAATGGCAGGGGATCGGTCTATACCTGGGTTGATGGTGCCATTGGGAAGTCCCGAGGAGATTTTATAAATGTGGATTTAGCAGATAAAGGTGGTAAAAAATTGGCTGCTTACTTAAATCCGTTGGGAGAAGACATCAATAATGATGGAAAAGTAGATAAAAAAGATTCTCAAGCAATTGACGGTTTTACCTTAAATGCCAATTATGATGATGGAAAGAATGGCCCAGGCTATTACAAAGGGGTCAGGTCAGGAAAATGGTTACTCGGGGATATTTACCATTCTACGCCCTTAGTGGTCGATGCGCCTAACTTTAACTTCCCGGATGCTGCATTTCCCCAAAAATATTCGGACTTCAAAACGACCTGGAAAAGTAGAGAGACCATTGTCTATGTCGGTGCCAACGACGGCATGGTTCACGCGTTCAGTAATAAAGATGGAAAGGAAAAGTTTGGAATCATCCCCAATAACCTCCTTGGGAAATTGAAAGATTTGAGAACGAACAGCCACCAATTCTTTGTCGATTCAAGTCCAAGAGCCTATGATGTCCTGATCGCCGGATCCTGGAGTACTGTGCTCGTCAGCGGAGAAAGGGGCGGCGGTAATGCTTATTTTGCGCTGGATGTGACCGATCCAAAAGATGCGAACTATCCCATTGTGCTTTGGGATGTAACAGATCCAGGAATGGGAAATACGTGGTCCAGACCTGAGATAGGGTGGGTGAGAATTAGCGGTGTAGAAAAATTTGTTGCCTTTGTCGGTGGAGGATATTCTACAACGGACGGTGTGGGAAATACTTTTTATGTGATCGATATCCAAGATGGGAGTATCTTGAGAAAATTTACCGTCGGTGCCTCATCGAATAAAGTGCCTGCGGGAGCCACTGCCTTTGATAGTGATCTCGATGGACGAGTGAATGGGGTCTATTTTGGAGATTTCAATGGGGTCCTCTGGAAAATCAAAATAGATAATGAAGAGGATATCAGCAAATGGCAACTGATCAATCTATACACACCGAGTACAAATACCCCTGTATTTTATCCACCCGCTGTCACAAAGAATAACCAGGGAAAGATACTGATCTATTATGGCCAAGGGAATGAATTGAATATTTTCAATATAGATAATAACTCCTTTTTTGAGATCTGGGATAACGCAGATTCAGGAGTGAAGAATTGGGAAGAATCCCTTGGGGCGGGAGAAAAGGTATTGGCTGCTCCGGTTGTAGCAGATAATGTCGTCTATTTTACAACTTGGAAATATACTGGAGACAAGACAGATTGTGGAGCAGGGAAGGGGAGACTTTATGGATTAACTTCGACAAGATTGGGAGTTCCAGGGGATACAGGAGCTTTGGTATTAGATCCATTGACAGGGAAAGATATAGGTTCAAAGAAAAAATATTTTGATATTACTGATTATTTTCCAGAAAGTAAGGGCATTCCCTCTAGTCCGGTCGTGACCAATGGGATGATTTATATTTCGACGAGCCTCAATGCAGATCGAAAACCAGCGGGTTTTATAATTCCAGCATGGGGTGTTGGAAAACTCAAATACTGGAGAGAAGTCTTTTGAAGAAAATATTTCATACCTGTAGAGACAATTTTTGGAGAAGAAAACTTCTTAAAAAGGATGGGAATTTAAAATATACTATAATTTCAATAGGTTATAAATTTATTAATAATTGGCATAGCAATTGCTGATTTAAATAATCAAAGAATAAAGTAGCCCGATAAAGCCAAACCACGAGCAATCGTGGGACGGAAAGCCACGGATCCCAAGATTTTGGGATAGCCGGGTTGCCGAAGTAGACACCAGTGAACCGGATTGCCGTGGCTTTACCAAAACGGAAATCCGGTTTTTGATTTTAAAGGGGTGATAGATTGATGAACCAAAGAGGAGTTACATTAATCGAATTAATCATTGTAATGGTTATCATTGCCATTGGAGCAGTGCTCACCGCTCCTAATATTGGCGGTTGGTTGCCGAACTTACGCCTCAGGAGCGCTACCCGGGATGTAGCTTCGATCCTGCGACTTGCCCAAATCAAGGCTGTTTCAAGCAATACACCCTACCGGGTTGCCTTTGATACGGTCAACGAAAGTTACATTCTCCAATATCAAGATACCGGAGGGGGTTTTGTGACCGATGGGGGAACACAATCATTACCGACAGGGGTGAAATTTAATACTACCTTCGCTGGAAATATCACAACCTTCTCACCTAACTCAACGGCAACGGATGGCAGTATAACACTGAATAACAACAAAGGTTCAATCAAAACAGTCCGTTTATTAGGATTGACAGGGAGGATTAAAATTGAATAAGAAGGGATTTTCATTGATCGAGGTGTTGGTGGGTCTTGTCCTTTTAGCGATCGGTCTTTTAGCCATTGCCGGGATGCAAATCACTTCCGTGAGAGGAAATTTTTTCTCGAGCAATATAACGCAGGCCTCCATCTTGGCTCAAGACCGTATGGAAACATTAAGGAACCTTGCTTATGGAGATGCCGCCTTGACGGTTGGCAACCATAATGATGGATTGATCGCGGGGACCATTTTCACCCGTGACTACGATGTTTCACTTATTCCCGCGACGACCATGCTGAGCATCACGGCCAGGGTGAGATGGAGAGATACTTCTGACCGTTCGATCTCTTTTACAACGGTCAGATCTCAGTGAGGGGAGGAAGATGAATCGAAAGGGAATGACGTTAATCGAGCTTTTAGTGGCTTTAACAATTAGCGGGATACTGGTCGCGGGAGTTTATCGGACATTCGTCTCCCAGCAGCATACCTTCACCGTCCAAGACCAGGTTGTGGACATGCAGCAAAATGTCAGGCTGGCTATCAATCGAATGACCAGGGAGCTTCGGATGGCAGGGTTTGGGAGGATGGATGCAACTTTCTTTGGTGCTGGTAAAATGCATGGAATTTATCAACACGTGGTCAATCCCGGTGGAGGGGGTAATAGCGTAACGGTTGTGGGTGCCTACCAAGCCATAACGACTCTGTCAGCCAATGCCCCGTCCGGTTCTGGTGCTGCCTCTAGTAAGGTGGATCCCAAATTCATCCAGGTTAATGATGCCTCAGGTTTTGATACGGGTTCAAAACAATACATCTCCATCAATGGAGATGAAAGTTTTCAGATTCAAAAGATTACTGGAAATCAAATTGAACTCAAAGCTGCATTATCAGAAGACCACTTAGCTGGAGAACCCGTATTCCTGGTCATAGCGATCACTTATTCCTTTGGAGCTTTTGAGGGGAAATCGTCTTTATTGAGAGATGATAATTTGGGGTTAGGGCCACAACCCGTGGCAGAGAATATCGATAATCTTCAATTCAGATATGTCATGAATACCGGAGAGACATTAGATGTGGTTCCGAATAACCGATTTGACGATATCCGGATGATTCAACTTACCATCGTCGCCATAACAGACAAACCCGATCCCGAATTAGCCAAAGTCGGTGATGGATTCAGAAGGAGAACATTGACGACTAACATTCAGTTGAGAAACTTAGCCTTCTTATAATTCACAAGCTGCATAGAGGAGAAAGAGGAGAACCTATGAAGACGAAAGACCGTTTGATGGAACAAAAGGGAATTGCCCTCGTGGTTGCTTTGATCATGTTGTTGGTGCTGACCTTCATTGGCTTAGCGGCGATCAGTACGACCAGTTATGAGGCCAGGATCGCCGGGAATGAGAGGGTCTACAACAATGCCTTTTATGCCGGCGATGGAGGGATTGAAAATTTTCGAGGAAGGGCCTCCACTGGCGAATTCGTTTACTCGACAGCCACCAGCGGCAGTTATCAAGTCGCTATTGGAGACTGCGTCAGCAATGTGACCTACAGCAGGTGGACTCGATCCGAAGGAGGAATCGATTACGCGGACTTTTTGATCCGTTCCGAAGGGGTCTCCCCAAGTTTCCCCACTGCGGGTAGAGTGGTCATCGAATCCATTATCGAAGTATCCATGATGACCCCCCCAGGATATTAATTAAGGAGGAAAAAAATGAAGAAGTTTATTTTAACAATCTCATGTCTTATTCTTCTCATCCCTTTTCTGGCCTATGGTCAGAATGATATATTTGCGGTGAAAACCCCAAATGTCATGGTGATCTTCGATACCTCCAACTCCATGGAGCAGCAGCCCAATGGCTTGGGGCAAGGAGCAGGCGTGGCAACAGGGGTGGATGGGAAATCGTACCCCTTTGAGGGGAGAGGAAACCACCCCGGCAGCAAACTCTATCAGGCAAAGCAGGCGTTGAGTACGATTATTCAATCAGTGGTTCAGGATCGAGTCAATTTAGGATTTTCTACTTACCAACAATTAAAATCGCCTGACCATATGTGGGGCTATTACAGCCAGCAATATCGTTACCATTATGCGGCTACCAACCCCGTCTATTATTGGCGAAAGCTTTATTATGAATTTTATAAGCAACAGGATAGCTGGAGCACCACAGTCTTCACAAAGGATAGCTTTACAGACCAATGGGGAACACTTCATACAGGAGTCAAGGTCGGTTCTACTTTCACTCACGCCAAGACCTTGTCCGACTCGCCCCTTAATGATGGAAAAAGTCCCCCACCCAATCCTCCTGGAACATTTCTCAAGAACCTAAACTACACGGTGACCAGTATCGTTTACAATGGAGAGTATAACTGGTATACATTCACCTACCAATCAGATCCTTACGAAGTCTATTGGGAGGGGTATAACTACCTTAACCTTAAACAGGGCCCAACATGCAGCGATGACACCAAATTTAAATGCGATAACACTAAAGGTAGCAGCAAGAACGATTTTCCTAAGACGTGGCCGAATGGATCGTATACGGAGTATACCTACTTCTCGGGCGATGCAGGATTTAGTGACCCCAAGTGGGATTGCTCCTGCATCACGTATTCTGCCGGTAACAGCGAGTACTATGGTGGACCGTGGACCCAATGGACCTGGTCAGATAGGGGTGCAATTGCCGACTGCGATGCCACTGTAGGAACAGACAATTGGGGCAGTCTGTGGGGTACCGGCACAAACGGCTGGGAGGTCCATCCTTGGACTCTTTCACCCGGAACTTGTTACAAGTGGGCAGATTACTATTATCCCTCGGACGGAAGTAACAATAAACCTCCGAGCTGGAGCTATTTCAAGATAGATTCGAAGAAAGGGACATGGTCCCTCCCTTCCGGCAAGACTCCTAACTACTACCCCTCGGAGGACAGCGGTGGAAATGTAAATAATATCGCGGGCACATTCGATAACCACTACTTCTTTGTCAATTTTCCGGATGATAAGGATACTGGTTTCAAGTCTTCGGACAGAACAGCCATCGAAAATGTGATCTTGTCTTACTTAGATTTAACCCCTGTCAAGAGTACGGGTGTGACTGGGTGGAACAGTAATAACTATTGGACAACATTGCCCATGCACGCCCTTTATGGAAGAACAGGGTTGACCGCAAATTTCATCCAAAATAACAATCCTTCGACCAATCCCCCCCCTCAATTGACCCCTCTTGCCGACTCCCTCTCGTGGGCAAACATGTATTTCACTGATTATATAAATAACTATAATGGAGGGGATCCGTCCAGCAAGTCGCTGTTGGATGGTGTTCCTTGTCGTGGGAATTACATCATTCTCCTCACAGATGGTTTGGAGAGCGCACGATGTAAAGGAGCAAAGAATGCAGACAATACGTGCAAAGAAGTCGACTACAATGCCGCCGTCACGGAAGCAGCCAACCTCCTGACAATCAATGTCAAGACCTTTGTGGTGGGGTTCGGACAGGATATCGTTGGAAACCAAACGCTAAACAATATTGCGAATGCTGGTGGAACCCAAAATGCTTACTTTGCCGCTAACCTTAACGACCTGAAAAAAGCTTTGCAAGCCATCTTCCAAACCATTGCCAATCAATTCTACGGCCGATCCAATCCTGTCATCACCAAGGCAAGGGATCGTCTCTTCAGGGGGTCCTTTGAAATAAAAAATGGAGATTACTATGGACACCTGATGGCATGGAATGCCGATATACAGTCCGGTGTTCTCGCTCCAATTTTAGCTTGGGATTCAGGAGTGGTCATGGATAACCCTAAAAAAAGAGGAACGGTTTATACCTGGACTGATTCTGGACTGAATCCTCCCAGGAAGGTTTTTCAAGCAAGTGATGACACACTTTATCCTCTGGTCAATCCATCGAATAAAGACATTAACGGGGATGGGGCCCATGATAATAAAGATGCCCAAACGATTATTAATTTTACCTTAGATTCCAATTACAACGGGGGGACATACAAAGGAAATAGGCCATTGGATTGGGTATTAGGAGACATTTACCACTCCACACCCGTGGTTATTGGAGCGCCAGCTTTCTTCTTTACTGACAATAATTACCAAACATTCTATAACACTTATAGTACCCGAGAAACGATGATCTATGTGGGGGCAAATGATGGATTTCTCCATGCCTTTAGTAACACGGATGGAAGCGAAAAATTTGCCATTATTCCAAAAAGCCTTCTCGGAAAATTGACAAACTTAAGCGTTTCTCATGACTTCTATGTCGATGGAAGTCCGAAGGCTTATGATGTCTACTTCAAGAGCGAATCAAAATGGAAGACGGTACTTATTTCAGGTTTGCGAGATGGGGGACCTTATTATTTTGCTGTGGATGTCACAGACCCCAATGATCCAAAGATCCTCTGGGAATGGACGGATCCGAACATGGGGAATGCATGGGGCAAACCAGATATCGGAAAAGTGAAGGTTGGCACAGACACAAAATTTGTGGCCTTTCTCACCGGAGGCTACTCCACCACAGACAATCAAGGGAACAGTTTCTATATCGTTGATATCGAAACAGGGACAACCTTGAAGATGTGGACCCAGTCCAATGGCATGCCTGTGGGAAGCTCGACAAATAAAGTTCCTTCTGGATCGACGGCTTATGATTCAGATTCGGACGGCTTTGTCAACTATGTCTATTTTGGCGACACATCCGGAACCCTCTGGAAAGTGGATGTCAGCTCCACGAACATCGCTGATTGGACCCTTTATGATTTCTGGGAAGATACAAAGGCGAAACAACTGCCCATTTTCTATGCCCCTACCGTGGCTAAAAATGACGCAGGGGACATCCTCATCTTCTTCGGAACCGGTGATGAATTGAACCTTACTGATTCTAACAAGTTTTATTCTTTCTACGAAATTACAGATCAAGGGGCTACTGGGAAAAAAACCTGGACAAGGAATTTAGATCCTGGTGAAAAAGTCCTTGGCTCTCCATCCGTAGCAAACTATGTGGTTTATTTTACCACCTGGGTCTATACCGGTGGTGGAGATTCTTGTGGTGCCGGAGAGGGGAGGCTCTACGGGTTAAAAATCTCAAAATTAGGGGCTCCGGGTGCATCGGAAGGGTTGGTGACATTAGATCCAAAAACGGGAAAATGGACAGCTCCACAGAGTTACATCTCTTTGGGGGCTGGAATTCCCTCTGCCCCAATAGTCACCAATGGGATGATTTATATATCTAATAGCGTGAATGCAAACATAGTCATCCAGATTCCCATCCCTGGATGGGCGATAGCGAGAACAAAATCGTGGAGGGAAGTATTTTGAGAGAAGAGGTTTAATGAAGGGGGCAGATTTTAATCTGCCCCCTTTTTATTTTTGTTATGGTTGAAGCTTTTTAATCCTCTCCTTAGCTTCTTCGAAGGAATGATCCAATTTTAAAACAAGGTTGAAGGTATCGATCGCCTCTGAAACCATCCCGTTTGCCTCATAAGCCAAGCCCAAATTGAAGTGAAGCCGAGCCAATTTTTCATTAGATAATCCTTGTATCTCAGAGGACATTTTATAGTAATCAATCGACTTGTTATAATCACCCTTCTCCATATAACAATTCCCCAGCATGATATAACAATCAAATTTCATAGAGGGGGTGGATGAGGCCAATTCAAATTCGGAGATGGCGTAATCGAAGAGTTCCATCTCTTTATAAGCGATGCCTAAGTGATAGTGCATCTCTGAATCCTTATCCAGGGTAGAGATTCCAGGTTCGGAGGATAACATCGAGGCATCCATGGCATGGGAAGAAAGAAGATCTGAAGTCTCTCCAGGAGACTTTCTCTCGGGGGGATAAGGATATTTGGCGAAGAGGGATTCGGCTCCTGCCGAGGGGGTGAGAGTCCCCCCCTTGGGCTGTGGAGGGCTCTCAATATTTTGAAGAGCCTTCATGGCTTCCGAGTTGTTGGGATCAACCTCTAAGATACTTTGGTAGTAATTCTTTGCGCTTCCTGCCAGGCCTTCCTTTAAATATAATTTGGCTATGTTATGAAAGGCCGCAGTGAATTTTGGATTAATTGAAAGAATCTTCTTATAGATGGAGATGGCTCGAAAATTTAAATCCTCTTCTCCATAAAGGCCTGCCACCTTCAGATATTCTTGTATCGCTTTATCCTCCTCTCCATTTTTTAAATAGAGATCCCCTAATTTTAGGTGCAATCGTTTATCTTGAGGATTATCCTCAACTAATTTCAAATATTCTTTGATCGCCTTTTTGGATTGCCCTTTAAGGATGTACTTTTGTGCGATTTCTAATATTTTTTCTTTATCGATACCCAAATCTTCCCTCAAAAAGGAAATTTTAATTAAAAATTAGCCAATGAACTTAAAAAAGTCAAGTTTTTAAAAATTAAAGAGAAATTCTATACCCGCCCCAAAAAGGAAATTCCCATTTTTACCGATCTGTTACTCAATCAAGATAAATGAGAAGGTTTTATCGAGGCAGTCTATTAAGAATATTTGAGATCGATTTTCAAACCTGTCTTGTCCTTTCTCCCTAATGAATTCCCCATGGCCGGGTATTCACCCACGAACCATGAGAATACTCTGAGTGTTTGGGTTAAGGTTGCGGTTACGAAGCCCGTTTGGTTTGGGGTTAGACGGTTACGTGAACTTCTTAAGACGAACGACGTAACCGAATGACGAGACGGGCATCGTTACTGTTGCCGGGAAACGAAACTCGTATTTTCTAAGTAGCACGGAGTGATCCCAATGATACCTAAAACCACTGAATCTCTATATTAGTGTAATGCCTCCAACGCTTCTTTACATTAATTCCGAAGACGTCATTCCCGCCCCTGCTTTCGCAGGGGTAAACTTGTCCCCACGCACGTGGGGAGCGGGAATCCAGCTCAGTCATACTGGATTCCGGGTCAAGCCCGGAATGACAATCAAAGTAGAGGGGCTTTTGACGAAGTACATTAGCGCATTCATACCTCTCTTCTATCTGCTTGAGGATGGATTGATAGAAATTATTTTACCAATGGTTAAATATTGACCATTTTTGTAACTTTTGTTATAATTGCTGAAATTTATAAAATATAATAACTTATTGAAATCATTAATTATCTTCTTAATACCTTATTTAACAAAAATTGGCACTCATTTTGCTTATATTATTCTAAATCATTATTAATGATGGCCAAAAGCTTAATAAAGAGATTTTAACGATATGGTTAAGGATTTAAAGAAGGTTTTGATTGTGGATGATGAAGAGACTTTAACATGGAGCATGGCAAGAAGTCTTTCAAGAGATAAAGATAAATATGAAGTGATCATTGCAAATAATGGGAGAGAGGCTTTAAATTTACTAAAAAAGAATAAGATCGACTTAGTCATCTCCGATATCAGAATGCCAGATATCAACGGATTAGACCTTCTTGTAAAGATTAAAAAAGAATATCCTCAAACGAAAGTCATTATTATGACCGCTTATGGGTCCTCGGATGTCCAGAAAGAAGCCAATCGAAGAGGGTCTCTCTATTATGTGGAAAAGCCTTTTGAGATTTCTGATATAAGAAAAATTATTATTGATTTGATCGGTATGAAAAAAGGATTTCGGGGGAAAGTTTTCGGTCTCCAACTTACAGATATTATTCAAATGAATTGCCTGGGTCGGTTGACGACTGCGCTGATTATCACCCGAGACGGAGAAAAGGGAATTATTTATTTGAACGAAGGGGAGATCATCCACGCTGAATGTGGTGAACAAAAGGGGGCGGATGCCTTTTATAGAATTTTAAGTTGGCAGGAAGGGGAATTTGTTTCCAATATCGGCGCCACTCCCCCTGCTCAGACGATCTATCAAAGTTGGGAGCATCTCCTGGTCGAGGCCATGCGGCGAGACGATGATAAATCTTAGGGGATCATCTCGAGTGAATGGATTCACCCCGTTAGAAATAATGCCCCGCTGGAATTTCTAACGGGGTTCACTGAAAATTAATTCATATGAACATCGTCATTACAGAAAAGGATATGAAAAAAATAAATTATTGTTTAAATAAGATGGTGTCTTCATCGATGGCGCATTCTGTTCTGCTGATCGATCGATCAGGGCAACTGATCGCCCATCACGGGAACACACCGGAGATCGATATCATATCCCTTTCTGCTCTGACGGCAGCTAACTTTGGAGCCACGGCGGAAATTGCTCGAATGTTGGGAGAGGAAGAATTCACCCTCTTATTTCATAAAGGAAGAAGCGAAAATGTATATTTTTCAGCGATTGGTGAAAATGTCATCATGGTCACTCTCTTTGATGATCAGACCTCTCTGGGGTTGGTTCGGTTACAAATTAATAAGATCATTGACGAGCTTTCAATCATTCTTTCATCCATCTTTGAAAAAGGAAGGTTGAAATCCAGTGATCTATTTCGTTCTTCTTAAAGAGAGGAAAAGACTTTAATGCCTTTCATTAATTTTAGTAAAGACGAGATTCAATGCAAAATCGTTTATTATGGTGCAGGGTTTTGTGGAAAAACCACTAATATCCAATACATTTATACTCAAACGAGGGAGGATATCAAAGGCAAAATGGTGTCGATTGACACCAAAGGGGATCGGACACTCTTCTTTGATTTCTTGTCTTTGAGTTTAGGGAAAATCAGAGGATTTGATATACGGGTTCAACTTTATACGGTCCCAGGGCAGGTCCATTATGACGCAACGAGAAAATTAGTTTTAAAGGGAGTGGATGGAGTCGTCTTTGTTGCCGATTCATTAAAAGTGCAGAGGAAAAAAAATATCGAAAGCCTCATTAATTTAGCCAAAAATTTAGCCGAGAAGGGGGTGAGCATTAGGAGCATTCCACTTGTGATTCAATATAACAAACGCGATTTAGACGGGACAGATTCTGAGATTCTTCCCATGGATATTTTAGAGAAGGATCTCAATTCGATGTTAAAAGTGCCCTCCTATCCGGCTAGCGCTTTGAAAGGGAATGGCGTCTATGAAACCCTGAGAGAAATTAGCAAATTAGTGGTGAAAGATGTCAGCCGGAAGATCATGCTACTGGATAAGCAATTAAGGTAATGAAAAGGGGAAATGAAAGATGGATAAGATGATGGGAGAAGAAGATCTTAAAGGTCTGGAAGAAGAGATTGACGATGCCGTGGATCGGCTGTTCGTAGAGAAGAAAAAAGGGGTGGCGGATAGCTTTTTAATGGAATCTCCGCTTTTAGAACCTCCTTTGAAATCTCCAGGGTTAGAACCCTCTATGAAACCTCCCGTTTTAGAACCATCCTTGAAACCTCCCACTTTAGAATCTTCCATGAAACCTTCTCTCTTGGAACCTTCTTATGAATTAGAGAAAGATTTTGACTTAGAGAGTTCTCTCACTCCTCCTCCTGCCCCCATTCCATTCTTAAAATCCGTTGAGAAAATGGAAGCCCAACTTCTCTCGTTAGAATGGGAGATTACAGAAGAAAAACTTAAAAAGACAAGGGAAGAGGTTCTGGCTTTACGAGAATTGTTGAAACAGAAGGCCGAGATTACATCGATCTTAAGTTGTATGGAAAAAGTCTTAAGCCATATGATTAAAAATGAAGAAAATATCCGACCGCCATGGATCAAATTCTTATTGGATTCCAAGGAAACCATAAAGCTCCTCATGAGAAAAGAGACGGAGGGTGAAATCCATATTTATAAACAACTGGCTCATCTGGGGATCGAGGCGAGATTTTCCTGCTTGGAAGGGATGAAAGATACTCAAATCATTCAACCTTCTTTCGGCAAAGGAGAAAGAATTGAAAAGACAGAGGTCTTCATCCCTGGAGAGAAGAAGATGGAAGACCTGTCAAACAAAATGAATTTATTCATGGAAAAGGTGGAAGAAATCTTTAGTACGATGAAAGAACAAATATCCAGACTCGAGGAGACGACTCGAAAACCCCCGGCCCCCTCCATGGAGGTTTGGTCCAAACCTGTGAGGGTAATGATTTTTAAGGTAGATGAAAAATTATTTGGAGTGGAGAGTGAAAAGGTTTTTAAATTATTTAAAGTTCCAAATACGTTTCAAGAGAAATATTCAAACCAACAAAAAATCCGGTTGAGAGATTTTGAAGTGAAGATGGTCAACTTAAAGAAAATACTTGCCCTCCAAGGGGGTGAGCCTAAAGGGGAAATAAGGATACTCACGGTAAAGGACAATGGGGGATATAAGGGGTTCATGGTGGATCAGGTACTTAAAAAATTATCGACCCTTTCCGAAAGAGGGGGAGAGATGGGTGAATATTTCTCGGGGGTCATTCATTCCACATACCAAGAGCAACCGGTGGAGATTCCTATTTTAGATTTAAAAAAGTTTTAAGGCTTAGATTTTTTTATGGATCAAAATATTTCAACCAATGAAATCGAAGAAAAGATTGCCCAAAAAGAAGAAGTCATCCAACACCTGATACGAGAGCTGGAGGATGTAAAGAATTTTACGGAAAGTATTATTCAGAGCATTGGAAGCGGAATTATTATCACGGAGATGAACGATACGATCACTTATATCAATAGGGCGGGGGAAAGGATTTTGGGGTACTTCAAAGCGGAGCTGATGGGTCGCCCCTTTAGCATTTTCAGTTTGAAAGAAAAACAAAGTATGATCCCTTCTTTTCTTAATAATCCGGATGACCTGGATACCAGGAAAGAAGGATGGATGAGAAAAAAGGACCATACCGAATTTCCCGTTGGGTTTACCATTAATAATCATTTAAGTATCCGGGGAGAAAGAATAGGGAAGATTGTCGTGTTTCGGGATTTGACCAATGTTTATAAAATTCAAGAAGAAATATTGAGAATGGATAGACTGGTATCATTGGGGAAACTTGCTTCAGGCATTGCCCATGAATTACGAAATCCACTCGCTGGGATTAAAACGACCGCTCAAGCCCTGGGCGAGGAGATGTCTGGAGACGATTCAAGAAGAGAATATTTACATCGAATCACTAAAGAAATTGATCGACTCAATGATCTCCTTAAAACATTTTTTTCATTTGCTAAGCCACAAAATTTGAATCTGGTTCATTGCCATATCAAGGATATTATCAATGAAATTATTCCATTTCTTATTAAAGAGATCGCCGATAAAGGAATTCGTTTTATTGAAACCTATCATCCCCAACTGTCTAAGATCAAAGTCGATAAAACCCAAATGCATCAAGTTTTTCTCAATTTGTTTTTAAACGCGATTCAGGCGATGCCCAATGGAGGTGAGCTCAAAATTGAGGCCGGTCCAATGATCTCAAACTCCTTAGAGGGATTTAAACAAAATTTTATCAAGGTCGTCATTTCGGATACCGGAAGAGGCATTCCTCCTCATATTGTTCATAGAATTTTTGACCCTTTTTTTACCACAAAATCTAAGGGGATAGGGTTGGGCCTTTCCATCACCTATCAGATCATTAAGAAGCATGGAGGAACCATTAAGGTGGAAAGCCGATGGGAGAAGGGGACCTCTTTCGTCATTAATTTACCAGAAACATTGGAAAACTCATGAAACCATCTATTCTTATTGTTGATGATGATGAGGTGATGCGAGAGACGCTCTCTGATGTATTAAGGAAGAGAGGGTACGAAATCTCTTCAGTCGGTTCGGGGAGTGGAGCCCTTCCAATGATTAAAAAGAATATCATTGATCTCATTCTCCTGGACATGAGACTACCCGATATAGATGGTTTAGAGGTTTTAAAAAAAATTAAAGAATTTGATACCGAGATTTTAGTCATTATGATGACCGCCTATTCTGATGTGCAAACGGCAGTTTCAGCTATGAAATCTGGGGCTTACGATTATATTAATAAGCCCTTTGAATTGGAAGAATTAAAATTATTAATTGAAAAAGGATTAGAGACGAAAAGTTTAATCAATGAAGTGAGAAGACTCCATCGACAGCAAAAAGAGAAATACCAAAACAGTCATATTTATGGGGTCAGTCCCCCAATTCATTATGTTAAAGAATTGATTGGAATGATTAGCAAAACTCATAAAACGTCTGTGTTGATTCAGGGCGAAAGCGGCACGGGGAAAGAATTGGCCGCCAATGCCATTCATTACAACAGCCATCGAAGTGATAAACCTCTGATGAAAATCAATTGCAGTGCGATACCGGATTCTTTATTAGAATCAGAGCTTTTTGGATATGAGAAGGGTGCTTTTACTGATGCCAAAAACACAAAGAAGGGCCTTTTTGAATTAGCCGATTGCGGGACAGTCTTTTTGGACGAAATTGGAGATATGAACCCCTTTTTACAATCAAAGATCCTGAGAGTCCTTGAAAACCAAACCTTTATGAGAGTCGGAGGGGAGAGAGAGATAAAGGTTGACATTCGTATCGTTGCAGCCACTAATAAAGATTTAGAAGCCATGGTAAAAGAAGGGCTTTTCCGAAAAGACTTATATTACCGATTGAAGGTAATGGTCGTGGAAATGCCTCCCCTTCGTGATAGGTTGGAGGATATCTTATTGCTTTCCAATTTATTTATCGAAGAAATTAATAAAGAATATAATAAAACGATTAAGGGCTTTTCTGAAGAAGCGAAGAAACTGATGATTCAATATTCTTGGCCAGGGAACGTACGGGAATTAAAAAATGTTATTGAAAGGGCGATGATTTTAACAGACCAAGAAGTGATCACCCCAAAGCATCTTCCATTTGAATTGAAACAAAATGAAAAATTTATTCATGAAAATATAGAACACGAAATATTAGAAATCAAAGACAATATGTCTTTAGAGCATATCGAAAAGATGCATCTCTCTAAGGTATTGAAAAGATTGGAGTGGAATAAATCAAAGGCATCAAAATTTTTAGGTATTTCTCGGGCCACCCTGAGGGCAAAGATTAAAAAATATAGTCTCTCAGAGGATTGACGTGGAGTATTCATGAGTTATTAAAGAATTCTAAAATAGTTTATTAAGTTTGAGTGAGTACTTATTAGAATTTTATAAAGTACTAAAATATTTTGCTTGACTTTTTGGGAAATTTGTTAATAATCTATCTCGTTCTGTACTATTAAAAAATGAGGGGGAAAAAAGATGTGGGGTAAGAAGAAAGATGTAATTGGCCTAGATATTGGATGCAGTTCAATTAAACTGGTGGAGTTAAAGGAGGACAAGAATGGGTATAAGTTACAAAATTTGGCAATATCTCCTCTGCCATCAGAAGCGATCGTTGACGGAGCCCTGATGGACTCGGTCACGATTATCGATACCATACGGGACGTTATCGCCGCTTCCAAGACAAAAACGAAAGAGGTCGTGACCTCTATCTCTGGCCATTCTGTCATTGTTAAAAAAATTTCCTTGCCCTTTATGACAGAAGCCGAGCTGGAAGAATCTATTCAGTGGGAAGCTGAAAGATATATTCCATTTGATATCAATGATGTCAATATCGATTTCCAAATATTTGGATCTGCGCCAGAAAACCCGGACGTCATGGAGGTTGTTTTAGTAGCGGCCAAAAAGGATATTATCAATGATTATGTCTCCGTCATCATGGAATCTGGATTAAACCCTGTCATTGTCGATATTGACTCTTTCGCCTTAGAAAATATGCTCGCCATTAATTACGAAATTGGGAAAGAGGAGGCCGTTGCGATCGCCAATGTGGGGGCGAGCATTACCAACATTAATATCATTAGAAACAACATCTCCGCCTTTACCAGAGATATTTTTAAAGGAGGAAATCAAATTACAGAAGAAATTCAAAGACAACTCCATGTCGACCATGAAGAGGCTGAAAAAATTAAAGTGGGGACCAAAATCGATCTCACCTCCCAACCCATTATTCAAAACGTATTGAAAACTGCCTCTGAATCATTAGCCATCGAAATAGGAAATTCTTTAGATTTCTTTCAATCCACCACCACGAACGAAAAAATCGTCAAATTATATTTGAGCGGGGGAGGATCGAAGATTAAAGATTTTGATATCATTCTGCAACAACAGATTGGGATACCGGTTGAAGTCGTTAATCCATTTAAAAAAATAGATTACAGTGGTAGAAATTTCGATCTTGAATATTTAAGAGAAATTGGACCGATCATGGCGGTGGGAGTGGGTCTCGCTTCGAGAAAGGTAGGGGATCGATGATCAAGATTAATTTAATTCTGGCAAGGAAAGAAAAAAAGAAAGTTGGGATGAGGAAGGAATTCATTATTCTCATTCTTTCCGCCGTCCTTTTATTAATAGGCCTCGGTCTTATCCAATGGATGTTAGGAAAGGAAAAAGAGGATACCTTGGCCCAGATCTCCAACACAAAAAAAGATATCGCTTACTACAAATCTCTGACCACGGAAGTCGAAAAAAAGAAAGAAGAACAGAAAATGTTGCAAAATAGGTTGAATATCATCGACTCGTTAAGAAGAGAGAAGGCAAGCCCTGCAAAAGTGTTAGATGAACTGAGTATTGATAAACCAGAAAAAATCCATCTGGAATCTGTGAAAAAAGAAGGGTCGAAATTAGGAATCGAAGGGATTGCTTTAGATGACGAAACGATTGCCAATTTCATGACCAACCTTCGGAAGTCGAAGCTTTTTAAAAATGTTGACCTCATTGTGAGTGAACAGGTGGAGCAGAGTAAAATTAAATTGAAGAAATTCATTCTTTCGTGTGAGATCATTTTAACATAAATAGAGAGGGGATCAAAATGGCACTCACCATGGATTCTATCTTAAAACTTTCGACACCTAAAAAGGTTTTAATATTGGTCGCCATTTTATGTGTCATCGCAGGGCTATATCTGTATGCCTTTTTCATCCCCCGACAGGATGAATTAAAAGTAGCGAGGGGAGAGTTAAGTAAATTGACCAAGGAATTAAACGAAAGTAGAGCCATCACAAGAGATCTCCAAAAATTTAAGGAACAGGTTGAGAAGTTGAATGAAGAACTGAAGAATGCACTGACACAACTTCCTAATGAGAAAGAGATCCCTGAGATATTGAAAAACATATCCAGTTTAGGGAAAGAATCGAATCTCGAATTTACCCTTTTTAGGCCTAAACCTGAAGAGCCTCAACAATTTTATGCCAAAGTTCCTATCGAGCTGGTTGCATTGGGAAGCTATCATAATATAGGAATTTTCTTCGATAAGGTGAGCAAACTTCCAAGAATTATTAACGTTGTTGATTTCAATATGACAAGGGCAAAAGACATTAAGGGAAGGAGTGAATCCGAAATCTTGGTGAAGACATCCTGTATGATCAATACTTACCGATTTATAGAAAAGAAAAGCGAGGAAAAGAAAAGTGAAAAGAAAGCCGTTTCAAAGGAAACAGCGGGTGAAGGGATTCCAAAAACCGAAAAGAAATAAGACTGGCCGTTGGTGGATCGCCTTGTCGATCGTGTTCCTCTTTGGGTTAGGGGGGTGCGGAGGAGGGACTCCTCCATCTTCTCTTCCCTCAAAAACAAAATCTCCTGCAGTGGAGAAAAAGAAGGAAGAACCCACTAAAGTGGCCGAGAAAAAAGAGCCAGAGAAAAAGGAAGAGGTAGAATATTCCTATAACCCTGCAGGAAAACCGGATCCTTTTAAACCCTTCATCCAATTAACCCCTGTCAGAGAAGGTTCGAGGACTGGCCCTCTCACCCCTTTGCAAAAATATGATATCAGCCAATTGAAATTAGTGGCTATCATTTCCACTCCTGAGGGGAATGTTGCCCTTATCGAAGATGCAACCGGAAAGGGTTATTTTTTAAAGAAAGGGACATGGATTGGTAAAAATGATGGAAAAGTTACCAAGGTCCTAAAGGATAAAGTGATCATTGAGGAGGTCTATCAGGATATTTTTGGCCAAACAAAAACGAATGAGATTTCAATATTTCTTCATAAAGCTGAAGAAGGAGGAGAATCATGAAATGTTCTCAGATACTTAAAATGACTTTTGGGGTTGTTTTTTTGCTTTTACTAACAGGTTGTGCCACCGAGAATGTCTTGATGCAAACACCCAAACCGGATCCCTCGGTACCGGTGGTCAAGGTTTCGACTATCCAAAGGGTATCAATGACTGAAGAAGAAAATTATACAAGAATTCAAATTGAAGGGTCTGAAACCATCGCTCCCCCATTTTATAAATTATTGTCCGACCCTCTAAGGATTACCATCGATGTTCCCAATATTGATTTGAAACAAATTAAAAGTCCCCTTAAAATCGAAAATGGAACGATTGGAGAAGTACTGACCACACAATATGATGACAAAGGGAGAATTGAAATTAGTCTCCTTCAAATGACCAACTATAATATTTCAAAAGAAGAAAAGAATCTCATCATTGATATTGAAAAGGTAAAGAGGGTTGCAGAGGTGAAGGAGGTTAAAAAAGAGGAAGAAACCTTAAGAGAGACGAAGACGGAAGCTCCCGCTGCCGAACCCAAGAAAGAAGAACCTCTTCCCGCCCCGTCCCCTGTGAATAAGGCCAAAGAAGTCGTCAATATTTTATTCGAGGAGAAAAATGATTTTATTATTTTCAATATCTTAGCCGATGGGAAGATCGAGAATTTCGACGCCTTTAAGTTGGATTCACCGCCAAGACTGGTCTTGGATATTTGGGAAGTGGAGTCTCATCAAAACTCTTTTAAAGTCAAAAACCCTTTCATCAAAGGGGTTCGCATTGGACATTACTCGGATAAACTGAGGTTGGTTTTCGATTCTCAAAAACCCCAACTCCCCCCGTATCAGGTCAACCGGATTGAGGATAAGTTGATTGTTTCCCTTGGGAATATTCCGCAACCCTCTGAGCCCCAAATCTATGTTCAGGGGAAATCGGACAAGGAGTCTCCCGCCATCATTCCAAAAGTTCAAGCAGAAAGTCGTCCGAAACCGGGTAAACCAAGCACTCTAACCAGTATCGATTTTAAGCAGATGGATGATAAATCGAGAATCGTCCTCTCCCTCTCTACAGAGGTTCCTCAATTTGAATCCTCCACCCCTTCAAAGAATATGATCGCTATTGATGTGAAGAATGCTTTTGCCCCCAAACATCTTCTGAGAGGATTGGATACGAGTTCCTTTGAGAGCATTGTCAATTATATTGATCTTAAGAATGTCAAAGTGGGGAAAACGAACGATATTCGAGTCCTCGTTAAATTAGGAGAAGAAACCCCCTATGAAACAACCCAAGAAGGCAAAGAAATCTTTATCGATATCAAAGAAAAACCCAAAAAGATTGAAGCAAAAGGTGAAGCCCCGCCACCGGAAGTGAAGAAGGAGGAGGCGATCGCTGAAGTTAAAAAAGAAGAAATAAAGAAAGAGGAAGTCAAGAAGGAAGAGGAAACTAAAAAAGAAGAGAAACCTATCCCTGAATTGAAAAAACCAGAAAAAGAACCCATAGCGGAAGAGAAACCAGTTCCCAAGGTAGAAGTGGCAAAGAAAGGTGAAGAGGAAAAAAAGATTGTTCGGGAAGGTCGGCCAGAAAAGCTTTATACAGGAAGAAAATTATCTCTCGATTTCAAGGATGCGGATATTAAGAATATTCTCCGGCTGATTGCCGAAGTAAGTAATTTAAATATCATTGCAGGAGACGAGGTAACCGGGAAGATTACCATGAGATTGGTGGATGTGCCTTGGGATCAAGCCCTTGAAATTATTTTGCAATCCAAAAGCCTCGGGATGACTCAAGTGGGGAATGTCGTGCGGATCGCTCCCCTCGAAGCTCTAAAGAGAGAAATCCAAGCTGAATTAGAGGCCAGAAGGGCAAAAGAAAGGTTAGAGGATTTAGTGACAGAACTTGTTCCTATCAACTATGCTACGGCGAAAGAAATTATGCCCCAGGTGAAGAGTATTTTGAGCGATCGAGGGGATGTCAAAGTAGATGATAGGACAAACACTTTGATCGTTAAAGATATCCCTAAAAGCATTCCCGCTGTTAAAAATTTAGTCAAATCGCTGGATACCAAAACACCCATGGTCATGATTGAAGCGAGGATTATCGAGGCCAATCTATCATTTCAAAGAGAGTTAGGAGTCAGATGGGGATTTTTATACTCAGCTGGATCGTCTACAAGTAAACAGACGCAGGTAGGGGGAGAAACGGCAAGTACCACCCTGGGAACAGCTACAAATGATGTGGTCAGTCTCCCCGCCGTGGCTCGTTCGGGGTTAGGCGCGGCTGGAGCAGGTGCGCCTTTTATTCTTGATTTTCTTTTTAGTCAATCATCAGGATTAAAACAATTGGATCTGGCTATCTCCGCCCACAACAACGTGGGAGATGTTAATATTGTTTCCGCCCCAAAGATTGCAACACTCGATAATAAAGAAGCCTCTATTGAGCAAGGTTTAAGAATCCCCTACTTGAAGTTAACAACAGAAGGAACGGTCACAACAGATTTTATCGACGCCAATCTCAAATTGACGGTGACTCCTCATGTGACCAATGATGGAAACATCAAATTGATTATTAAAGTCAAGAAGGACGCTCCAGATACAAGCATCGTCGTTGATGGGGTACCCAGCATTGATAAAAAGGAGGCAATCTCTGAGGTTTTGATCAAAGATGGTGGGTTGGTGACCATTGCAGGGATTTACTCGATCTCAAAGACTGAACAGACTGAGGGCGTTCCTCTATTCGGTAAAATTCCTCTATTGGGCTGGCTATTCAAAAGAGAACAGAAGGAAGATCTGAGAAAGGATTTACTGATTTTTATATCACCAAAGATCATTAAAGATGAGGTTTGATGAGATTTCGTTTTCAAGCCTTTTTATCCAAAAGCGCCGATTAATTTTTGAATGCGGTTTATTTTATTTTGGACAAGGTGTTTCTTTATCCCCTGAATCACTTCTATCCCTGTTTTTGGATTAATTAAGTTGGCCGTTCCAATTTGAATCGCTGAAGCCCCTACCAGAATGAATTCGATCGCATCCTTGGCATTCATAATACCTCCCATTCCAATAATGGGAATGTGAACTGCCTGACTTACCTCCCAAACCATTCTCAAGGCAATCGGTTTAATGGCTGGACCTGAGAGGCCTCCAATAATATTCCCCAATTCTGGTTTTTGGGTATGGATATTCACGGCCATCGCCCTGAAGGTATTCACAAGAGAGACAGCATCGGCTCCTCCTTCCTCGACACTCTTAGCCATTAAAGAAATATCCGTAACATTGGGGGATAATTTTACAATCAAAGTTAATTTCGTGGCTTTTCTTACTCCCCGGACAAGTCGGTAGGCCATTTGAGGATCGGTGCCAAAAACAATTCCACCCCTTTTGATATTGGGGCAGGAGATATTCATCTCAAGGCCTGAAATGCCAGGAACGCTATCAAAACGCCTTGCCAATCCAATATATTCCTTCTGGGTATTCCCAAAAAAGTTGATGATCAGATGGGTTTTTAAATTTTTATAATAGGGTAATTTATTTTCAATAAACTCTTGAAAACCAGGGTTCTGAAGTCCGATGGAATTGAGGATTCCCCCTTCTGTCTCAAAAATTCGAGGCGGAGGATTCCCCCCCATGGGTTTTAATGAAATTCCTTTTGGGATGATAGCGCCCAGATGATTCAGGTCGAAGAAATCTTCAAATTCCTCACCAAACCCAAATGTCCCTGAGGAAACGATCACGGGATTTTTGAGTACCATCTTCCCAATTTTCACAGTGAGATCAAAATCTTGCATTGGACCGCTCTTATTCCCAGACAATATCCTCTAAACGGAAAACAGGGCCATCTTTGCAGACTCGTTGATAGGGTGTCTTAGGATGGTTTGTTTTGACGACACATCCCCAACAAGCTCCAAAGCCGCATCCCATTCTTGTCTCTAAAGAAGCCTGGCAGATAAAATTTTTGGATTTGACGGTTTTTGCCAACGCCTTTAACATCGCGACTGGGCCGCAAGCGTAAATATAGTATTTTTCATTTCTTTTAAATTTTTTTCTTTGGGATAAAAAAAGATCAACGACCGTTCCTTGAACACCCAGACTTCCATCTTCTGTAGCGATAAAAATATTTGAATTGAATTTTTTAAAATCCTCCAAACCTAAAATATCCTCTTGTGTCTTTCCACCGATAAAAACCAATAATTTTCTGCCTTCCAATGCTCCGGATAAGGGAAAAAGTGAAACGATGCCCACTCCCCCTCCTATTAAAATGGCATGGGTGGAAGAGGGGAGGGGAGGGAGTGTGAAACCTTTTCCTAAAGGGCCGATGAGATTCACCTTTTGCCCTTTTTTCCAGGTTGTCATCTTTCGAGTCCCTTTCCCTACTTTTTTATACAGGATGAATAAATAACCTCTTTTACTCTTTTCGGGATGGCTGACCGGATAGCTTTTGTAAACACTAAAGGGACGTCTCAAAAGGGGAGAGTTATCGTCAGAAACCTTAAGCATAACAAATTGGCCAGGCTTGATTTGATTGGCAATCGCAGGGCAGTAAATCCCTAAGAGGAAATAGATGGATCTTATTCCCCCATTTTTTACAACAATTCCGTCTGTCTGGAGCGGCATAATATTTTAGATTTTTTTCATCATGAGGAGAGCGTCGAACTTTCCTTGATAGAATTTTTTCCTCCTCCCCGATGATTGGTAAGAAAACAATTGATAGAGATGGATCGCTGACTGATTTGAAGAATGGACTTCGAGATAAAAAGTTTTGATTCCCCTTTGACGGCTAAAATCAATATAAAATTGCATCAGTTTTTTACCGATCCCCAATTGTCTATAATCAGGGTGCACACCAATATTGAGAAGCTCGGATTCTTCTGTTATATTCCGAAAACATATAAAACCGATCACTGGCTGGTTGGATCCGTCCTCTGTCTTCATCACAAAACAATAGGCCAAGGAATTCCGTATCTCCTCAACGAACATATTTTTCGACCAAGGGGTGAGGGAGTCGGAAGTCTCTATGGAGGAGACCTCATCCAAATCTTTGATGTCCATTTTTTGAAGGACTACGTTTTCCCATTCCATTTTTCAAAACCCAAGGAGAAGCGAATGAAGCGAATTGGATCAAAGGGGTTCCCTCCGATTCAATAATTCCCTCGCGGCTTTCTTAATCTCTTCATCTTTTGATTGATCGAGGATGATCAGGTAGGATTTTTTAGCCTCCTCATATTTTCCCCCTCTCCAGTTTAGATTCCCAATCTCTAAATGAGTAAGAAAGAACCATGAGGAGGTCTCTTTTAAATATCGCATCGCTGTTTCAAAACTGTAAAGAGCTTTTTCATATTTCCCTTGTTGATAAAATATTTCCCCCAAGCCGAAGTAGGCTTCGCCGAATAATTCCAGAATGTTTCCTTTCAGAACGATTGAGTAATACTGGATGGCTTCAACAATATTATTTTTGTTAAAGTTTAAGTTTCCCAATTGTAATGCAGCGTGATAGAAAAGAGGATCATTGGGAAAATCCTTCATCACTCTCTTAAAGGCATTTTCGGCGTTGTCATGTTCATTGCGAAAGAAATAGATGCTTCCTATCTGAGTGAGAGCAAAAAGGTGCCAAAAATTATTATTATTCTGACGAACGATGAGGCCGTAGGTTTCTAAGGCCTGATCCAAATTCCCTAATTTGACGAGACATTCCCCTTTAATAAATAAACCCTCTTCAAGATATTTGGAATTTGGGAATTCAAGGAGCAAAATATCTAAATTAGTAATGGATTCTCTAAATTTATTTTCGAAAAAATATCCTTTCCCTATTTGGAAAAGGGCTTTTTCTCTGAATCGTGTATTGAGGATGTTGAAATAATAGGGGAGGGATTCCGATATTTCCCCTCCGGTATAAAATATCTCAGCGTTTAACCATTGAATAAATATTTTCTCATCTTCGAAATGGTTTAATTTTTGTAATCGCTGGAAATTTCGATTGGCCCCTTCCAGCTCGCCCAGTTGGATGTAATTCCAATAAAGGGCAAGGAGGGAGGCCCCTCCCCAGATATTTCCTTGTGAAGAATTAAGGATTAAATTTAATTCTTTTATCGAAGAGAGGGGGTCACCGTTCATCAGGAACATTTTCCCCAGCAAATAGTGGGTATATAAGAGAAGGGGTGAATCCTTGAATTGATTTTTAAAGTGTTGGAAGGCCTCTATGGAATTCTTGATATTCCCCAATTGATATTCGCAAAAACCTATCCTCCAAAAAGCCTCCGAAACGATAGGGTCATTTTTAAATCGGTCATAAAATATCTGGTAATGTTGTTTGGCTTCATTCATTCTGCCTAATTTTAATTGTGATTCGCCGAGCCAGAATAAAGCATATTTCAAGTACTCTGGGGGAATAGATTTAGGGTTTTCCCATAGGGTCTGGAAATAACCACTTGCCGTTTCATATCGTTTCTGTCTAAAAGATAAGATGCCTAACCAAAAAAGGGAGGAATGAATTAATTCATTATTTTTCGAGTATTGAGAAACCTTTTTCAAAGTTGATTCTGCAGCAGCCAATTGATTCGATCCGAGTTCAAGCAGTCCTAAAAGATAATAGGAATAATCGATCTGGTCAAATTTTGGGAAATTCTTAATGATCGAGAGGAGAAGTTTCACAGCCTCTTCCCGATTGCCTAACCTCATCTCCAACTCTGCCATCCCCAAAAGGGTATAATCCATATTTTCAAAAGTTTTACTTTCATTGAGTATTTTTAAAAACACCGTATTTGCATCTTTTAATTTTCCCCTGATTAATAAAGTCCTTCCCAAAAGATAATAAATGTCCAAAACCTTATCATGCTTAGGATAAATTTTTATAAAATTTGAGAATGTTTTTTCTGCAATATCATAAAAACCGTCCTTAAAGGCTCCGGTCCCAACCCATATCAACTGTTCATCTTCACTAAAATTTTTGGATTGGCTTTCTTGAATAAAAAAGAAGCAATAGATAAAAAATATAAAAATTAAACAAATAATTATTTTCTTTTTCATTTTAAATAGGATTTTTTATTTTTTTAACTGAAAGTAACTCTTCCGGTGTATTCACATTAATAAATGACTCTCTGAGTGGATCTAAAGATAAGAAATCATTTTCTTCGATGATCTTGACTTTGACCAGGTTATAAATATCGATAATCTTATATTTGCCTTGTTCAATAATCATTTTTATTGAGTCCAAACAATTTTTAGAATAAATGGCGTGCAAGGGCTGCAGACCATCTTTTGTTCGAGGGACGATCACATCCTCATCTTTTTTAATATTTTTAATCAAATATTGAACCAAAGACTTTTTTATGAAAGGCATATCGCAGGCAACACAAAAAGAATAATGAAAAGTAGAGAAGAATATTCCCGTATATAGACCTCCTAATACGCCTTTATTGGGAATGAGGTCAGGATAAATTTTTGAATCAAAATTTGTAAATAACTCCTTTTGATCAGTGACGATAATGATTTCTTGAAACAATTCTTTAAATAAGGCGTAAATTCTGTTGATAATAGGGACCCCATCAATTTTGATAAAAGACTTGTTTTCTCCCATCCGAATGCTTTTCCCACCGGAGAGGATAATCCCAGTAATATTATTTTTAGATTCCAAAATAACGTCTGATAAGATATATTATGTAAACTTTTAACTCTCCGCCTTAAAGAACCTTTTCCAGCTCGGTTGCGAGTCGTTCCGACCTTCTTCTCCCCTATCTTTTTTCTTACTTAACTCCTCAAATTCCAACAATATTTCTTCCTGCCTTTTAGTCAAATTTTTAGGGGTTTTTATAATAATTTGAACGATTTGATCCCCACGACCATACCCTCTTATTTTTGGGAAACCTTCTCCTTTTATTCTTAAAATTTCACCACTTTCAGCCCCTTTAGGTATGCTTAAATTTTTTATACCATTTAAAGTAGGAACTTCTATTTCTGTGCCCAGAGCAGCCTGAGGGAAACTTATAGGTATTTGACAAATGATATCATCGCCTTCTCTTGAAAAAAAATCGTGTGTTTCTACATAAATAAAAACAAAAAGGTCTCCTGGAGGGCTTCCTCTTTCCCCTTCTTCTCCTTCACCGCGAATTCTTAATTTAGATCCAGTATCGACGCCAGGAGGTATTTTTATTTGGATTTTTTTTGTCTTCCTTACCTTTCCATGTCCGCGGCACCCTTTACAGGGATGAGGAATGATATTTCCTTCTCCACGGCAATGGCCACATGTCGTGCTGATTGTAAAAAATCCTTGTGAGCGTATAACCTGTCCTGTTCCTTTGCAACTCGGGCAATGGGTGGGATAAGTTCCGGGTTTAGCCCCAGTTCCATTGCAGACTTCACACAAAACATTTTTGGGTATTTCAAACTCGGTTTCTTTTCCAAAGGCAGCGTCATTGAATGAGATCTTCAGGTCATATCTCAAATCTGCGCCCGGACGAGCCCTGGTCCTACGTCTACCGGTCGTCCCCAACCCAAAAAAATCTTCAAATATGTCTCCAAAGGCAGAGAAGATGTCCTCAAATCCCCTAAAACCTGTAAACCCAGTTCCTTTCAAACCTTCTATCCCATAACGATCATAAATCTCTCTTTTCTCCGGGTCTCTTAGAACTTCACAGGCTTCTGAAGCTATCTTAAATTTTTCCTCTGCTTCTTTATTCCCAGGATTCCTGTCAGGATGGTACTGCATCGCAATTTTCCGGTAACTTTTTTTTATTTCTTCTTCAGAGGCATCCCTTGAGACCCCGAGAATTTTATAATAATCCTTATCTTCCATAAATTATTTTACCGATCTTTACTATTTGTTGTATTCGTCAAGAATCTTTCCCGTCCTGCCTTTTTCAACAATTTCATCCATTTTAGGTCCCATATCTACGCCCAATTCTTTCATCCTTTTTTTGGCCCAAAGTCCGACATTCCTTGAATCTTTATAAAAATCATCCCCCTTGGGCTTTGATGTGTCAAAGTTTACCAACCGGGATTCTTCGGTTTGATGCACAGAAAAAGAGGAGATGAGTTTAGTTAGGTTCCGGCTGTGGCAGTATTTGCATCTGACCTTAATGATCTCTTTTGGGTTGAGAAGTAATTCGCTGAATTCTCTATTGCATTGATTACATCGATACTCATAAATTGGCATTATTACTTCCCTTTCCCTTTTACTTTCTTTTTTGCCCCCCTCTTTTTAGATGATATTTCACTCTCTTTTTTTGATTCGATTTCGTCTATACCAGTCGAGGTTTCTTCGGGATTGAATAATTTGTCCCTTACATCGGGCAATTTAGACAGGAAGATTTCGTAATCCTTTTGGGTAATTACCCCTTCCTTGATATTCTTTCCAATATTTCTTTTATCAAATTTTTTGTCTTCATCGATGTGCATACCATTCTCCTTATAATTAATTAACTAATTAAAATTAGCATAATTTCGTAATCCCTTCAAGTGGTTTTGTAATCTTGTTTAAATTATCAAAATTTTCCTATTGCTTGCAATTATCTTATGGGAAGTGCAAAAGTTAACAAGAGTGTACAAAATTGTTGACAAATTCCAAAATTGTCTATAATAATAACCTGAGCAATTATCACAGGGGTGACAATAGTATCTATTCGTTTTTACTGCCAGGTCTGATGTAATCTTTCGTCAGCGGGTTAGATAAGATGCGCCGATTGCCAAGGACGGTCCGAAAATGAATATTCTTGTCACTGGAGCTACGGGATTTATAGGAAGACATCTTACGGCTGCTCTATCCAAGAGCTACTCTGTAAGATGTCTGGTAAGAAAAACCAGTGACATCTCAGGGTTAAGAAATTTTAATGTCGACATAACCTACGGAGATTTACTTGCCAAGGATTCATTATTGCCTGCCTTAGATGAAATAGATCTCGTCTATCATTTAGCTGGAGAAGTCTACTCCCGACGTAAGGACGATTATTATAAAGGAAATGTTTTAGCCACACAAAATCTCTTGGAGGCATGTAAAGAAAAAGGTGCACAAAGAATAATCTTTTTAAGTAGTGTAGGAGTTTATAAACCAGTTACCACGAAAACGTTATTAACTGAAGAGTCTGAATGTGAACCTATAACATTTTACGGAAAAACTAAATTAGATGCCGAAGGATTGATTAAGAAAGGTGATATTCCCTGGGTTATTGTGAGAGCGCCCATCATTTACGGCCCCCAACAACCACCTATTCTAAATCGATTTTTTGTTGATGCCTTCAATAAAAGAAAAATATACATTGTTGGCAACGGAGATAACTTGCGAAGCCTTTGTTTTATCGATAATCTTGTTGAAGGATTGGTATTATTAGCGAATAAGGCAGATGTCGATGGAAAAACGTACTTACTATCCGACAACTCGCCGTATACTTTCAATGAGATTATAGTAACCGCTTCATCTGTAATCGAACAAAAAATAAAAATCGTCCGTTTACCGGATATCCTTGGAGACATTTCATGGAAGATTTATAATATTATGGGTAGTCTATTCAAGTTATATTTTTTAGATCTTTATACCATAAAAACAATGCAAATAAATTTAGGTTGTGACATCACCAAGGCCAAGACAGAGATAGGATACAATCCGACGGTGACTTTGGGAGCGGGTATCAAACATACTGTAGAATGGATAAAAAGCAATTTCTCCAAAGAACATTAAGAATACAAAAGTGGATTCGACTATGCCTTGTGCTTTTTCAGGAATTTAATAAATGAAAACTGTCAAGGACGTACTATCTCTGATTAGAGTTATTGGGATAAAAGAATTCTTAAATCTAGTAAGAAGTTTAAGACAGAATACTACCTACTTCAGGGGATTTTTTGTCTCCTCTTGTATTGGTGCGCTCCTCAAGACACCTTTTTTTGAAGAGCTTTTGGCGAATGGTAGAATAGATCTAGTCAAATTCTGTGATAGAAATAATTATGACATGTATTTCTTAAAAACAATCTGTAATTATTTAGTTTCGGTAAATTTACTAGATCTAGAGGATAATATATACAAAAAGAAAAAATCTTTTCACCTTGAATATAGCATGGGTGGTTACCAATTCATAAATGCGTATTATTCTGTATTTGAAAATTTGGCAAGTCTATTAAGTAAACAAAAACGATATGGGATGGAAGTAAATAGAGATATTAGGTATGTTACGGCAGGAAGCGCAGAGACGGAAAAAATAATACCCTACCCTTATGCAAAAAGATTTATAAAAAAGTATAAATGTAAATCAGTATTCGACCTGGGTTGTGGCAATGGTGAATTTTTAATTTATCTATCCGACGTCTTGTCAGAAAAAAGTTATGGGGTTGATATATCAACTGCGGCCGTCCAAGAGGCGATTAATAACATAACCAAGCATAACTTGAGTGAATGGATTGACGTATTCCAATCGGATATATTGAATTTAGGTGACAAAATAGATGTGAAAGCGGATGCTCTTACCTTGTTGTATATCTTACATGAATTAGTCGGGCAAGAAAATGATACGGGTGAAATAATTAAACTTTTAGAAAGTTTAAGAACATCTTTTCCGGATTCGAAATTAATAGTTTTGGAAGCCTGTAAGTATGGTACTCCTTTTTTGAGAAAAACAAAAAGCTTCCTTGCGGAACATCATTTGTTTCATCTGGTGTCAAAACAGACTCTTTTAACTTTCGAGGACTGGAAAAACATTTTTTTGAAATCCGGATACAAGATATTGGAGACAATAGAATTGAGAATTGTTGGACAAGGGTTTTTCGTATTGGAATGACATAGATAACGAATTAGAGTAGCTTCTCTTCGAGATCCGAGACGAGGTTTTATGGACATTTTATAAGCTTTAGTCTCTTACGCAAATATCACCTTGAAGTGACCATCGGAGGGGTTTACATAAGAAAGTTTTTGATTTAATCGAAGGAATAAAGGCTGGAGAAATGGATAATAGAAGAGTGGTTATAACAGGAATGGGTGTTCTTTCTCCTAACGGTATTGGAATAGAAAGCTTCTGGAATTCCTTGGTTCATGGAATATCCGGGGTAAGAAAAATCACTCATTTCGATGCCTCATCTTATCCTTCACAAATTGCTGGAGAAATAAAAGATTTTGATCCATTAAATTACATGGGTCCCAAAAGTGCTCGCCGCATGGATAGGTTTGCTCAATTTGCCGTGGCATGTACAAGGATAGCTTTAGATGACGCAAAACTGGAAGTATCCGAGAAAAATTCTGACAGGATTGGGATCGCTTTAGGATCAGCCCTTGGTGGTATTCCATCCGCAGAAGAACAACACAGCATATTCATAGAAAAGGGGCTGAAAAGAGTAGATCATTTATTAGCAATAAAAATTTTCCCAGGGGGAGCAACGAGCCAGGTTTCTATTGAATTTGGTATATGTGGTCATTCTAACACCATTGGTGGAGCCTGTTCGGCAGGCACGGATAACGTTGGGTATGCGTTTTATGTGATTAAAAATAATCTTGCCAATATTATGATTGCCGGGGGAGTCGAGGCACCCATTGTCCCATTAACATACGGTGCCTTTTGTTTAATAGGAGCCCTTTCTGAAAGAAACGGAGATCCTACAAGAGCTTCAAGACCATTTGATAAGGAGAGAGATGGTTTTGTAATGGGTGAAGGAGCTGGGGTTCTAATATTAGAAGATCTTGAGCATGCACTGGAAAGAGATGCTCCTATATATGCAGAGGTACTTGGTTACGGAACAACAAATGACGCTTACCATATGGTTCAACCTTCACCGGATGGAGAGCAGGCAAAAAAGTCAATTCAGTTAGCCCTTCGCAATGCGAAAATAGATCCCAAAGAGGTCGATTATATCAACCCTCATGGTACTTCAACACCGTTAAACGATAAGATAGAAACAAAGATAATCAAAGAAATATTCGGCGAGTATGCTTATAGGATCCCTATTTCAGCTAATAAGTCTATGGTGGGCCATGCTTTAGGAGCCGCAGGGGCAATAGAACTTGTTGCAAGTGTTCTAACATTAAAAAATCAATTTATTCCTCCAACAATAAATTATGAATTTCCAGATCCAGAATGTGATTTAGATTATGTTCCGAACAAAGGGAGAAAGGCTTCGGTTACCACACTGCTAAAAAATTCTTTTGGCTTTGGGGGTAAAAATTCAACTATGGTCATTAGAAAATTCACCAAGTGAATATTATTAACGAATCGATCTTAGTCTATGAATAAAGCTTACATCATTTCATGTGCCTTAGCCGGGACACTGAGTCTTCTGCTCGGGATCTTTGTTTACTTAAAAAATAAAACCTCAAATGTTAACAAAATTGCCATGTTTTTAAATTTTGGCGTTGCGTTATGGAGTTGGGGTATCTTTGGGAGAGAGTTATCTTTCGAAAGAACAACCGCTCTTTTTTTTGTAAGATTATCTTATTGTGGAGCGATTTTCATCCCCCCGCTTTTTTTTCACTTTGCAAGCTCATTATTGAAACAGGTAAAGTATACTTTAATTTTATTTGTTTATGGTTTAAGTTTGATTTTCTTAATTTTCGATTTCACACCCTTGTTCATCAAAGATGTAGGGCCAATACTTTCATTCCGTTATTACGGTATTCCTGGAAAAGCTTATCCTTTTTATGCTGTTTCGTTTATCAGTATTATAGGCTACAGCCATTACATCTTAATTAAGCATTTTAGGAAAGCTGAAGGTCAAACTAGAAATCAAATCCGATATTTATTATTTGCAGCAATCATTGGTTTCTTTGGAGGTGCATCAACATTTTTGCCTAATTTCAATATCGAGATTTTTCCATTTGGGTTTTATTTAATCTCAATTTACGTTGGAATTATTTCCTATGCGATTGCAAAACATAGGTTGATGGACATCAATATTGTCCTAAAAAAGGGGACAACTTATGGACTTCTTGTCATGCTCCTTTTCGTCCCATCTTCTCTTTTAGTTCTCATTTTCCAAAAGCTTATCTATGGAGATATCCATTACCTGCTCTCAGCCTTTGTTTTCTCACTCCTTTTGTTAGTGACGCTCCTGTTTAATAGGATTAAGCCTCATACAGAAAAAGCCGTCGAACAGCTTCTTTTTAAAGACCGATATGATTATCGTGAAACATTAGGTACATTTAGCAAAGCCATGGTAACGATTCTCGATTTACAATCTCTGTCAAAGAGAATCATCGAGACAATCACACAAACTATGGGTGTTGAGAAAGCCTCTCTATTCTTATTGAACGAGGAAAAAGGGAGTTATGCTTTATTTGAATCGAAAAATATTAAAATGACTCCTTCAACTGCTGAGCTTTCTAAAAATGATCCCCTACCCCACTATTTGCAAAAAATCGGAGAGATTATTATACGGGAAGAATTGGCCAAGGGGACTAATATTTCAGAATTAAATGGGGTTACTAAAAAAATGTCTTTATTAGAAGCTGAAGTGAGCATCCCATTCATCTCGAGGGGACAACTCATTGGCATGATTAACCTGGGATATAAGTTTAATAAAGATATTTATTCTCATGAAGATATTGAATTGCTTAGCACCCTGGCAAACCAAACAGCAGTCGCCATTGAAAATGCAAGGCTCTACGAAGATTTGAAGAGATCAAAATCCTATATTCGTAGGGCAGACCGTTTGGCCTCGTTGGGAACTTTGACAGCAGGGCTGGCCCATGAAATTCGTAATCCCCTGGTTGCCATCAAGACCTTAACTCAATTATTGCCAGAACGGCTTGACGATGAAGAATTTCGAACCCAATTCCTCCAGATTGCCTCCGGAGAGGTGGATCGCATCTCTTCGCTCGTCACTGAACTCCTCGAGTTTGCCAGACCCTCCGATCCAAAGTTGGAAATGGAAGATATCAACACTGTCTTAGATGGAATGATCCTTTTAGTTTCAACAGAAACGAAGAAGAAACAAATCAATATTATTAAAAACTATGCCCCTGATTTATCTCCTATTCAGATTGATCGGGAACAGATTAAACAAGTTTTCCTGAATGTCTTATTAAATGCGATCGAGGCTACTTCCGAGAATGGAAAGATTGTGGTTAAAACCCGGTCCTTTATAAAACCAGGCGGAGAACCTTATGCCCAGATTGAGTTTACCGATACAGGATGTGGCATTCCAGAGGAGTATTTAGAGGATATCTTTAATCCATTCTTTACGACGAAAAGTACAGGAAGCGGATTAGGGCTATCCATCTCGAATCAAATCATTCAGGACCATAGAGGATATATCGATGTGGAGAGCCAGTTGAATAAAGGATCATCCTTTTTTATCAATTTGCCGGTAAATCAGGAGCATCCTAAAAGACGAAAGAGTGATTTTGAAAATAATCAAAATATTTCCAATATCTTTGAGGAACGATGAATTACCAAGAGTTGATTCATTCCCCAATCATCCCATCTCAGATCGTTACGCTCACCCAGAAAGCCGCTCGTAACAATGCACCCGTTTTCATCCAGGGAGAGCATGGGACAGAAAAAGAATTAATTGCGAAGATTATCCATTATGCCGGAGAGTGGAAATATTATCGTTTTTACAAGATCGATTGTAAAATTCAAACAGAGGATTCATTCAATGACCAGCTTATCCGAATCTTTAAGGAAAACAATTTCGGAACCATCCCTGCTACGGTTTACTTAAAAGAAATTGGGGAGTTGGGACAATTCAGCCAGTCAAAGTTATTGGAACTGGTAGAAGACGGTTTTTTCCAAAACGGTACTGAGAAAAAGATTATCAAAAATCTTAGGTTCATTGCATCCTCTTCAGAGAATTTGAAAGAAAAAATTGCGCAGGGCAAATTTTCAGAGGATTTATACCACCGATTAGATACTCTATCGATCCATATTCCACCACTGAGAGACCGCTCCAAAGAGATTTCAACGATCGCTCAATATGTTTTGAAAGAATACTCTAAAAAATTGAAAATAAATAAAGCAGGAATTTCTGACAACGTTTTGAAATTGCTTCAAAACTATTGGTGGCCAGGGAACCTGAGAGAACTGGAACAAGTCATTATACGGAGTGCCATGTTTTCAGAAGGTGAAATTCTGATGGAAAAAGATCTTCTATTTGAGACAGAAAATGAAAATAAATCATTTATCACCTTTTTGAAAAAGGCCGATCTGAAATCAACCGAACCTAAACCCCGGAACTTCTCCCCTGAACAGAATGCCAATGTTTTATCGCTCTTTTTAATTGAGCTGGTCCATCGTATCAAAAATCCTTTGGTCTCCATCAAAACCTTTACTCAGCTTTTAGGAGACAAATTCAATGATGGGGAATTCAGAGAACATTTTTACAGGATTGTCACTGGCGATATCGAGAAGATCGATTCCGTGCTGAACGGTCTCCTCAGTTATATTAAAATCAATACCCCTCTTGAAAAAAAAGACACGGTTCACTTTATTCTCGAAGATGTTTTAAAGAGACATGAAATACAACTGGAAGATAAAAAGATAAAAATATTTAAAAAATTTGAAAAGGATCTTCCTGAAACGATTGTTCACGATGAACAGCTGAGATATATCTTAAATGCTCTTCTTCAATATGCCATCCCTTCCATTCCTCCCAATGGGAGCATTGGATTTTTAACCAAATCGTTTGACCTGCCAACACAAACGGGAAACAGTAAAAAATTCCTCCAGAAGGATGGGAGATATATTGAGATATTGATTGTTTTTACGGGTTATAAGAAGCCTGTTGAACAATTTGAAACCGTATTGGGAATCCCTGCTGTTCAAAAAGAAGAGGCTATTGAATTGGAATTACGACTCATTAAAGAAATTATTCAAAAGAACCAGGGGATGATGAAATTTGAAGTGAATGAAAAAAAACCGAGGACACTTATTTCTTTGAAATTCCCTATTGAAAGAAGAAAGTTAATTTATTATCAATCGGGGAATGTCTAAAAGAGAGCCCTGAAAAACTACTTTACGCTCTCTTGATTACACAGATTTAAAAAATGATCAAACAGATTTTATCTACTTTCAAAGCATTTTTAATCCGTGTAATCGTTTCATAATCTACGTAATCAGGGATTTGTGGACTTTTTCAGAAATCTCAAAAAGGGGAGCTTATGCCGAGAGGTGAGAAAGTGAGAAGTGTTTTAATCGTTGATGATGAGGTTGGGGCCAGAGAATCTCTCAAAATGATTTTAAAGAATGATTATGAGGTGTTTTTAGCGAAAGACGCGGAAGAGGCATTTCTCCAAATCAAAGCGCACTCCCCAGACGTTATCCTTCTCGACATCATTTTACCCGACCTGGATGGTTTAAAAGTTTTGGAGAGAATCAAACAGAATGATCCGGATATGATTGTGATCATGATTACGGCCACGAAAACCGTGAAGACGGCTGTCGAGGCGATGAAGCTCGGAGCCTATGATTACGTGACCAAACCTTTTGATATTGATGAACTGCGTCTCATCGTCAGCCGGTCTTTATCCACCAAGGCTCTGGAGCAAGAGGTTAAATATCGTCGTGAAGAAATGGATAAAAGTTTCGATTTTGGAAATATCCTTGGGAAAAGCAAATTGATGAAAGAGATTTTCAAAGTGGTCAAGCAAATCGCCGATTCGAGATCGACCGCTTTAATTATGGGAGAGAGTGGAACAGGAAAAGAACTGGTTTCTCGAGCCATTCATTATAATAGCAATCGGAAAAATTATCCTTTTGTCACCATTAACTGTGCCGCCATTCCCGAGACATTGATTGAGAGTGAATTATTTGGACATGAAAAAGGGGCCTTCACCAATGCCATTGAGAGAAAATTGGGTCGCTTCGAGGTCGCCCACCAAGGGACCCTCTTTCTCGATGAGATCGGTGAATTGAGTTTAGCGACTCAGGCCAAAATCCTCAGGTTTCTGGAAGAAAAAGAGTTTAATCGTGTAGGAGGATCAAAGACAATTAAAGTCGATGTCAGGCTGATCACGGCAACCAATAAAGATTTGAACCAACTGATCAAAAAAGGAAGTTTTCGTGAAGATCTCTATTATCGAATTAACGTTGTCCCCATCGTGATCCCCCCTTTAAGGGAAAGGAAAGAGGACATTCCCATATTAATCGACCATTTTATAAATAAATTTAATGTGGAAAATAATAAAAATGTGAAAGGGATCAATAAAGATGCCTTAGAATTGTTGATGCAATATGAATGGCCTGGAAATGTCCGGGAATTGGAAAATTTGATCGAACGTGTGATTGCTTTGACATCCAATGAATATATTCAGTTGAATGAATTGCCTCTTTCTTTTAAAAATATTCCTAAAATCAATGGATTAAAAGAATCTGTTCTAGACGGAAAAGTCTCTTTCTTTCAGGCGGAAGAAGAGTTTGAAAGGGAAGTCATTTTAGACGCCCTGAAGAGGACCAATTATATCCAATCTCATGCCGCAGAAATCTTAGGGATTAGCCGTCGAATATTAAAATATAAAATGGACAAATTAGGCATTAATCAGAATAAGGTCAAAGATTATTAAAATCATTACAAAATTGTTAATTCCCGTTCAATTTTGAAAAATATTGATTTAGCTTTCCCCGTTTAGTTTTCCCCCTCCAAATTACTTAGTAATTCCTTTTAAATTTCAAAGAGTTATTAATTTAATGAAATGATATGTCTTGCTTACACATGGCAAACTTTTTGCTTAAGTATATCTCTTGTCTGTATCTTATTTTGGATTTGGAAGGGGAGAAAATGGAAGCGAAAGTCAACGCATCCAACATACTCATCGTAGATGATGAAATTGGGCCAAGAGAATCTTTGAGGATGATTTTAAAACCAAACTATAACGTCTATGCCGTTGAAAATGGATACGCGGCTATTCAGATGATTCAACAAATTGAAATGGACGTTTTGACATTAGATCTTAAGATGCCTGGCATAACGGGGATCGATACCCTGAAAGAAATTCGAGCGATTGATCCAGATGTGATGGTAATCATTATCACCGGATATGGAACCTTAAAAACCGCGATCGAGGCCATTCGTTACGGTGTCTTTGATTATATCCCGAAGCCTTTCAATGTCCCCGAAATTTTATCCATTATTGATAAATCTATTCAACGACGAAAACTAAATCTAAAGGTGAAAGAAGTTCTGGGGAATTGCTTCAATCAACAACTGCTTAAAGAACCTGTCGTCGATTCTGATTTTCCTCTCTCAAAAGAGACCAAAGGAATGGCCGATTATAAATGGGATGAGGTCAACCTTTCAGACCACAAAAGTTGTTTGGAATTTGCAAAAGTCCTCGCCTACACCCTTGAGGAGAAGGACCCTTATACCTCGGGCCATTCAGAACGGGTCTGTTACTATTCGGATTTCATTTCCAAACATCTCTCCTTTTCACCCAAAGAGCGGAGCGAACTCCAGATCGCCTCTTATCTCCACGATATCGGAAAGATCGGCATTAGCAATCGGTTCATTAATAAAAAAGGAACTCTGACTCCAACAGATTGGGCCATCATTAAGCAGCACACTAAAAAATCGATTGAACTTTTAATTCCCTTAAACCTCTCCTCTAACATCCTTTCCTATATTCAGCACCATCATGAACGTTATGACGGAGCAGGTTATCCGGATGGATTAGCAGGGGAGCAAATTCCATTGGGGGCAAGAATTATTGCTATCTCCGATTCCTATGACAGCATGACCTCTGATCGTCCCTATCGAAAACCTCTTACCAATGGAGATGCGAAGAGCGAATTGGCGAAGAATGCCGGAAAACAATTTGACCCGAAGTTAGTCTCTCTTTTCTTAGGTGTTTTGAAGGAGATGGAGGAGGTCTTTCTCGTGAAAGACCATCTCAGGGCCCCTGCTATCTCCTATTAAAATGATCCGGGAGATTTAAATGAACCAGCTCATCCGTTGTAAAAATTGTGATGAAATTTTTATGAAAACCCCCTTTGACCAATACCCGGAATACGAATTTGAACCCGACCGGTCCCCTGAGAATTTCCGAAGCATTGAAAGAGACGATTTTCAAGACTTTTTAATCCATCACCATGGGCACCCATTGGAAAATTTAAAAATTATTGAAGACTCTTTCGTCAGCGAAAAGCCTTATTCCGAACCTATCAAAACTTCTTTTTTTAAGGCGACCAATGGAAAAGAAAAATTTGTGATTAAAAAATCCAGAGAAAGAATTGATGAACCGCTGAAATACCAGGTGATCCCTGGAGACTATTCCCTAAAATGCACTGCCATCGAAATTCAATTGGAAGAGATCTCCAAGCAAATCGAAAGAGAATTGAAGCCTCCCCTTTCTCAAACCCAAATCGATGCTTTCCTTAAATTGTATCGTGCTATTACTGAAAACATCGATATTAAAGATTTAGAAAGGATCCCCGAAGAATCTGATCATCCTTTGAAAATCTACTATAAAATAGATGACATCCGTTTAATGTATTTGTTGAGAAACTGCCGTAATATTTTCAATGGACAAGAATATTCTGCAGTGGAGGAGTTCATTCACCGACATAAAGACGATGGGGTATTGTTATTGAAAGGGACTTATAAAATCCAACTCAGTGAAATAGCCAAACCAAAGAAAGAAGCCGACCTTACTCAAATTCCTTTAGAAGGAAAAAGGATCGAGAAAAAAGCATAAAGCCGATCCCCTTTGCTGCTAAGCCCTCCCCTGCCCTTCTTTCCTTAGTAAGCATAGTTTTACAGAGATTTCACAACGTTTTGCATCATTTTATGCCAGGCAAAGCTTAACATAAGAAAGCCCTGGTCGATGACCAGGGCTTTTCTTGTAATAGTTGGTGGCCTCAGCGGGATTCGAACCCGTGTTACCGACGTGAGAGTTACTGAAAATGCATATTCCGCCATTTTTAGACCTTTTTAACCCCCTTTAGCCCGGTCTGGGAGGGGTAAGTCCCGACCAGATTCACGACCAAGAATTACTTCCTGTAATCCAGTTTTCTAAATCTACCCGCCAAATAGAAGACTTCAATCCGAAATCAATAAAAATTAAGGGAAATCGTCGGAAAAGTTTACAACTTTAAAAATGGGCTAATTCCTTAATTAAATCAAATTATTTAGGCCACAAGTGAAAAAATACTGTCGGGAAACTTTACGCTTTTTAATTGTGTAGGATTTCACGAACATTTATGTTAAAAATTATAACAATTTGAATAGATTACATATTGGTGAAATATTATTAAATGGTAAAGTTTGGCATAAGAAATGCTGTATTTTAAGGAAGTTTTTGGTACGTATAAATCCCGACAAAGCCTAACTCTCCGTGAGAAGGGGGCGGAAAGCGGCGGGTCTTTTAGGAAAGATGGCCGAGCTGCCGAAGGATGAACCTGCGGTATGTTCGGCTTTTTTATTTTTGCAGATAATGATTTTAGATAACCATTTAAGGCAAGTTATGAAAGGCAGTATTTTGAAATGGCCACTATGAAGCCTCCAGGGGATATTTCGTCCCTTTGGAGGTTTTAGTTTTGTTTATTAACAAGCATTTCATATTGCAGTCACAAGCTATAAGGAGGAATAGACATGGCCAAAGAGAAAGCTTCTTATAAAGTGATTCCGCTGATAATCTCTCTCCTGTTGGCTGTTATACTGCCTTCGCCAGCCATTCCCGAAGTTATGTACAGTTATACAGGCAGCAACTTCAACAATTTCTTGAACGTGCCCGCAAATCCATCCGGGACAAACATCTCGGGCTATTTCACTTTCCCAGACGGCCCATTGCTCGACGTCCCCTACCTCACTCCCCTTACATCACTCCCGCATCCGGTCACCATCTCATTTACTGATGGATTGAACGGCACCCTTGATGCGAATAATCTCATGACCACAGCCGGTGGGCAGCCGACGTTCGCTATAACCACCGATCACACTGGACACATTACGTACTGGGACATCGAGTTCAGCACTAACATAGGCAACCCCCCATACGAAGGACCCGGCACCCTCGACATTCACACTTACCACTTGATCTCGCCCCCATCCACCTACGATGACATTGAGCAAGCATATACCCTGAATCCGCCTATGTTATGGTGGGCCGCAGAAGTCATTGGAGCCAGCCCAGTGGGCGACTGGACTATGACCATTTTTTCCACGCCGCCGAACGCCGGTGTTCCCGAGCCCTCCACTATCCTCCTTCTCGGTTCGGGCTTAATCGGTCTTTGGGGTTTCAGGAAGAAGTTTAAGAATTGAAAGGAATGTGTAGTATGGAGGCTTACGAATTTTACTGGCTTGACCCAAGAGGGGGATACCAGATAATCGGGGTTCTCCCCGAAAGGAGAAAGAACCCCGAAAGAATAACCAAAGAATCGGTTATGAATTGGGGGGCAAAAATTTTTGGTAAAGATTTTGATACCAAAGATATTTTTCCCATTCAGGTAACGATAGACAAAAATACTGTTAGAATTTTTCGACCTATTCCGTTCTCTATAACTCAGAAGGAAATTTAAAAAGTAAGTCTATATATGGTTTGAGGAGGGCAAAGGCAGGGCCTAATTAGCCCTGCCCTTTTTATTGTATGTTTCTACTCGTAATCGTTGACCTGCGATGCTTTCTTAGAGTGAACATTTGTAGGTGAAACAAACAACCCCCTTTCTCACCCCTTCCATCCCTATAGCCGTGATTTTTAAAAAAATTCGATAAACCCTTACAATATTTTCATTGGAAATCACCATCAACATTTTTTGCTCCTTGACTCAATGTCTATATTTCCCTACACTATCAGTAAAAGTAAGGAATCAAGGGAAAATTGAATATGGAAGAAGTGGTTA
>Ga0208819_1000041_pt1 | contig 145667 bp, 135 predicted proteins | sample June2015DPH_11_1_3_FD_184707 | JGI IMG/M metagenome (GOLD analysis project Ga0208819, IMG submission 184707) | Peatland microbial communities from SPRUCE experiment site at the Marcell Experimental Forest, Minnesota, USA - June2015DPH_11_150... | ecosystem: Environmental > Terrestrial > Soil >...
TTGCGCTTGAGATCCCATGCCGGCGGCACACTTCCTCGGTCTTTGCCCCGGCCTCGTGCTCGCGCAGCACCCCGATGATCTGCTCCTCGCTGAAGCGACTCCCTTTCATCGTCCGTCTCCTTTTCAGGCGACGGACTCTACCTCATTTCGGCTGAGTTTTCGGGGTGCAGGCCGGCAGAGCTGCTGCAGACCGCGACGTTGCAGGAGTCAGAATGAGTCTTAACGGAAACTACTCGCCGAGCACTTTGATCAGGATGCGCTTGGGGCGGCGGCCGTCGAACTCGCCGTAGAAGATCTGTTCCCACGGGCCGAAGTCGAGCTTGCCGGCAGTTATCGCGACTACCACCTCGCGGCCCATCACCTGGCGCTTATGATGCGCGTCGCCGTTGTCCTCGCCGGTGCGATTGTGATGATAGCGCTCGGGACTTGGGTCGTACGGCGCCAGCCATTCAAGCCATCGCTTGTAATCTTCGTGAAGGCCGGGCTCGTCGTCATTGATGAAGACCGAGGCGGTTATGTGCATCGCATTAACGAGGCAGAGACCCTCGCGCACGCGGCTTTCATTCACCGCCTCTTCAACTTCGCCCGTGATGTTCACGAAACCCATCCGATTGGGCACCTTCATGGTGAGATATTTCGTATGCGACAGCATGCGATAGTCCTCCGATGATTCGATCGATGCCACTGGCATCGTAGCAATTTTGCCGCGTCATTTGGCGGCGACGAACTTGGCGTAGCCGGTCAGGTCCTGGTCCGCGGTCGTATGCATCGGCATCGAGACTTCGCGGAGCACCGGGACCTTCTCGGTGATCGTTCCGGTCGCGGGCGCGTCCTTTGGCACCGTGATGACGCGCGTGCCGACGAAGCGGATCACCGTCGGCAGCATCCCGCCGGTATCGAGGTAGCGCGTCCGCGTCGCCTCGAAGACAGTATCGCTCTTGAACAGTTTCGAGCCCGCGCGAATCAGGTACTCGTTACCGGAGAGCGCGCGGACCAGCGTCGGTTGGCTCATCACATATAGATGTCCGACAGTCGGGCGCAGAAATCCGGGGTAGAGCGGATTGACGCCGAGCCAGTATGGCACGATGATGCGCCGGCCGGGCTTCCAATCGGTGAGACTGATGTGCGCCTCGTGATCGTTGTTGGCGAGAATGAAGTCCCGTCCGGCGAAATCGCGCATGATGTCGCGGCTCAACCGATCCTCGGGCGGCGTGGTTATCTCGCCGGTCGGTCCGAAGTCGAGCGCCTTATCGGGCGTGCATCCCGCGACGACCGCCGTGAGCGCAAACGCGAGCGCTACGACGATCGCCCTGCGCCAGAGAATCATGTCCGGTATCTCGCGTAGCTTGCCGGTATTGCGCCGCCGAGCGTCCATTTCATAGGCAATGAGACCTCGCGCAGCACGGGAATATTCACGGTCTTGCCGTCGGGGCGTTTGAATTCGCGCTTGCCGATATACTGAACGATGGTGGGCAAAATTTTTCCGGGCGCCAGATATCGCGTGCGCGTCGTGACGAACACGGTCTCCTGCTTTACCAGCGAGCTGCCCGCTTCGATCATCCATTCGCCGGGCGTGTCCAAAGGCTTTTCCAGCGCGGCCTCGCTGATGACGTAGAAATCGCCTTCTTTGGGCGCCATGACTCCGGGCACCAGGACGTTGACGCCGAACCAGAACGGCAGCTTGAGGAACTTATCCCTGGGCCAATCCGGCGGGCGCACTTCGGCGATTTGATTGTTGCCGCCGAGCACAAACGTACGGCCGCGAAAGTTGAGCTCGACTTCCTCGGCGCTGGCGAAGATGCGCGGCGGCGCCTTTAAGGGGGGCGCGGATTTTCCGCATCCTGCAATGGTGGCGACAATGACAGCGGCAGCGAACGCGAGAGCGCCTGCGGTCTTCACTTGTTTCATCGGCGGCGCTCCCTGGTTTGCGCGCATCCGCCGATGATATTAGCATAGGGCGCCGCAATGAATCCGAATCGCACGGCATCGAACGGTGCGCCGGTGACCGTGACTCTGTTGGGCACCGGAGATGCGTTCGCGAGTTTCGGCCGTTGCCAAGCAGGCTACCTGATCGATGCGCCTGGCGGGCGGATCCTGATGGAAGCGGGGCCCGGCCTGATGCCGGCGCTCAAGAGCCATGGCGTCGCGCCCGACAGCTTCGACCTGCTGCTCATCAGCCATCTGCACGGCGATCATTTCGGCGGCCTGCCGTTTCTGATCCTCGACTACATATGGGAGACGCCGCGCAAGAAGGTGCTGACCATTGCGGGTCCGGCCAGGCTCGAGCAGCGGACGTGGCTGCTGATGCGCACGATGTTCCCGCATTTCGAACTCGACAAAGTCAAGCACAAGCTGAAGTTCGTGGTGCTCGAGCCGGGCAGCTCGACGCGGCTGGGCAAGTTCAAGGTGAGCGCGATCCGCAGTCCGCACACCAAGCCCGAAATCTCGCTGTCGCTACGAATCGACGGCGGCGGGAAGTCGATAGTTTTTTCGGGCGACAGCGGCTGGAACGATGAGCTGGTGGAGCTGAGCGCCGGCGCCGATCTGTTCCTGTGCGAATGCACGTACTACGAGAGCGCTCATCTGAAGTTTCATCTCAACTACCCGCTGCTGGCGGCCAATCGCGACAAGTTCAAGGTGCGCCGAATGGTGCTGACGCATCTCGGGCGCGAAGTGCTGAGCCGCGAGGATGAGATCGATCTTGAAATGGGCTATGACGGGATGAAGATCGAAATCTGAGCCCGTGCGCGCGAATCGTCGCAGAGAAGGATACTCGCGATGGGTATAGTACAGGGCAAGCGGGCGTTGATCGTCGGCGTCGCAAACGACAAAAGCCTGGCATGGTCGATAGCGCAGACGCTGGCTGCGGAGGGCGCCGAGATCGCGCTGACCTACCAGGGCGAGATCCTGGAAAAGCGGGTCCGTCCGCTGGCGGCGCAAATCCAGGCGGACGTGATCGGCGAACTCGATGTGAACGACGACGCGCAAATCGCGTCCGTGTTCGCGGCGCTCAAGGAAAAATGGAACGGGCTGGACCTGCTGGTGCATGCGGTCGCGTTCGCCGAGCGCGAAGACCTGCGCGATCGATTTCTGACGGTCAGCCGCGCCAATTTTGCGAAGTCGATGGAAATCAGCGCCTACTCGCTGGTCGCGCTTGCCCGCGCCGCGGAACCGCTGATGGAAGCGCGCGGAGGCGGATCGATCCTGACGCTCAGCTACCTCGGCGCGGTCCGTGCGATCCCCAATTACAACGTGATGGGTGTGGCGAAGGCGGCTCTGGAAGCCTGCGTGCGCTATCTGTCGGTCGATCTGGGGGGCAAGAATATCCGCGTCAACGCGCTCAGCGCCGGGCCCGCGCGCACGCTCTCGTCGTCGGCGATTCGCGACTACCATTCGATGGCGCATGAGGTCGAGGCGCGCTCGCCGCTGCGGCGCGGGATGAAGATCGAGGAAGTCGGCAAGATGGCGGCGGCGGTGCTGAGCGATTTTTCGAGCGGCGTCACGGGCCAGACGCTTTACGTGGACGTGGGCTACAATATCGTCGGCGTCTAACCGCAAGGAGTATCGCGATGCCAATCGTCACCGTTGCGCAGCTATCGGACAACTACGCGTACCTGGTGATCGACGACGGCAGCAAGGAATGCGCGGTGGTCGATTGCGCCGAGGCCGACAAGGTGATCGCGGCGGCGAAATCGCACGGCGCGAAAATCGTCGCGGTGCTCACCACGCACTGGCACGGCGATCATTCCGGCGGCAACAACGACATGGCGTCCAGGCTGCCGGGAATCAAAGTGTACGGCGCGAGCGCGGAAGGCGGAAAGATTCCTGCGTTGAGCAATCCGGTGGCGGACGGCGACCAAGTCCGAATCGGCGCGCTCGAAGGCCGCGTGATCGGAATCCCGGCGCATACCAACGGACACGTCGCCTACTATTTTCCAACGCTCAGCGCGGTGTTTACGGGAGACACGATGTTTGTGGGCGGATGCGGGCGCGTGTTCGAGGGGAAAGCATCGACGATGGTCGCGTCGCTGAAAAAACTCGCGTCGCTGCCCGACTCGACCCAGGTCTATTGCGGGCACGAGTACACCGAAAAAAATCTACGCTTCGCGCTCACCCTGGAGCCCGGGAACGAGGCTCTGAAAAAGAAGCACCAGTGGTGCCTGAAGACGCGCGCGGAGAACAAGTTCACGATGCCGTCCACCATCGGCGACGAGAAGAAGACCAATCCATTTCTGCGCACCGAGAGCTCCGAGCTGCGCGCGAATCTGAAAAAGCGCGATCCGTCGGTGGGCGACGATCCGATCGCGATTTTTGCCAAGGTCCGTGAACTCAAGGACCATTTTTAGCAGGGGCCAGCCCCGGCACCCTTGCCCGGAACAAAAGAGCGACGACGAGAGCTGAAACTTCGGTTTGCGGCTAGAAGGGTTTGAGCACGACGAGCAGCAGGATCGCGATCAACAGCAGGCTCACCATCCCGTGGATGACGCGATACTCGCGACGCGATGACTGGCTCGGGTGATCCTCGAGGAACATGATCCGGCGATAAAACCGCACGTGATAAAAGAGCAGCACCGCGACCAGCAGCAGCTTCGCGTGGAACCATCCCTGCCGCAGCACCGCCGGCTCCATCAGGATCAGCAGAAGTCCAAGAACGATCGTGATTGCGGCTCCGAGGTTGGTCGCGGTCTCGAACAATCCGCGCGCCGCGCCGAGGAAGCGTTCCTTGGGCAGTCCGACTTCTTCGGGCACGCGTGCGAGCAGGCTGGCGACCATCAGCAGCCCGCCCATCCAGTAGATGACGCCGAAGATATGAAATGCGAGAATGAAGCCGCGAAGCGCGTGCATCGTGTTTCCCCGTTGCGTCAGGTCGCGCGGACATCGATTGCGCTGGTGGTCGCGAGCGCGAGCATAACGACTGCGCCGCCACCGATATAGGGCGCCGCGGGTCCCAGCAGTTGATACGCGAGTCCGCCCGCGATCGGGCCGCAGATGCGCGCGAGCGACATGGCAGACTGATTCACGCCCATCACTTCACCCTGCAAATCGCGGTCGGTGTTGCGCGAGATGAGGCTGGCGATCGACGGGCTTGCGAAACCGTAACCCAGGGAGACCGCCGCCAGCATCGCGAGCAACGCGCCGTGCGATGAAATCGAGCCCATCGGCGCCAACCCGACGATCATCGCGAGCAGTCCGATTTTCAGCAGCCGCACCTCGCCGATTCGGCCCACGATTTTGCCCAGCAGATAGCCCTGCGCCAGCGCCTGCATCAGGCCGGCGAAGGCGAGCAATACGCCGATGCCGAACGCGCCGTAACCGTAAACCGCGGGCACCATCAGCGCAAACGTCGCTTCGAGCGCGGACAACGAGAACGTCAGCAGAAATGCAATCGCGAACATCCGCGCCAGCCGATGGCGGATCAACTCGCGCGGGATTGCCAGCAGCGGCGCGATGAACTGGGCGAGGTCAAGCGGCGTGGAGCGATCGGCATGATGCGACTCGGGCAGTCTGGCCGCGGCGAAGATGAAATTGGCGAACGTCAGCGCACTGGCAAAGAACACCGGCACCCGCAAACTCGAATGGCCCATGATTCCGCCGAGCGCCGGTCCCAGCACGAAGCCGAGTCCGAACGCAGCACCGATGAGTCCCATTCCCTTGGCGCGATGCTCGTCATCGGTGGTGTCGGCGATGTAGGCCTGCGCGGTCGAAATCGTTGCGGCGCATGCGCCGTGCATCGCGCGCGACGCGAGCAGCCAGAAAAACGTTCCGGCAAATCCGTAAATCAAGTAGCCGATCGACGAGCCGAGCAATCCCAGCAGAAGGATCGGCCGTCGTCCGACGCGATCGGAAATCCGGCCGAGGATCGGCGCAAACACGAACTGCGTCAGCGAATATATCGAGAGCAGCAACCCCACTCCGACCGCGCCGACGCCCATTTTATGCGCGAACATCGGCAGGAACGGGATGACGATGCCGAAGCCGAGCAGGTCGATGAAGACGGTCAGAAAAAGTATCAGCCGCGAGGCCGCGGCAGGCTCGGCGCCGGTGGGCGCTTGCTTGACTGGTTCGATGCTTGGCATTGATTGAAGTACGCCGGTTGAAGAGAATCCTACGCCAGCCGCGCAGTCAAGCAAATCGACCGGAATCAATACGAGGGCTTACCGATGGCGACTTCCTACAAAGGAGAACTCAAGCGCAAAAAAATCAGCGCCGATGAGGCGGCGGCGCGGGTCAAATCCGGCGATTGGGTCGAGTACGGATTCGGACTCGGGCAGCCGGACTTGTTCGATCACGCGCTGGCCCGGCGAGTGCGAAAGCTCGAGCGCGTAAAGATCCGCGGATGCCTCGCGATGCGCCCGCGCGCGGCGGCCGAGGCGGATCCCGAACAACGTCATCTCGTTTACCTGTCGTGGTATTTTTCGGGGCTGGAAAGAAAGATGTACGATCGCGGCCTGGCGCATCATACGCCGATGAACTTCGGCGAGGCGCCCGACACCTATCGCCGCTTGATCGACGTGGACGTCGCGGTGTTGAAGACGGCGCCGATGGACGAGCACGGATTTTTCAACTTCGGCCCGTCGGTCACGTATCACAAGGCGATCAGCGAAAAAGCCAGGACCATGATTGTCGAGACTGACGCGAGCGTGCCGTACGTTTTCGGAATCGAAAACGCGGTGCATATAGATGATGTCGAGTTCGTGCTGGACGCGGGCGCATCCGAGATGCCGGAGCTGAAGTATCCCGCCGCGAGCGCGGTCGATCGGAAAGTCGCGGAACTAATCGCGCCGGAAATTGCCAGCGGCGCCTGCATCCAGATTGGGATCGGCGCGATGCCCAACGCGGTCTGCGAGCTGCTCGCGGTGGCTCCGATCAAGGATCTCGGCGTTCACACCGAAATGTTCGTCGATTCGCTGGTCTCGCTTTACCAGGCCGGCAAGGTGACCGGCGCGCACAAAGCGACCAACCGCTACCAGATGGCGTACACGTTCGCGGCGGGTTCGAAACGGATGTACGACTTTCTCGATCGCAACGCCGCATGCTTTGCGGGATCGGTCGATTACACCAACTTGCCGCATCGCATAATGCTCAACGACCGCGTGATCTCGATCTGCAACGCGGCGCAAATCGATCTCACCGGACAGGCGTGCTCCGAGTCGGCGGGAATCCGGCAGATAAGCGGCGCCGGAGGACAACTGCAATTCGTGCGCGGCGCGTACGACTCGCGCGAGGGCAAGTCATTTCTATGCCTCGCCTCGACCTACGAGCGCGACGGGCGGCGCGCCAGCCGAATCGTCGCGCGAATCGACGACTGCAACATCGTGACGACGCCGCGCACCGACGTGATGTACGTGGTGACGGAGTATGGGATGGTCAATCTGAAAGGCAAATCGGTTCCGGAGCGCGCACGCGCGCTGATCTCGATCGCGCATCCTGATTTCCGCGAAGAGCTGGAACGCCGGGCTCGCGAGTACCGGCTGGTCGCGCGCGCGGTTTTCTGATGTTCGCGAACAGTTCAGCGCGACGGCGTTTCGTGCTCGTCCTGGTCGGCGAACTTGTACACCAGTTCATCGGGGCGCGCGTAGCCAAGCTCGCGGCGAATGATGCGTTCGATATAGCGGTCGTCGGAACGAAGTTTCGCAATGCGAGTTCTGAACGCGGCGTTGTCCGTTGCCAGTTGATTGCGGCGCTTCTCCAATGCGGCGCGATGGCTCTGGAGGGCGACCAGGTCGCGGGGCCCCTGCTTGCCGAGCAGGGCGCTTAATAGCAGCATCACGAGAACCGCGCCGAAGATTAGGCTGAGCCACTCGCGTCGCAGTAGAAAGCTTAACCGCGTCATCCGGCCAATCGTAATTCAAGCGCCAGCCTGAGTTCAAGAGGTCTAATTTTTGAACGACATTCTAAACACCCGAAACAGACCGGTTCGGTTGCACTCTTTCGACTTTAAAATTTGTTTATAAATCGCCTCGCGGCTCTTGATTTCAGAATAACATGTTTCTATAATCGGCCCGAATCGATGAGGGATGAGCCCTCATCTATAAGAAAGGGTGCTTATCCAGCAGCAGCCTAGGAAGAGGAGGTACCTATGCCAGAGAGGAAGAAACGGGCCAAAAAGGCCACCAAGTCCAAACCGATGCGGAAGAGAAATATGGCTAAGAAGAAACCGGCCAAAAAGACCAAAAAGAAGTAACCATTTAACGAGTTTACCTTCGGGCCAATACCCCGAAGGCTGGCTAAGGCTGCCAGGATTGCTGCTGGATTAAGCCGAGGCTGAAAGGCCTCGCAACACGGGAGAGCCCCCTTGAAAGAGGGGGCTCTTTCCTTGTCTGGCGCTTGCTTGCGGGCGCGCACGTTCAACATGATAGGGTTCGATCGCCCCGAAGTTTCGCGAGCCTCATGTCCGAGCCGGCAAAAGATTTTGACGCGATAATTGTTGGCGCGCGCGCCGCCTTTCCGTCGTTCGGATTCACGCGCCTGATGGCGGCAGCGGCGCGGGCCGCATAATTCGGCAGACCAGTGGACGACGTCGAACTGGGCCGCTTCCCCGCGCAATGCGAGCGCCCCGAGCCGGTCAAGTTTGCATGGCCCATCGTGCTGCTGCCCGAACTTTTCACCACGCCGCGGCATCTTGCGCTGGTGTTCGGTTATCTCGCGTCGATCGGATGGGAAGTGTTCGTTCCGGATCTGCGCGCTGCGGTTGGCAAAGGCTCGACGCCTCCGCTCGAGAAACTTCGCTTCAATGACTTGGCCGCGTTGGCCGGCGAAGCGATCGACGGGATTGGCCGCGATGCAGTCGTGGTCGGTCACGGCGTCGGGGGATTGGTCGCGCTCAAACTCAGCGAGCATCGTCGAGTGAAGGCCGCGGTCGCATACGCGCCGCTGGCGCCGGGCTTTCGCACGCCGCTGGTGGGCGGAATCGCGAATCGGCTCGCGATGCGGTGGCGGCTGCCGATCAAGCCGCCGCGCGGCAGAATATTGTTCGAGTTGATCGCCGATTCCGATCCTTTCACTCGCGACGGTTTAATAAATGGGATGGCGCCCGATTCGGGCGCGATCGCCGCCGACGTAATGGCCGGCGCGATCGAGTTTGCGCCGCCGGACAAAGCCGCCCCGCGCCTGGTTGTAGCGGGCGACTCGGACATCTTCGCGCCGCTTGCGCGGACCTCAAAATTTGCAGAGTCGATCGGCGCGAAGTTGGCGACGATCGCCGGCCGCGGGCATTGGCTGATTGGCGGACGCGCGCTCGAACGCGCGATCAACGAGACGCAGCGATTCCTGGTGCGCGCGCTCGGCCAGGATTTGCTGCTGCTCTATCCCGAAGAATGGAAAAACGATCCGGGCGATTAGCAGGCGGTTTGAAAAGTAAGAGAATGGAAAGCAGGTGAAACGCGATGGCAAATGAAACTGCGCAGAAGAATCTGATCGTCGAGGAAGAAGCCGGGCTGGTCACGCTTACGATGAATCGTCCCGAGAAGCGCAACGCGCTCTCGACTGCGATGATGACGGAACTGACAGCCGAGCTTCGCGCGATCGGCAAACGGGTCGATGCGCGCGCCGTGATAATCGCGGGCAACGGCCCCGCATTCTCGGCCGGTCACGACCTGGGCGAACTGAAGGGGCGCGACCTTGCATTCTACCGATATGAATTCGATCTGTGCGCGCAACTGATGCAAACGATTCAGGCAATTCCGCAGCCGGTGATCGCGCGCGTGCATGCGATCGCCATCGCCGCGGGATGCCAGCTTGCGGCGACGTGCGATCTCGTCGTCGCCGGCGAGAGCGCGAGTTTCGCGACGCCGGGCGTGAGGATTGGACTGTTCTGCTCGACGCCGATGGTTGCGCTGACGCGCGCAGTCGGACGAAAGCATGCGATGGAAATGCTGCTGACGGGGCAATCCGTCAATGCGCGCACGGCGGCCGATTGGGGACTCGTGAACAGGGTGGCGGCCGACGCGGAGTTGGTCGCCGAGACGCGCAAGCTCGCGATGCAGATCGTCGAGGCAAGCCCGCTCATCATTGGGATCGGCAAGCAGGCGTTCTACGCGCAGATCGATCTCGATACGGCCAACGCGTACGATTACACGAAGGAAGTGATGAGCCAGAATGCGATGGCGGCGGACGCGCAGGAAGGCATCGCCGCATTCCTCGAAAAGCGCAAACCCGTGTGGTGCGGAAGGTGAATACGAACAAGCTTAACTTACGGGAGGGTCACAAAAGTATGGAGTTGCGACGAATCCTTGGGATAATTGCGGGAGCAATTGGGATACTTCTGGTCTGCTGCTTGCCGGCGTCGGCAAACGACCTTTGCTTTACCCTTGGCTCGAATGTGTACTTTACCAGCGTGTCGATCCCGTCGAAGAATCAGTGTGAAACGTTCTCCTTGGCTGCCAAGGCCCCCTCTTTCCCTGGTTATCTTGCAACCGGCTCGATGTGCTTGAGTTCCAACGGGACGACGGTGCTTCTTAACCTGTCCGACGGCTACTTCAATGGGACGGAATCGATACAGGGAACGTTCAACAAGAACACCGGCGCCGGGACCGTTAGTGATTGCACTGCGCCGGAAGGTAATCCCAACAAATGCTCGACGGCCGATGTCACTGTCAAGACATGCGCTACCCAGTCGATACCGGCCGCCGAGTTTGACCCGGCCCCGAAACTGGTGAATTCGTCTGTGGGCGACTGACGCAGCCACCCCCGTATTGATCGGGGGCGCGACGCTTGTTAATGTCGCATATGGCGCATCTGAATAAACGGACTGCGTATAAAAACTGAAGGCAGAAATGAGCCCGCGGGAAATCCGCGGGCTCTTTCTTTTTTTACCGCCCAAGGAGGGTCAATCAAATGGCGCATCAGGAGCTCCGCGAAGCACTTACCTACGACGACGTTCTATTGCTGCCGCAGTCGTCCGACCTGCTGCCGGCGAATTGCGACGTCTCGACCGCGCTGACGCCCAAAATCCGCCTGCGCATCCCGCTCGTATCGAGCCCGATGGACACCGTCACCGAATCGCGCACCGCGATCGCAATCGCGCAAATGGGCGGGATCGGCTTTGTGCATCGCAATCTTTCGATCGAAGAGCAGGCCGTCGAGATCGAGACCGTCAAGAAATATGAAAGCGGAATGATCGTCGATCCGATCACCGTCAGTCCAGAGCAGAAAATCGGCGAGGCGGTGGCCGTGATGGAACGCTACCGGATTTCCGGGCTGCCGGTCGTCTCGGACGGCCGCCTGGTCGGAATTCTGACCAATCGCGATCTGCGCTTCGAACGGCGCCTGGACAAGCAGGTGCGCGACGTGATGACGAGCAAAGTGATCACGGCGCGTCCCGGTATCGACCTCGAACACGCCAAGGAACTCCTGCAAGCGCATCGGATCGAGAAGCTGCCGCTGGTTGACGACCAGAATCGGCTGCGCGGGCTGATCACCGTCAAGGACATGGACAAGGCGATTCGGCATCCCCACGCGAGCAAGGATCAGATGGGGCGGCTGCGGGTCGGCGCTGCGGTCGGAGTCGGTCCGGAGCGCGAGGCGCGGGTGGCCGCGCTGCGCCGTGCGGGCGTCGATGTCATCTGTATCGATACGGCGCATGGGCATACCCGCAACGTGATCGACGCGATCAAGGCGACCAAGCTCGAATGGCCCGAGGTCGAAGTCGTGGCCGGAAACGTCGCGACCAGCGAGGGCGCCAAGGCGCTGTGCGACGCCGGCGCCGACGCGCTCCGGGTCGGGATGGGTCCCGGATCGATTTGCACGACGCGGGTGGTGTCGGGAGTCGGCGTGCCGCAGATCACGGCTATCATGGACACGATCGCGATTGCCGAGCCGCGCAACATTCCGGTGATTGCGGACGGCGGAATCCGGTTCTCGGGCGATATCACCAAGGCCCTGGCGGCCGGCGCAAACAGCGTGATGATCGGCTCGCTGTTCGCGGGCACCGAGGAGAGCCCCGGCGAGACGATTCTCTACCAGGGGCGCACTTACAAACTTTATCGCGGGATGGGATCGATTGCCGCGATGAATGAGCGCACCGGAGATCGTTACGGGCAGCTCGCCGTGACCGACGGCAAGCACGTGCCGGAAGGAATCGAGGGCCGCGTACCGCATCGCGGCTCGCTGGCCTCGAATATCGAGCAGCTGGTGGGCGGGTTGCAATCCGGGATGGGCTACGTGGGCGCGGCGAACCTGGCAGAGCTGCGCAAGCGGGCGCGCTTCGTCAAGGTCAGCGACGCCGGAGTGCGCGAGAGCCACGTGCACGACGTCTTTATCACCAAGGAAGCGCCGAACTACCGGCAATAGCAGGGGTGAGCAGGGCTGAGCCCTGCACCCAGTATTAAGGCCGCCCGCCGTTGTCCCGAGGTGGCCGGCTTGCGCCGGCATGAAGGAAGAATCACCTGCGCGGTGGGCGGCAGGGGCTGCGGCCCCTGCACCCGCAGTGAGAAGACGCGAAAATCTGCGCAGCGCATCTTTTCGCGACTATGCGATGTAAGAGCCCGCGGGCGCGCGGCCAGGGGTCAGCCCTGCACCCGACGGTAAGATAAAGATGCCGGCCTCGCCCTGTTGGAAGTTTTTTGGGTGTCCTGAGCGGCCTTGATACTCGAACCTGCGGTCGCGCCATGTCAGAATCTTCGCCATCAAGCGGGCGGCGATCCGGCACGATGGCAAAAAAAAAGCGACTCAGGGTGGGCGTCCTGTTTGGAGGACGCTCGAGCGAGCATGAAATTTCGCTGCGCTCCGCGCTGACCGTGATGTCGGCGATGGATCCGGCGCGGTACGAGATTGTTCCGATTGGGATTGGCCGCGACGGGCGCTGGTATCTCGAGCACAATGCGCTCAAGCTGCTCGCCGAAAAGACGCCGCATCTTGCGGCGCTCGGCGCCGGCGGCACGCAGGTGACGCTGCTGCCGCATCCGGAAGGACAATCGCTGGTCGCGACGCCGGCAGACGGCGCGCGCGGCGAAATGACACGCACACCAGATGCGATTTCAGGCGCGCTCGACGTGGTGTTCCCGGTGTTGCACGGCACTTACGGCGAGGACGGCACCGTGCAGGGGCTGCTCGAGTTGGCGGGAATCGCATACGTGGGAGCGGGCGTGCTTGGCTCGGCGATCGGGATGGACAAGGACGCGCAGAAGCGCCTCCTGCGCGACGCCGGCGTCGCAGTGGTCCGATATTTCGCGATCGATCGGGCCGACTACCGCGACACTCCGGAGCTGGGGGCGCGGCTGGCGCGCAAACTTGGCTATCCCGTGTTTGTCAAACCCAACGCGCTGGGATCATCGATCGGAATCAGCAAGGTGAAGCGCGCCGCCGATCTCAACGCCGCTCTCGACGACGCTTTCCAATACGATCGCAAGGCGCTTATCGAGGCCTCGTGCGAAGGCCGCGAGTTCGAGTGCTCGGTGCTTGGCAACGATCGTCCCGAAGCGTCGGTTCCCGGCGAAGTCCTGGTCAAGGGTGCGCATGAGTTTTACGACTACGAGTCGAAGTACGTCGATCCCGACGGCTCCGCGACAAAAATTCCTGCCGAGGTGCCGCCCGCCAAGGCGAAGAAGTTGCGCGCGATGGCGGTGTCGGCGTTCAAGGCGTTGTCGATCCGCGGGATGGCGCGTGTCGATTTTCTCGCGAGCCGCGATTTGCGCGAGATCTACGTGAACGAGGTGAATACCATCCCCGGCTTCACAGCCATCAGCATGTATCCGAAGCTGTGGGAGGCGTCGGGCTTGCCATTGCCCGAGCTTATCGATCGGTTGATTGAGCTGGCGCTCGACGAGCATCGCGAGCGCGCCTCGCTCAAGATTACGTACCATCCAAAGTCGCCTGCAAAGCCCGACGACTCGGCCGATTAGATGGCGATGCGGCGGCTACTGATTGCAACTGCGAACCGGGCGAAACTTGCTGAGTACCGGTTGATCCTGCGCGGCATCGATCTCGAACTGGTGTCGCTCGCCGAGCTCGGAATTTCAGAGAGTCCCGAGGAGACGGGAGCGACTTTCACCGAGAACGCGTTGATCAAGGCGCGTTTCTACTTCCAGCGCGCGCGGATTGCGACGCTGGCTGACGATGGCGGACTCGAGATCGACGCGCTCGGCGGGGAGCCTGGCGTCCGGTCGCATCGATGGCTCGGTTCGGGTGGCGATGATTCGGATCAGGCGCTGGTCAACGAAGTTATCCGCCGGATGAAGGGCGTCGAGGCCGGGCGGCGGGCAGCGCGAATTCGCGCCACGATCGCGTTGATATACGAGGAGGGCGGCGCGATCCGCGAGAAGACGGCCGAGGGCGCCATCGAAGGTGCGATCGCCGAGCGCGCGTACCGGGAAATTCGCGCGGGATTTCCGTATCGCGCGGTACTGGTCATTCCCGGGCGCAACTGTTATCTGGGCGAACTCGGCGATGAGCAAGAGGCCCAAATCAGCCAGCGGCGGATTGCGGTGTCCAAGTTGCGGGACGAGCTCGAGCGGATAGCCGCAGGCCGCGGAGCCCAACTATCATGATCGAGGAGCGCGGGGTTAAGATCGCCACGCAAAAGGTGCAGCGCAAGCGCAAGGGCAAAGTCGTGGTGCTGCATCTGGCAGCGCGGTACCCGTTCGCGGGGGTGATTTGGCAATTGGTTCATCACTTGCTGGGACTGAGCCAGCTTGGTCTCGACGTTTACTACATCGAGGATCATCGCGCTTACGTGTACGATCCGACGATCGAAACCACCACCACGGATCCGTCGCGCAACCTGAAGGTCCTGGGTCGCGTGCTCGAGCGCTTCGGCTTCGGCGAGCGGTGGGCTTTCCTGGACTCGGTGAAAGAGCAATACGTCGGGATGTCGCGCGAACGATGCATGGATCTGTTTCGCGACGCCGACGCGATAATCAATCTGTGCGGTGCTACCGAGCCGCGTCAGGAGCACGAGCGCAGCCGCTGCCTGGTGTACCTCGAGACCGACCCGGGGGTGATGCAGCTCGAGCTCATGCGCAAGATTCCGACCACCACGGCGTTTGCCAAATCGCACAAATTGTTTTTCACGTATTGCTACAATATCGGCGCGCCCGATTGCCTGCTGCCCACGGCCGGCCTCGATTGGCATCCGACCCGTCCGCCGGTGAATCTCGAACAGTGGCATCCGGGCGTCGGAGCGGCCGAGCCGCCTGCGTTCACGACCGTCGGCACGTGGCAGAATAGCGGCAGCGACATGGAAATCGCGGGCGAGACCTACCACTGGTCCAAACATCTGAATTTTCGCAAGGCGCTCGAGGTCGCGGCGCGCGCGAATCAGCCCATCGAGATCGCCACCAACCTGACCGGCGGCGCCGACTACGAACGCGCGATCGCCGGGGGATTCAGCATCACGCCGGCGGTGCCGATGTCGCTCGATGTCGATGCTTATCGCGAGTACATCAGCCGGTCGCGCGGTGAGTTCACGGTCGCGAAGGACATCTACGTGAGGACGCGCACCGGATGGTTCAGCGATCGCACAGTTTGCTATCTGGCGGCCGGGCGTCCGGTGGTCACGCAGCGCACCGGGTTTGAAAAGTTCATTCCCACCGGCGCGGGACTGCTCGGGTTCGACACGCCGGACGAAGCGGTCGATGCGATCGGGGAAATCAACGCCGACTATGCGCGCCATGCGCGGGCCGCGCGCGAGATAGCAATCGAGTATTTCGACGCGGTGAAACTGCTCGACGAAGTCGCGGTGGCCGCGGGGATCTGAACGATGGCTCCGACACCCCTCCAGACGATGCTGGGATTGACCGTGCTGCACCGCGATTTGCGCGGCTTTGTCGAAAGCGTGCTGGTCCTGATCGGCCTGCTGGGCGCCTTCGCCGTGCGCCGGCGCAAGCGCGCCTTGACGCAGACGACGTTCCTGCTGCTGTCGGGCAGCGTTCTGATCGACGCAGGTTCGCGCTTCATCCCGAACGACACCGTCGCCGAGAAGGTCGCCGCCGCGGCCTTCGTACTGTTCCTGTTCGGCGCGATCCGGCTGGTGCTCGAAGCCGTCGACGCGATGACGCGCCGCCGCAGGGTCCACTTCTCGACCATCGGCAAGGACGTGCTGATGCTCGTGCTGTGGTTCGTGGTTCTGATGGCGGTGCTGTACACCGACTTTGGCGTGCAGCCGCTCTCGATTCTGACCACCACGACTGTGTTCGCGGCCGTGCTCGGTTTCGCGCTGCAGGAGACCCTGGGCAACATCTTCAGCGGCCTGTCGCTCTCGATGGGGCACCCTTTCGAGCCGGGCGACTGGATCCGCAGCGGCCAGTATGTCGGGCGCGTCAAGGGAATCGCATGGCGTGCGACGACGATCGTAACGCGCGCCAACGAGCGGCTCGAGGTTCCCAACTCCGTGATTGCCAAGGACGTGCTGTTCAACTATGCCACCGGCGCCGTGCGTGACGAAATTACAGTCGGAATCAGCTACGACGTAGCGCCCAATCATGTGCGCGAAGTCGTGGTCACTCTGCTGCGCGACGTGCCGCAAGTGATGCGCGAGCCGCCGCCCGAAGTTCTGGCGTGGGACTATGGCGATTTCTCGGTTCAATACCGGATCAGATACTGGATCGAGGACTACGGCGTGCAGGAACACGTGCGCGATCGCGTCGCCTCGAGCCTCTGGTACGCGCTCAGACGCCATTCGATCGAGATTCCGTTCCCGACCCGCACCGTCCATGTGCGCGACGCGCGCCAGGACGAAGAAGACAGAGCCGACGCAGACTTCGAGCGGGAACTGATGGCCGACCTGCGCCATGTCGATTTCCTGCGCGGGCTGAACGACGACGAGCTTCGATTGCTGGCGGCGACCGTAGCGGTGCGCCAGTTCGGCGCGGGCGAGATGCTGATGCGCGCCGGCGAACAAGGTGACTCGATGTTCATCGTGCGCAGCGGAACGGCCGAAGTTTTCGCCAACAGCGCCGACGGTCAAACGCGCCACATTGCCAATTATGCCCGCGGCGATTTCACCGGCGAGATGGCGCTGATGACGGGCGAACCGCGCAGCGCAAGCGTGCGCGCGATCACCGACCTGGAAGTAATCGAGATGGGCCGCGAGGGATTGACGCGCCTGTTCAAGGAGCATCCCGACGCGGCGGCCGGCATCGGCGATATTGTTGCTGCACGAAACCGGGTCCGGCTGGAAAAGCTCTCATCCGGCGCGACGCTGGACGGCAAGGGCGGCACGCATCGATGGTTGCTCGCCAAAATGCGCGAGCTGTTCGACTTCTGATCATCCCAGGCGCTAGGCGATTGCGGCCAGCGCGACTTGAAGCTCGCGGAGATTTCGCGACGGCACTATCGCGTTCACTTCGCGCGCGTATTGTTTAATCGCACTGTCTCCCGTGCCCCAGCGCGCAGGATCTTCCGGATTCAGCCACACCACGGCGCGGCAAGCCCGCACGATCTCGCGGACCAGGTCGGCGCGCGCGGGCAGCCGGTTGTTGCGGCCGTCGCCCATTATCACGACGATCGTGCCGCGAGTCAGCAATCCGGTTCGGCGCTCCCAAAGCTCGCCGAGCACGCGGCCGAAATCCGAGCGCGCGTAAAGGTCCAGCGCGGGCGTCATTACCAGGTGTCCATCCTCGAAGTCCGCCTCGGCCAGATGGTCCACGTACACGAAACTGCTGACGCGGCGGAAGCATCCGCGCGCGCCCGCCATCAATTCGAGCATCAACTGCGCCGCGTAGCGGACGGAACCCGAGATGTCGGCCAGGATTACGAGATCGACATGGCGTGGACGCCGCGCGCGGAAGTTGAGATCGATTAGCGCGCCGCCGCGCTGTAGCGCCGCGCGAATCGTGCGCCGGAAGTCGATTCTGCCGGTCCGCGCGAGTCGCAGCCGCCGTCCCAGCCGAATCCGGAAGCGGCGAATCAGCGGCGCGAGCGCGTCGCGCGCCTCGTCGTAGTCGAGGTCGGAGAATTTGTCGAACGGCATCCGCTCGATCGCGCGGATTCGCGCAACGCGCGTCGCGTCGATGCCGGGCGTCGGCGATTCCTCGGGCGTATCCGCCGCGCGATGCTCCTGGCGGCCGCGCATCCGATCGGAATGGCGCTGGCCGTCTTTGCTTTCTTCGGCGTCTTTTCCCTTTTCAGTGTCTTGGCGCCGCGCCGCCGCTGCTTTCTTTGCAGGCTTCGCTTCTGACGCCAGCGAAAGCGATTTCTCATCGCGAGGGTTCGCGAGCGCATCGTCGCGCGGCAACGCAAACGGCTCCTCGCCGGGACGGTCGCGGCCCGCGCCAGCCGAGACCTGCTCGCCGCGTTGCTCGGGATGCTCGCCGCGATTTGCCCGTGGCGCTGCGAAAAAACGGTTGAACGATTCGTCGAAGGTCGCGCGGTCGGCTTCGTCCTTGATCAATGCCGCCGCCAGCGCCTCGTGCATCCGCGCGCGCTCGAGCCCGACGGCCGCGACCGCGTTCATCGCATCGATCGATTCCGCAACCGAGATTCTGACGCCGGCGGCTCGCAGCGCGGCGATGAAGCGGACGAGCTGATCGCGAAGCCGGGCCATCTAGCAACGTCGCGGATTCATCGCGTACGCGGCGCGAGCGCCGAGGCTTTCGACTCGACCTTGGCGCGATCGTCCTCGTGCTTGAGCAGCACGCCCAGCGCCGTGCGCACCGCGTCGGTATCCAGTTCGCGCACGCCCAGGCGCACCAGCGCGTGCGCCCAGTCCAGGGTCTCCGCAATCGACGGGGGCTTGCGAAGTCCGAGTTTGCGGATCGCGCTGACAAAACGCGCCGCCTCGGCCGCCAGCTTCGCGTCGAGCTCGGGCACCTTGAGCTCGATGATTTTTCGCTCCTGCTCGGCGCCCGGAAAATCGATGAACAAATGCAGGCATCGGCGGCGCAGCGCCTCCGACAGTTCGCGCGCGCGATTCGATGTCAAAATCACCGCCGGCCGTTCGTGGGCCTTCAACGTTCCCAGTTCGGAAACAGTTATCTGGAAGTCGGAAAGCAATTCCAGCAGAAAGGCCTCGAACTCCTCGTCGGCTTTGTCGATCTCGTCGATCAACAACACGACCCGGCTCGGCGCGGTGATCGCCTTGAGCAGCGGACGCTCGAGCAGGTAGTCGCGCGAGAAGATGTGCTCGCTCAGTTCCTCCCATCGCAGCCCCTGCTGCTCGCCGGCCTGCATGCGCAAAAGTTGTTTCTGATAGTTCCATTCGTACAGCGCGCGCGCCTCGTCGAGTCCTTCGTAACATTGGAGCCGGATGAGCTCGGTGTGGAGGATTTCCGCGATCACCTTGGCGACTTCGGTCTTGCCCGCGCCGGCGGGACCCTCTATCAGGAGCGGCTTTTCGAGCGCGAGCGCCAGGAAGATCGCCGTCTCGACGCGCTCGTTGGTGACGTAGCGGGCGCGCTTGAGGCCGTCGGAGATCTGTTCGCGCGTCAGCATCATCTTCAATTTCCCTCGACTCCGCGTCCGCTCCGCCTCGGGGCGCCTACGACGCTGCGCTCGGAAGCGCCCACTTCGTGTCTTCGCCTGCCTTCAGCGGCGATTGATCTTCGGGGCGCGGCGGCGCTCCAGAAAAATCCGCGCGCGATGCTTGAGGCCGTCGCGCTCGTCGCGCGGAGTCGCACGCACCTCTTCGGTGTAGGCCGCCAGCTCCACGCACAGCCGCTCGACGTCAACTCCGCCGCGCGCGGGCTTCATGTCGTCGAGCGCGAGCATCGCCTGCGACATCAAATTGATCGACGCCTGCCGTCCGCCGCGTTCGAAGCGCAGATGGAGCGCCGCGGCGATCTGATTGAAAGCGACGATGAGCGCCTGCAGATCGTTGTCGTTGCCGGCCGCGTGCGACGCCGTCTCGAACATCTCGGCCGCCTCGAAATACGCACCCCGATTGAATGCCGCGATCGCATCGCCTAACGATGCCGGTGGGGAATAGTCACTCACTGGAACCTGGAAAACTACAACTGCTCTTTTTCCTCGACCGCGCGATACTCGGCCTCGCCCAGCGCCTGCGCCTTGCGCGAGCCGTAACGCTCGTAAAGATCGAACAGGCTCGATTTATGCGGCCGCACCTTGCCCAGCGGGCACTTCTGCCATTCGTCGAGCGACTCGTCGCAATAGCCCATGCGATTCTCGCCGCACTTGGGCTGCAGGAATACGCCGATTTCCGGCAGCACGCGCTTGATTTCTGCGCGCATCATCGCGACCATCCGGCGGATTTCCCACTGCGCGCGCACGCACAGGCGCAGATCGCAAATGTGCAGCATCTCGGCGAAATTTACCATCACGTGAAAATTCGTCGGCGCGGCGTTGGGCAGCACGAAGCGCGCATCCTCGGCTGGAATCCCGGCTTTCAGCGCCTTCGTGTAGAGTTCGGACGTCTTGGAAAGCAAATCGGAGAATTCACTCTCCAGCCCCGCGCGCGACCACGAATCCGGCAGCACGAAGGCGAGCTTGTCCCGCTTGAATTTCACATAGCGCTGACTCTGCTGCTCGAAGCTGATTCCGATCCGATGGCGGACGAACTGATGCGACAGCGAGCGCGAGACGTTCGCGATTCCGAACCAGAAAACGATTTGTTCCAGCGGAGAAGCGTGGCCGGTCTTCAGCCGCTCGATGATGAACTCGCGAATCTTCTGGTGGGTAATTTTCTCGGATTTGATCTTGTCCCAGACTTCGATTGGCGTGTCGGAGGAATAGCAGGTGCGAAACGCCGCGTAGAGTTTTTCGAGCGGCTGCTGGGCGTAGTCGATCAACTTGACTTGCATTTTTGCCTGATTTTCCACGCGATCCCCTTCCCTCAAATGGCCGGGCGCTTGACGCCACCACTCCTTTCTAATCTTATTCCACGTCGCGGTGCGACTGCATCAGGCGCTTTTGCTCTTAATCCACAACACGTTTCGATTGCGCTAGTCGCGCCAAACTGCGAGATTGCCTGTTTAAAGCCGCCATGTCCGCCGTTTCGATAATCGACGCCATCTATCGGCACTTCCTGAAGCGATACCTGTTTGCCCGCGATGCCGAGCGTGCGCATCGGATGACACTGCGGATGCTTGCGGCGTTGCCGGCTCTTCAGGCGCCGCGGGACAGGCCCGAGCTCGGAACCAAGCTGTGGGGAATCGATTTCCCAAACCCGATTGGGCTGGCGGCCGGGATGGACAAGGACGCCGTCGCGGTCCACGGGTGGGTGACGCTCGGATTCGGCTTTGCAGAGTTGGGAACGATTACGCCGCGCCCGCAGGCGGGAAATGAAATACCGCGGCTATGGCGCGTGCCCGCACGCCGCGCGCTTATCAACCGGCTCGGGTTTCCCAGCGAAGGGATGGAGGCGGTCGCACCGCGAATCGAGCGGATTCGCAAGGCCGGGATTTTGATTCCTCTCGCGCTCAACTTCGGGCCGAACAGCGACACGCCGCCCGAGGGGATTGCCGCTGACTACACTGCCCTGATGGAACGGCTCGGGCCGCTGGCCGATTTCATCGTTATCAACTTGAGCTCGCCGAATACGCCCGGGCTGCGCAACTGGCAATCGCCGAGGAAGATGAGCGAGCTTTTCGCGGCGATACGCGAGCATACCGGCAAGTTGCCACACCCGCCGCCCGTGCTGGTGAAAATCTCGCCCGACCTGGAACGCAATGAGCTGTTTCGAATTTGCGAAACCGCGCTCGCGCTGGGCGTGGACGGAATCGTCGCGGGCAACACTACCGTCGCTCGCGAGGCCGTCGGCGTCTCGTCGCCGCACCCGGGCGGACTCAGCGGCCGTCCGATCCTGATTCGCGCGCGCGAGGTGATCCGCGACATCTATACGCACACCAACGGGAAAATCCCGATCATCGGCGTCGGAGGAATCGCCCGCGCCGAGGATGCGTGGTTGCACATCCGCGCCGGCGCCTCGCTCGTCGAGCTTTACACCGCGCTCGTCTATGAGGGCCCCGGCCTGGTCATCAGAATGAAATCGGGACTGGCGGGCTTGCTCCGTCGGGGCGGATTTCGTTCTATTAGCGAAGCGGTCGGAATCGACAGATAGGTCCCTGTGTGGCGGAGGCGATTTGAACCAGGAAAAAACTGCCAGCGCCGAGGACAAAACAGAGTTGATCGTCGATGCGCGATGGCTGCGCGAGCATCGCGATGACACCAGTCTGATCCTTGTCGATACGCGACCCGTCAAGGATTTTCACGCCGGACATCTAAGCGGCGCGCGACACTTCGATCCTTTCCCGTTTCATCATACTGATACGTCCGAGCGCGGCATCGCGGAGTTCGGCGCGCAGCTCCAGTGGATATTTTCGGCGCTCGGAATCACCGGCCGCAAGACCGTCGTGTTTTACGAGAATGAATCCGGAATGCGCGCGGCGCGAGGCCAGTGGGCGCTCGAATACGCGGGACATCCAAAGGCCCGGATGCTCGACGGCGGACTCAAGGCGGCGGCCGGTGAAACGTTGACAACCAAGGTTGACAAGTTCGCCGCCACGGACTTCGGGCCGAGTCCGCGGGCGGAAATTCTCGCGACATATACCCATCTGCTTGACCGAATCGGGCGTCCCGACGTGCAAATCTTCGACGTTCGCAGCGATGAGGAATACTTCGGCGAACGCGTGCGTGCGAAACATGGCGGCGCGATTCCGGGCGCGTTCCATCAGGACTGGAGCGCCGCGCTCGCGGCCGATGGAACCGTGAAATCGCCCGCCGAGCTGCGCGCGCAGTTCGAAGCCATCGGCCTCGATCCCGCTGCCGAGGTAGTGACGTACTGCCAGGGCGGATACCGCGCCGCGCATGCCTACATCGCGCTCAAGATTGCGGGCTACACGAAGGTGAGAAATTATCTCGGGTCGTGGGCGGAATGGGGAAACCGCGACGACCTGCCGATAGAGCATCCGCGGCGCAAATAGCGGGACGCGGCGCAAGCCCGATCTCCCGGTGGGATTCATCCATCTGCCGTATGAGGCGCGCCAGGCCGGGCGGCATCGGAGCCTGCCCAGCATGGCGCTTGCGACGATGGAGAATGCGGTGCGCATCGCGATCGCCGCGACCGCGCGCTCGGCAAGGTGACTCGCGGCTGCGCGCTTACTTGATTGCGACCGCGTTGGGGGGGCGAGGCGATGCCGCCCTCCAGATTCATCGGCACCGACACGAGCATGAATTCGTAACGCTTGACGGCGGTGCGCTGCCTCGGGCGAGTCAAAAATCAGAAGGACAAGGATGGCGAGGTTTGCAGGGGCCGAAACCTTTCGATTCGATGCGGCGTATTATTTATGATAATTAACACGCGGTAAGATTTGGACCGGACCGCCGGGAAGGGGCTCGAATGGCGACAGAGCAAGGCATCGGACTATCGTTCTCCAGGCGAACTGCGCTCAAGAACGTCGTTCGGCTGATTCCCGCCGTTATGATTATCGCGGTGACGCTTAATGCGTTGTCATGCGGAGGCTCAGGACTGCTGTCGTCGGCCGGTTCCGGTTCCGGCTCTCCGACTGCCACTCCGACGACTGGTACGGGAACGTTTGCGTTCGTGACCAACTTCGGTGTCGGCGAGGTGTCGGCGTTCACCCGCGACACCACGACCGGCGTGCTCACGTCGAACGGGAAGCCGGTGTCTGCGGGCGCGCCTCGCGGGCCGCGAGGCGTGGTCGCGTCGCCCGACGGCAGCTATCTGTACGTCGCGAATATCAACGACGACAATATCTACGAGTACTCGATCAATTCTGACGGGACGCTGACGAAGCTGGCGTCCGGGAGCAACGGCACTGGGACCCAACCCGATGAACTTGCGATCAATTCCGACGGATCGTTGCTGTGGGTGACGGGCAAGGCAGGGACGATTAAGAGCTACCAGGTTAACACTTCGGGAGACCTTTCGGGACAGATCATTTTCCCGGCGACCAGCACGACCTCAGGCGGAGGATTGCAAACTCCCTTCGGTATCGCGGTGCATCCGACGCTGAATGTGCTGTACGTGTCGGATTCGGCGACTGGGAATGTCTACGCGTTCAATTATGACACCACCACGACACCACCCACCGGGGTGCTCTCGCAGAACTCTGCGCCGCAGCATAGTTTGGACACTACCGCGAATGCGGCTTTCGGGATCGCAATCGATTCGGGGGGCGATGCACTGTTCATCGCGGATCAGGGGAACGGCGACGTATCGTCGTTTTCGATCGCCCCGACGGGCGCGGCGGTTCCGGGCGCACTTACACCCTATGCCTACTTCCCGAACAGCAGCGCAACCGACGGGCCGGTGGGAATCGGAATCGGGGGAGGGTACCTGTTCACGGCCAACTCCAGCGGTGACTCGATCTCGTCGTTCATTGTCACCGACTTAACCCTGACCACGCCGCCGGCCCTGGTGACGGGCTACAGCGGGGCCACGGGGTTGGTGGTGGATCCGCTGAACATGTTCGTTTACACCACGAACTTTTCGAACAACACCGTCGGGCAGGCAATTATTGAAGGCAGCACGTGCACGATCCAGCTATGCGCGGGTAAGTCGATATCGACCGCCAGCGGTCCGTTTGGGATCACGCTCGCGCAGTGACGCGCCAGGGATCCCGGTTCCGAGGTAAAGATCAGGATTGTGGGATGGGCTTGGGGGCCGGCGCGGATTCGGCGGCGGCTTTGGCAGCTATCGCCGCGGCTTTTGCTTCCGCCTTCTCCTGAGCCGCCTTCTGGCGCAACTGCGTGAGCATCGCGCGCAACATGCCGGGATTGACCGGCTTCTTGAACAGCGCGCCCTCGAGACCGCGCAGGCGCGAGCGCTTCAGGATGTGATCCTTGTCGTAGTAGTAGGCGGTCATGAGGATTACCGGCAACTGCGGCATCTCTTCCTTGACCTTGAGATAGAAATCGTAGCCGTCCATCTCGGGCATCACGACGTCGGAGATAACCGCGTCGAGCTTGACGTTGCGCAGGATTCCAAAGGCGGCCGACGGACGCGTGGCGCAATGGACGATACATTTTTCGGCGCGCAGCAGGTCGGCGAGCGAATTGACGACGGCGCTATCGTCGTCGAGCACCAGCACCGACATCCCTCTCAAGGGAGATTGTTCGGTCAGATGCGGCGCGTCATCGGGGCGCGCCTGCACGTTTGCATCTTCGCGCGGGGCAAGATCGGCCATCCGCTTTCCGGCCAGGTAGTCGCGCGTCTCGTACTCGCCCTTGCGGGCCACCTCGTCGAGGCGGCGCACGATGGCCTGCACGCGCTCGATGGAATTTCGAATTGAGTTGAGGCGTTCGTTCTCGACAACTTTTTCGGGTTCGCTGAGCCGCGTCTCGAAGCGTTGCGAGAGCAGTTCGATATTGTTGGTGATCGATTCGAGCGGATTGTTGATCTCGTGGGCGAGGCTGACCGCGATTTCGCCGGCGGTTGCGAGTTGCTGCGCACGGCGCATGCGCCGGATGTCGCGGGCGAAGCCGATCGTTCCGACTTCGAGGCCCTCGGCGTTGTAGATGAGCGCGCCGGAGATCATGACCGGGATGAGTTCGCCGGCCTTGTTGCGGAACTCGGTCTCGAAGCCGGCGATTCGGCCCGTCTCGGTCGACTCGCGCAGCGCTTTCATCACGCGGCGCGCTTCTTCGATCGACGGATAGATGTGGGTGCAGTTCTGGCCGATGATCTCCTGCGAGCTGTAGCCGAGGCTGGTTCGCGCGCCGTCGTTGTAATAGGTGACAATGCCGCTTTTATCGACGGCAATTATGATGTCCGGCGAGCTCTCGATGAGACGCTGGAAATATTTTTGATCGAGCGGCAATGTCGTTAATCCTGATTCCTTGATGAATTCAGTCGAGCCGGATTATTTCGCGGCGCGGAGCCGGAATTTAGGCATCGATACTTCATCGCTGAGCTTTTCGAACGTCACCTCGACCGGCATCCCGCACTTGATGTCATGCGGCTCGACGCCGAGCAGGTTCGACACGAATTTGCATCCCTCCTCGAGCTCGACGACGACGACGGCGTAGGGAACCTTGCCGGCGAAGCCCGGGTGATAGACCTGATGCATGATATTGAAGCTGAAGATTTCACCGCGTCCGCTGACCGGGACCCATCGCGAGGCAGTCGAGTTGCACTTGGAGCAAAGATCCTCGGCGGGGAACCGGAGCTTCCCGCAACCGTCGCATTTTTGGACCATCAGGCGTCCGGCGCGCGCGCCGTCGAAAAACTCGCGCATCTCGGGGGTGATGGCGGGGATGGGTTTGCTGAATTCTGGCATCGCAATTCTACTTATCGGTTTAGACGAATTGGCGGCTGGAATGATTGAAACACGCTACATCACACCACAAGCAATGACAGCGCGCTCCGCGGCTATTCTTATGGCTGCGATCCCAATACGAGGGTGGAATGAGTAGCAAGGATACCGCCGTTGCCGGAAACAAGTCCAACGTCGTGTTTTGGCGCCTGGCGCCGCCCCCCATCACCACGTATCTGCACGATTGCCTCTGCGACCGGAGTCATCCCCCACATATAGAAGGAACTGAGCTGACCGCCGCCGGTATTGACGGGGAGCGAGCCGCCAGGACCGATAGCGCCGCCGGCAACGAACGGGCCGCTTTCGCCTTTTTTGCAAAAGCCGTAATCCTCGAGCGTGACGAGCACCGTAAAAGTATAGCAGTCGTAGAGTTCGCAGAAATTGACGTCGGCGACCTTGATTCCCGCCATCTTGAAGGCGGTATCCCTGGCGATCGGCGCGCCGGAGAGCAGCGTTTCGAGCGGATCGCGACCGGGATGACCCTGCCCCATCCCTAATATATAGACGGGCGGGCGCTTCAAATTCTTCGCGCGCTCGGCCGAGGTTACGATAACCGCCAGACCGCCGTTGGAAACCAGGCAGCAATCGTACAGATGGAACGGCTCAACCACCCATCGCGAGGCATGATAATCGGCCATCGACATGGGAGTGTCGTGAAACTGAGCGGCGGGATTCAGGTTGGCCCAATTGCGCTCGGACACCGCGACCGCGCCGAGATGATCGTTGGTGGTCCCGTAGCGATACATATGGCGCTGGGCGACGAAGGCATAATGGGCGTTGACGCCGAACAGGCCGTAGTGCGCGTCGAGACCCTGGGCGAAGCCGTAGAAAGCGGCCGAGCCGCCATCGCTGCCCTTGTTGGGCGAGGGCGGACGCAGGGGAGCGTCGGCGAATACGCACGCGACGACCTCGGCCATGCCGGCGTCAATAGCCTGCGCGGCATGCATGATCATCGCGGCGGCGGTCGCGCCGCCGAGGTTCATCGTCGCGGTCAGGCGCAAATCGCGCAGGCCCATCGCATGCTGGAGCGACGACGAAGCCATCGGATTGTTCAACCAGGTGATTCCGGGGTTGACGAGCAGGCCGTCGACGTCGGCGCGCTGGAGGCCGGCGTCGTCGAGGGCGAGATTGACGGCCTCGGCGGCGAAGCCGATCGGTCCGGGATGGTCGAAGTTTTTACCCATCCGGGTCTGGCCGAGCCCGGCGATAGCGCATTTAGCTCTTAAAGACATGGCGCCTACTCTTACGCTTTTTCGAGGGCGGCATCCAGCGCGCGGGGCGCGGGCCGTGCACCTGAGAACATTGTATCGGTATTAACCGGGCAACGTCCTAACAATTACGGCATCGCGGCCGAGGGGGGTTGGTTTATCAGCACCGGGTTCGTATTCTAATAGGTCGGTTGCGAAGGCTCGCAGCTTGAATCTACAATTAAACTCGGGAGATTGACGAATGGCCGATCCGCTTAGCTTCGAGGCGCTGGCGAGCAGCGAGCATGTGCTGTCCAGCGCGGAAAACTTTGTTCTCTACGTGCTGCTCGAGGCGGTGGCCCGGGGCGCGGGCGGCGGCGGGCGAGTACCGCTCAACCTTGGCGTGGTAATAGATCGCTCGGGCTCGATGTACGACGAGCGGCGGCTGGAATTCGTCGTCGAGGCGGTCAAGTTCCTGGCCGACAACCTGACCGCCGACGACAAGGTCTCGATAGTCGCGTTCGCCGACAAGGCGAAGGTGATCATCACGCCCGAGGCGGCGCGGGATCAGAGCGCGATCAAACGCGCGATCGACGATATCGATCTGCTCGAAATCGGCGGCGGCACGCAGATGGCGCTCGGGATGCGCGCGGCGATCGACGAGGTCAAGAAAAATCTGAGCGGCGATTGCCTCAATCGCGTGCTGGTGCTGACCGACGGCCAGACCTACGAAGAGACCGCATGCATCGATCTGGTCGAGAAAAACCGCGACCAGATTTCGTTCTCGACGATGGGTGTGGGCGTCGAGTTCAACGAGAAACTTTTGCAGCGCCTGTCGCAGGACTCCAACGGCAAATATCATTTCATCGGCGACCCGGCTGAGATTCCCGGTATCTTCGAAGACGAGCTGCAGGGACTGCGCTCGGTGAGTTTGCGCAACGGGCGAATCGAGGTGACGCTGTCGCAGGGCGTGCAGGTGCGCGAGGCTTTTCGCGCCTCGCCGGAGATTTACGTGCTCGGCACTCCGCTGGTCGGCGAGGATCGCAAAATCGGCTACGAGATAGGCGACTTGCAGGCGGGCGTGCCCGGTTCCGTGCTGCTGACGCTGGTGCTGCCGCCGCGCAAGCCGGGGCAGGTCAGAATTTTGCAGAGCACGTTCCATTACGAAGTGCCGGGCGGCGCCGAATCCACCGTCGCCTGCGATCTCGCCGTCGATTACACGCTCGATCGCACGCTAACCAGCAAGCGCAACGGCCGCGTGATGAACCTGGTGGACCAGGTTTCGATTGCGAAGCTGCAGGCGAAGGCCGAAGAGGAGTTGAAGGCGGGCAACGTCGATCGCGCGACTCGCCTGCTCGGCAACGCGCTGCAAGGCACGCAGCGGATGGGCAACGTCAAGGCGACGCAGGCGCTCGCGGGCTTGCTGGATCAGATCAAGAAGACCCAGACGCTGCAGACCAAGGCGGCCAAGACCACCCTGCTGCAAGCGCAGGCGGTGGTGCGCAAGACCCAGATGCTCGATCCGGAAGCGTTGAAGGATTTTCAGAAGTCCGATTAGTGTATCGAGTGAAAGTCAAGAAAGTGAAAAAGTGAATTTTTTTGGTGAACGGCACAGGACGGATACTTCGAACTCACCTGCGAGGGCTTAGACCATGATCAAATGCGGCGAATGCGGCTACGAAAACATGGACGGACTTGATTACTGTGACGGATGCGGCGCGAAGCTCGCCGCCGCCGCTGCGGCTGCTCCTGCTGCAGCTCCTGCCGCTGCGGCTCCTGAAGCAGCTCCCGCCGCAGCCCCTGCTGAAAGTAGCGACGCGAACGCGGCGCCTGCGGCCGCGGCCGGGGTGGAGGCTCCGACTGCCGAAGTGCCCAAGTCGGAAGCGCCCACCGGTGAGATCAAGCCGGAGGCCGCGCCCGAGAGCGCGTCGCCAGCTCCAACCGCGGCTGCCGCAGGCGCGCCGTTCAAGGCGAAGCTGTCGTTGGTTCGCGGTGGACGCAAGGGCCAGGAATTTCCGCTCGAAGAGGGCAACAACCTGGTGGGCAGATGGGATCCCGAGACGGGATCATTTCCGGAAGTGGATCTCGACGCCGACGATCCCGAAGCCAAGATCTCGCGCAAGCATGCGTTGATTCGAATCGACGGCGGCAAGATCACGATCGAGGACATCGGCAGTCTCAACGGCACCTACGTGAATCGTCAGCCGCGCCTCTCGCCGGGCAGTCCGGTCGAGCTCAAGTCGGGCGACGAGGTGATCATCGGGAAAACGTTCCTCAAGCTGGTGGTAGAAACGATATCTTGACCGCCATCCCCTCCAGTCGCGCCCGGACGTACGCCAAGTGCGCGGAAGTTGAAGAGGGTCATAGACAATCGCCATGAATGCGGGCGAGGCACTCACCGAGGGCCATCTTCTCGACGGTCGTTATCGCGTCAAGAAGGTGCTCGGCGTCGGCGGGATGGGACGCGTGTACCTGTCCAACGACACGCGCCTGGCGAACCGGCCGGTCGCGGTCAAGGAGATGGTCGTCGGCGACGGTATCCAGGAGAAAAAAGCGATCGAGGACTTCACGCGCGAGGCCAATGTGCTCGCGCGGCTGTCGCATCCGGGCATCCCAACGTTGATCGATCATTTCGCCGAGAACTCGCGCCATTACCTGGTGATGGAATTCGTCGCGGGCGGCGATTTGCAGCACGTGCTCGACAAGCTGGGGCCCAAGGGCAAAGTCGCCGAGGACAAGGTGCTGAGGTGGGCGCGCCAGATGCTCGACGTGCTCGATTTTCTGCACGGGCAGAAGCCGCCGATAATTTATCGCGATCTGAAGCCGGGCAATATCATGATCGACAAGGATGGCCGCGCGATGCTGATCGATTTCGGAATCGCGCGCTTCCTGCCACCGGGCGGACGCGGCACGCAAATCGGCTCGGTCGGCTACGCGCCGCCCGAGCAGTACATGGGCAAGGTCGAGCCGCGCTCGGATATCTACTCGCTGGCCGCCACGATGCATCATCTGCTGACTGGCCGCGATCCGCAGCTCGAGCCGCCGTTCAGCTTTCCGCCGCTGCGCGCGCTGGCGCCTGAAATTTCGGTCAAGACCGCAGACGCCGTGATGCGTGCGCTCGAGCAGGACATGACCAAGCGGCCCGCGTCGGCAAAGGAGATGCGGCGCGAGCTGCCCGAGCCGCTACCCGAGAGCCGGTCGGGGCGATTGGATGCCAGCGGGGGACCGGCGGGCGCGCCGAGCCCGAGTTCCCAGCTATCAACCGTTGTGCTGAACAATTCAGATTCGAATGCGCCGGCGTCGCCACCCGCGCGGGCGCCCGCGCGGTCGCGCTCGACACCGTGGAAGTCGGCGGTATCAAGGCCGGCTGCGCCGGCGTCCACGATGCCGACGATCGTGCTGAACGAGCCGGTCGGAGAAAATACCAAGATCGGCGCCGCCGCGGGCATCGGCACGGCGGCAAAGATCGTCGCGCCGCAAATCAGAAAAGCGATCGAACTCACCGGCAAGGCGCGCAGCCTGATCGAGCGGCGGCTCAAGGCGCGGCTGTCCGCGATGGCGCCGAGCGCTGCGCCGAGCCCGTCATCGACGGCCAAGACCAGAGAACTGAAACCGTCTGCGGCCGCGTCGTCGTACGCGCCGCGGAGAGAAGCGACGAGCGAATCGGAGCCGGCTGACACGAAATCGCGGACCGGGTCGCGCAATTATTCGCCGCCAATTTCGACCGGCCCAGGTTCCGGCGGATTGTTCGGAGACCATAATGCCAACGGCGCCGATGTATCCGCCGCGCCGGCGCGGCTGGTCTCGCGCAGCGAAGAAATCGAGTTCGGCATTTTTGGGATGCGCACTTTGATCGGGCGATCGCAGGACGCCGCCGACAAACTCGACATCGATCTGAAGAAGCTCGCGCACGGAGGGGATCGCGTCTCGCGGCGCCATGCCGAGATAGTCCTGCGCGGGGCAGACTACTTCATCCGCGATCTCGGCAGCCTTAACGGCACGTACATCGCGGGGCGCGGCCGGTTGGGGCGCGACCAGCTCTACAAGTTAAAAGATCGCGACCAGGTGGTGCTTGGTAGTGCTATACTGCAGTTTCGGAGGGGCTAGCTGCGCATGATCACCTGTCCCGAATGCGGCCAAGAGGCATTGGACGGCGCCAAGTTCTGCGATCGATGCGGCCAAGGGCTGTCCAAGGCGGCCGCATCCGCATCGCAGTCGCCGACGCGGCCGACGCCGCTGACGGCGGGAACGTCTTTGAAGGGCGGGATCGAGATAGTCGGGTTAACGGGTCAGACGTCGATCGAAAATCGCTATCGCGCAAAACGCATCCGGGACGGCAAAACGGAATCGATCGCATTGCGCGAGCGCCTCGGCCCGCAACCGTCGGCAGAATCGGCAGAAGTTGTCGATGAAGCTCCGCATCCGGCGGCGCCGCCCGCGCCGCGTCCCGAGGATCCCAATGCCCCGAGCGCCAAAACCGCGGAACTCAGACCGGCGGTTGCGCAAGCCAACGGGACCGCGCCGCCGCCGCAGCTGCACGCCTCGAGTTCGCGGGCGGGAGAGTCGGCGAGCGCGAACGCGTCGGGGGAAGGCGTCCAGTCGGCGGCCGATTTCAGCGCCGATCCAAGTCCCGCTTCCACCGTGATGGCCGGGGGCGCGGCGAATTCATCCGCGGATGAAGCGACCGAAGCAGCGATCGCGGCAATCGCAACCGAAGCTCAACCCAATCCCGAGAGCGACGACGGGGCGCACGAGGATGCGGCGGCGGCGAGCGGCGAGGATCTCGGTGAAGTCTTCGGACGCGTGCTCGCCTTGTCACAGACGATCAACCATCCCGCCTTTCAGCGCGCGACCGAAGGGTTTGCTGAAAAGGGCCGCGTGTACCTGGTTTACGCCGACGAGGAACTCAAGGGGCTTCTGCGCGGTTGCGGGAAAATGACCGAGACGGAGGCGATCGCGGCAGCCATCCAGGTCTGCCAGGCGATTTCGTTTGTGCATCGCCGGGCTCTGCGGCTGAACGACATCTGCCCGGAATCGGTTTCCGTTGCCCCCGACGGCCGGCTCAAGCTCACGGGCCTGGACTACGTCAGCAACGACAATGAGCTTCAGGGTGAGCCAATTTTCAACGACGGCTACACGGCGCCGGAGATCTATCGCGGCAAAAAGGTGGACAAGCGCGCGGATATTTTTTCCGCCGGCGCGATCCTCTACACGTGGCTCACGGGCGCAAGGATTCCGAGCGAGAGCTGGCGCGAAGAGGCGGGTCAGGTTCAGTTCTATCCGCCGCATGTCGTTACACCGCGGCTGGAGAATGCGATCCGCCGCGCGATCGCTTTCAGTCCCGCCGACCGCTGGCCCACCATCGACGAGTTCAAGGCCGAGCTGATCGCGCTGGGTGGCGCGATCCGGCTGCGCGCGGCCGCGATGACCGATGTAGGCCGCGTGCGCGAGCATAACGAAGACTCGGTGCTGGCGGTCGAGTATACGCGCGAGTCGATGATCGATCCGGCGCAGAGCCATTTGTATGTCGTTGCCGACGGGATGGGCGGCGCGGAGGCGGGCGAAGTCGCTTCTGCAATTGCCGTCCAAACGATCCGGAGTTACATTGAATCCCGGCTCGAGGGCGCAGGTGGCGATGCTACCAACGGTGCGGAGCTGCTGACAGCCGCGCTCGAGGAAGCAAATTCCAGGATTATCGAATATGTGGCCAGCCATCCGGAGTCTCGCGGAATGGGTTCCACGGGCGTGTGCGCGTTGGTCGCGCCACCGGATGCGGCCGTGGCCTGGGTCGGGGACAGCCGCGGATATCTGATGGAAGGCGCGACGCTTCGCCAGGTCACAAAGGATCACTCACTGGTGCAGCGGCTGGTCGAAATCGGGCAGATAACTGCCGAGGAAGCGCACACGCACGAGCACAAGAACGTGATCACGCGCTCGCTCGGTGCGCGCCAGAGCGGACCGGCGGGGGCGGAGGCGGTCTCGCTCAGGCTGAAACGCGGGGACAAGCTGATGCTCTGCAGCGACGGGTTGACGGCGCACGTCGATGACCGTCAGATCCATGACATTCTGGGGCGCAATTCCGATCCCTTCGACGCGGCGCGCGAATTGATCGTCGCGGCAAACGCCGGCGGGGGTACCGACAACATTTCCGTGATCGTAGTCTATGCAAGCTAGGTGCGAACGACGCGCCGGCGATTAACGATGTCCACCTCGCCAAAAGATTCATCGCAGCCGCTGCCCGGACCGCTCGAGCCCGGCACCGTGCTGCAGGGCCGCTACGCAATCGAGCGACTGCTCGGCGGCGGCGGGATGGGGATGGTCTATCTGGCGCACGACCAGCGCCTGGCGAACCGCCCATGCGCGATCAAGGAGATGGTCGATCACTTTATCGATCAGGCGCAGCGGATCGAGGCCAACGAATATTTCGCGCGCGAAGCCGACACGCTCGCGCAACTGAAACATCAGGCGATTCCCGCGATCACCGACCGCTTCGAACTCGCCAACCGCCATTACCTGGTGATGGAGTACGTCGAGGGACGCAACCTCGAGGAGGAACTCGCTGCGCGGGGCGAGCCGCTGCCCGAGGGGCTGGTGATCGATATCGCGCGCCAGTTGTGCGACGTGCTCGCGTATCTGCACGGGCTGGCGCCGCCGATAATCTACCGCGACATGAAGCCGTCCAACGTGATGATCCATCCGAAAGGGCGGGTCGTGTTGGTGGACTTTGGAATCGCGCGGCTGTTCAAGGCGGCGCGCAAGGGCACCATGATCGGCACGCTCGGCTTCGCACCGCCGGAGCAGTACCAGGGCCTGGTCGATCCCCGCAGCGACATCTACTCGCTGGGCGCAACGTTGCATTACGTGCTGACCGGCCGCGATCCTGAAAAGTTTCCGCCCTTCAGTTTCCCGCCGGTTCACGAGCTGCGCCCGGCCGTGTCGAGCAACCTGGCCGGCGCCATCGACGCGGCGCTTGCATACGAAGTAAACGGGCGGCCCGGGCGCGTCCAGGAATTTCGCGACATGATGCTCTACGGGCGCGGACTTCCGCTCGACAGCGGTAGCCTGAGCTCGACGAGCGGAACCGGCGACCTGTCGCAGGTCCAGCGGCTCGGTTACGAGGATGAACCGATCGTTTATCGCAAGCCGCGCAGCCGGTTGAGCCGCTCGATCGGTCTGGCGATTTTTCTGATGGTGCTGGCGGGAGCGGCGTTCGGCGGGACGTACATTTATTCAAGCCCGGAACTCCAGCTGCGGCTCGGACTCAAGCCTCTTTTCGACGGACTGCCGTGGAAGCATGAGGAGTTGCTGGCCAAGGCCCGCGAGCATCCGCTCGAATTCTCGCAGATGACGCTCGCGCTCTCGACGCGCGAGGGCGCCGCGCTGGCGCCGCCGCAGGCGCAGTTCAACGACACCGATCTGACCAACGCGCGCTACCTGAAGTGGACCGCAACCTTCAAGAACCTGCTCGCGGGGCTTGAAGGGCGCGACGAAAAAGTCGAGGCGCGCTTTTACGATCCCAGCGGACTTCAGATCGCGTCCAGCGACACCAATATTTTTGTCGGGCCCGCTCAGAAAACCGCCGACTTCACCGGCGTGGCGTTGATGCCGACGATGACCGACAAGGCGCCCGGCACTTACAAAGTGGCGCTCTATTCGGACGACAAGATGCTCGCGCAGGAAGCCTTCATCGTTAACCAGGACGTGAGCGCGAGGAACGCGGCGGCCGCGAGCGAGGCGGCGGCTGCGGCGGCGGCGAAAGAAGAGGAGCGCAAGCGCGACGAAGAAGCGCGCAAGCTCGCGATGATCGATGAGCGCCGCGCCAAGCCCTTGCAGCTTCGCAGCATCGACTTTCTCAACACCACCAAGACCGGTACCGCGCTCTCGGGCGCGACCGAATCTTTCGCCGTGTCGAAGGTGCTGTTCGTCGGCTGGGAGGCCAAGTTCGACAACCGGCTCTACAAGCTGGAGCCCGGCCAGTACCGCGTCGATGCGGCGTACATCGGGCCGGACGGCCGCACGCTGGGCAGCGTCAATGATTTTCAGCCCGTCTCGCCCAGTATGAAGACGGTGACGTTCAGCGGACGCGTCGGCAACTCGCGCGGCGGCGCGTTTCTGCCGGGTATCTACACGGTTAATTTTTATTTGAACGGCCAATATTTCGGCGCGAAAAAATTCGAAGTGCTCGCCGACGCCGCCGGACCATACGCGACGTATCCGGGCGGCAACGGCGCGATCGGCAGCTCGATGGGTGGCAGTTCGGCGTCCTCGGGCAGCATGCTCGGGCCGACGATCGCCACCGGCACCATCAGCGGTCTTCGCAGCGGCGGCAATCCCGAGATGGAGCTTAGACTGCGTCCGCAGCCCAACAACTTCCTGCACGGCGAGCTCGTAATTCATCAGTCACGCTTTGGAATGGCGCCGATCGATGGATACGTCCGCGGGACCCTTTTGAGTTTTTCGGTCGAATACGGCATCGAGACGTATTACTTCGAAGGGCAGCGCCGGAGCGATCAGATCAGCGGCCATTTCGAATCGACGCCGTCGGGAGAGCGCGGCACCTGGACCGCCCAGGCGAACTGAGCAGGGGTGACCCCTGCACCGCAGGGCTGAGCCCTGCACCCAGTATTAAGGCCGCCCGCCGTTGGCGGGCGCGGCCTTGTTAGAACTGGTCGCACATCACGATCGACATCGCTTTGACGGATTTGCGCTTGAACCTGCCCCCAGCACGCGCAATGCTGGGAGTACATCATGGCGAGTAATGTTTCCCGCGAAAAACTTCTCTTCTATGCGGCCGCCGGCGCGCTTGGCGGCTTGGCCGCCTGGGGGCTGTCAGAGCCAATTCTCGGCATCCGCTGGGTTTATGGCCGCGATATCCTGTTCGGTGCGCTGATCGGCGCACTAATCAGCGCGTTTCTCGCCTCGATCGAAACGCTCAGCGTAGGCCAGTTGCGCCAGGCGGCGCGCAGATTCGTGATCGGCGGAGCTATCGGTGCGGCGGGCGGAGCGCTGGGATTGATCGTCGGCGAATTTGCCTTCGACATCCTGGGCGGTCTCAATGGCCGAATTCTGGGATGGGGCGTGCTCGGAATCGCGGTCGGACTCGGCGTCGGATCGGCGTCGGGATCCGCGGCGCGGCGGCGAAATGGCGCTATAGGCGGTCTGCTCGGCGGAGCGCTCGGCGGATTTTTTTACCAGAGCCTGACGAGCACGTTTCCGCAAGCGTTCGGACGAGCGATCGCGATCATCATCCTCGGCGCGCTGATCGGATTCTTCATCGGACTGGTCACCGAGCTGCTCAAGCGCGGCTGGCTGATGGTCGTGCGCAGCCAGAGCCGCAACGCGCGCGAGGGCCGCGAATATCCCCTGCTCAAGGGCGTGACGATTATCGGCCGCGCCGAGGAGAGCGACATCGGACTGTTCGGCGATCAAACAGTGCTCGGCAATCATGCGATCATCCGGCGCGAGGGCAAGAATTTCATCATCAGTCCGACCGGCGGCCAGATATTCGTGAATCGACATCCCGTGGCGGGCCGTTATGCACTCAAGAGCGGCGACCGGCTAGAGGTGGGCGGCACGCTGTTTCTCTTCCGCGAGCGGGCCCAGGCGGCGAATCGATAAGAGGCGAAGCCTGATCGTGGGGAGCCTGCACACCTGCCGAATCGCGCTCCTCGTCACGATCGTTTCGACCGTCACCTCGATGCTCCCGGGATGTGCGACCGTCGGCGGCGGTGCGCCCGCTACGACCTCGGTCCAGACGCTCGAGTACTACCCGTACCAAGTCAAGGGATACCAAAACAGCTATCCCAGAAAGACCATCCTGATCCTGATGCCGGCCGATGCGCGCGATGCGACCGCCGACAGCGCGCCGCTCAATGGCAATCCGGCGATAGGAGTAATCACCGATCAATCCGGCAACATTACGGAACGCCTGTACAGCCCGCCGCTCGGCCCGATCCTGCAGCAAGCGATCGGGCGCTCGGCCGATGAGGCGGGTTTGAACGCTTCGTCGTCCACTGATGTCGCCTACAAGCCTGGCGTCAAGAACACCGCCGAGTATGTGCTCGAGAGCAAGCTTCGGCGATGCTGGGTAAAAAAGCACCGCGCCGCCAACGGCCGGTACGGCCCTGTCTGGCGGACTACAGCCGATTTTGCTCTCGACGTCTCGATCTACAAGCCGCCGTTCAGCGTCCCGTTCTGGACCGGGAGCGCTAACGATACCTACTACGATCCGCCGGTGGGGTCGTTCGGTCTCGGTCCCGAGGATGAAGCCGGTATCTACGACGAGCCGGGGCAGGTATCGTCGGTCGCACTGACGCGCTCGGTGGCGGCGATCTTCCAGCGCCAGGACTTGCGCAATCTGATGCTCGAAGACGACATCAAATCCCGTTAGCCGCGCGGTTCGAGGCGCGGTCTTTGAACAATCGCCGGGGTTGGAATAGCTTAGGTCGAGCGCCGGATAATCAAATGCCGAGGCGTGCGCGGGGAAATCCTTTCCCGGTTCCCGCCGCCTGACCGCAAATCCGGATCGCGTCGTCATCTGCCAAGAGGAAGCACGATGGAAATCGGATTCGTTGGTCTCGGCAAAATGGGCATGAACATGGTCGAGCGGCTGCGGCGCGACAACCACCAGATTGTCGCCTTCGATCTCGACGATGCGAAACTCAAAGAAGTTTCAACGTTCGGCGCCGACGGCGTCAATTCGCTCAAAGATCTGGTCGCCAGACTCGCGCCGCCGCGGGGCGTGTGGGTGATGGTGCCGGCGGGCGATCCCACCGACAGCACGATTAACCAACTGGCCGAATTGCTCGAGCCTGGCGACGCGATCATCGACGGCGGCAACACCAACTTCCACGATGACGTCCGCCGCGCTGCCGTACTCGCCGGCATGAAGCTGCATCTGGTGGATGCCGGCACCAGCGGCGGCATCTGGGGACTCAAGCTTGGCTACTGCCTGATGATCGGCGGCGAGGTGGACATCTTCAGGCGCTACGAGCCGATTTTCAAAACGCTCGCTCCTCCCGGCGGCTACGACCACGTCGGCGGCCACGGCGCAGGCCATTACGTGAAGATGGTCCACAACGGCATCGAGTACGGGCTGATGCAGGCGTATGCGGAGGGTTTCGAGGCGATGCACAAGTCGGAGTACAAGCTCGACTTGCCGAAGATCGCAAACCTGTGGGGACAGGGCAGCGTCGTGCGATCATGGCTCCTGGAGCTTACGGCCGACGCGCTGGAAAAGGATCCGGGCCTCAAGCAAATCAGGGGCTACGTCGAGGATTCGGGCGAGGGCCGCTGGGCGGTGCAGGACGCAATCGATAAGAACATCTCGATGCCGATAATCACCATGGCGCTGTTCACGCGCTTCCGCTCGCGCGCTGACAAGGGCGAAGGCACCTTCGGCGAGAAATTGCTCGCCGCGTTGCGCGAAGAGTTCGGCGGCCACGGCGTCATCAAGGAATAGCAGCGCGAGAGGGGTAAGCTATTTATGGCCGCGCCCGCAAACAGGACCGTCGATCTCAATCACCCGGTCAAGGAACGCCATCACTACGATCCATGCATCGTGGTGATCTTCGGCGGCGCCGGCGACTTGAGCCATCGCAAGCTGATTCCCGCGCTGTACAATCTCTCGCTCGACGGCGAATTGCCCGACAAGTTCGCGATCCTCGGTTTCTCGATGGAGGATCTCGACGACGAGAAGTATCGCGCGTTCGCGCTCAGCGGCATCGAACAGTTCTCGCGCCGCCCGGTCGAGAAGGAACACTGGGCGAAGCTCGCCCCCTTGCTCCATTTCAATCGTGGCTCGTTCACCGAGGCCGCCGACTATCAGAACCTGCGCAAGCGATGCGAGGCGCTCGACGCCGAGTGCGGTACCGAAGGCAATCGTGTCTTCTACTTTGCGATTCCGCCGGCCTTCATCGACACCTGCTCGGAGGGATTGACCGCCGCGAGAATGATTCATCGGCATGAGAAGGGGCATCCGTTTACACGCATCGTGGTCGAAAAACCGATCGGTTCCGATCTCGCCAGCGCCTCCGAGATCAACGCCAAGCTCGCGCGCCATTTCGACGAAAGCCAGATTTTTAGAATCGACCATTACCTCGGCAAGGAAACCGTCGAGAACCTGATGGTGCTGCGCTTCGCCAACGCGATCTTCGAACCTATTTGGACGGCGCGATTCGTTGACCATGTCCAGATTACCGTCGCCGAGGCCGAGGGCGTCGGCACGCGCGCCGCCTACTACGATCACGCCGGGGCGCTGCGCGACATGGTGCAGAGCCATCTGCTGCAAACGCTTTGCATGATCGCGACCGAGCCGCCCAACACCACCGGCGCCGAGTCGGTGCGCGACGCGAAGCTCGACGTGCTGCGCGCGTTGCGCCCGCTCGGCGACGAGGACATCGAAAAATGGGTCGTGCGCGGCCAGTACGGCGAGGGCCTCATCGGCGGCGTGCCGGTCAAGGCCTACCGCGCCGAGGAGCAGATCGCGCCGGATTCGCAAGTCGAGACCTTTGTCGCGCTGCGATGCTGGATCGATAACTGGCGATGGGCCGGCGTGCCGTTCTACCTGCGCACCGGCAAACGGCTGCCCAAGCGCTCGAGCGAAATCGCGATTTACTTCAACAGCGTGCCCCGAATCCTGTATAACTCGAACCCACGCGCTCCCTTGGCGCCCAATATGCTGACCATCAGGATTCAACCCGACGAAGGCCTCGCGCTCCATATCATGTCGAAGATGCCCGGTTCGCAGACCCGCCTCCAGCAGGTCAAAGTTGATTTTCACTACGTGACTTCCACGCCGGAAGCGTACGAGACCCTGCTCAACGACGTGATCGTTGGCGACCAGACGCTCTTCATGCGGCGTGATACGGTCAAACAAGCGTGGACGTTCGTGCAACCGATCCTGGATGCCTGGGGACAGTCGCCCATGGATCCCCCCATCTATGCTGCGGGCTCGTGGGGACCGCTCGAGGCCGCCCTGATGATCGCGGCTGACGGGTGCACCTGGCGAACTCTCTAGCAGGAGAACCCCATGAACGTGTGCAATTTGTCGGGAAGGGATTGCAGATGAGCGGCGGCATTACTCTCGCGCGTCATATCATGACCAAAAGCGCGACTGCGCTGCCGGTCGCGGACCTCGCTCTCATAATGGAGCGCATCGAGCTCATCGCCACGCGCATCACGCGGGAGTTGGCGCTCGCGGGTCTCGACGGGCTCGGCTACACCGGCGAAACCAACGTGCAGGGCGAAAAGGTCAAGAAGCTCGACCAGTGGGGCAACAAGGTTTTCCTCGACGCATTCGAGCATGGATACCCGGTGTGCAGTCTCATATCCGAGGAAATGGATGAGCCGCACCATTACTCATCCAATTGCCGCGACAATAGCTACTGCATACTCTACGATCCCATCGATGGGTCATCTAATACCGACGTAAACGGTTCGCTCGGCACCATTTTCGCCGTCAAGAAACGCGCGCCCAGGCACGGGAGCGGGATCGACGACATCCTCGTCCCGGGAACGAAGCAGGTCATCGCGGGATACATCCTGTACGGGCCGGCCGCGCAGCTGGTGTATAGCGCCGGCGCCGGCGTCGATATCTTCACGCTCGATCGAATTCTCGGTGAGTTCATTCTCTGGAAAGAGAACGTGAAGATGCCGCCGCACGGGTCTACTTATGCGGTCAATCAGGGCAACGCGGGCAAGTGGCACGACGGAGCGCGCAAGTTCGTCGCGCATATTACCAGTCGCAAAGACAAACGCACTAGCTACTCACTTCGATACTGTGGTGCATTCGCCGCCGATTTCCATCGATGCCTGCTCGAGGGCGGAATATTTATGTATCCCGCCGAGGTTGCCGAAGGCGGCAAGCCCAAGGGAAAACTGCGCCTGATGTACGAGCTCGCGCCGCTCTCGATGCTCGCGGAACAGGCCGGCGGCCGCGGCTCGACCGGCAAAGAGCGGATTCTCGAGCTGGCTGCCACCGCGATCCACGAGCGGCATCCGATTTATATCGGCAGCGCCGAGGAAGTCGCGCTCGCCGAGTCGTTCAACGTCGAAGGCTAGAACCGGATCGGGGTTCGCAATGGATGGGCTCATTCTGGCCGGCGATGTCGGTGGAACCAAAACCCAGCTCGGGCTCTTCAACCAATCCGCAGGCACACTCGAAATCGTGCGCGAGCGCCGCTACGCGACCTCGCAGTTCGACAGCCTCGAGGCGGCGTGCGCGGATTTCCTCGGCGCAACCGCGGCGGTGAGCGCCGCCTGCCTCGGCGTGCCGGGTCCAATAATCGACGGCCACGCCCACGCCACCAACATTGCATGGCAACTCAGCAGCGTCTCACTGTCGCGCGCGCTAAACGGCGTCCCGGTTCGCTTGATTAACGATCTGACGGCGATGGCCTACGGCATGGTTCATCTGAAGCCCGCCGAGTTTGCGGTTCTGCATCGCGCGGAAAATCCGCCCGAACATGGCAACATCGCGGTGCTCGCCGCGGGCACCGGTCTGGGCGAATCAGCGCTGGTCTGGGAGGGCGACAAATACTATGCAGTCGCCTCCGAAGGCGGGCACAGCGATTTCGCACCGCACGGCGCGGAACAGATCGAGCTGCTCCGGTTCGTCGCGGGCGAATTTGGACACGCCAGCTACGAGCGCGTCCTCTCGGGTCCGGGACTCTGGAATATCTATCGTTTCCTGAGGCGCGAGAGCCGGGCCGAAGAGCCCGCCTGGCTGACCGGGCAAATCGCCGCGGGCGATCCTTCCGCTGCGGTAAGCGAGGCGGCGCTTAAGGGACGCGATCCGGTTTGCGTTCACGCGCTCACCATGTTTTGCGATATTTACGGTTCCGAGGCCGCCAACTTGGCGCTCAAAGTGCTGGCGCTGGGCGGTGTCTTTCTGGGCGGAGGAATCGCGCCGAAAATTTTGCCGATACTCACCGATGGAGCGTTCGTGCGGGGATTCTTGTCCAAGGGCCGGCTGAACGGGATCCTGAAACGGATCGAAGTCCGCGTCTCGCTCAATCCAGCCGCCGGACTGATTGGCGCGGCCCACTACGCGGCCGCGATGCTGTGATATAGGAATGCAAACTGCAATGACAATCCCGACGGGAGACAGAGGTATATGACCAAGCGAGTTCGAGAGATTCTTGGCTATTACGATTCCGAAAACGCCGGCGTGCGCAGCAACCTGGCGCGGATGCTTAACCATGGCAAGCTCGCGGGCACAGGCAAATTCGTAATCCTGCCCGTGGACCAGGGCTTCGAGCATGGCCCGGCGCGAAGCTTCGCGGTCAATCCGCCCGCCTATGACCCGCGCTATCACTTTCAGCTCGCCATCGATGCGGGATGCAACGCATACGCGGCGCCGCTCGGATTTCTCGAGGCGGGCGTGGCCGAGTACGCCGGCGAGATTCCGCTCATCCTGAAGGCCAACAATCACGACGTTCTCAACGAGGAAAAAGATCCCGCGCTCGCCGTGACCGCCGGCGTGAAGGACGCTCTGCGGCTCGGATGCGCGGCGATTGGACTCACGATCTACCCGGGCTCGACGCAGGAGAAGTCGATGTACCAGGAGGCGCGCGAAATCGGCGAAGAGGCCAAGGTCAATGGACTGCCGCTGGTCCTCTGGTCGTACCCGCGCGGCTCCGGCGTCAGCAAGCAGGGCGAAACCGCGCTCGACGTGGTCGCGTACGCGGCGCAAATCGCGGCGCAACTCGGTGCGAATATGATCAAGGTCAAGCCGCCCACCGCTTTTATCGAACAGGCCGAGGCCAAAAAAGCGTACGACGCCAACAAGGTTCCGCTCGAGCCATTTTCGGCGCGCATCAAGCACGTCATACAGTCGGCGTTCGACGGCCGGCGCATCGTGATTTTCTCGGGCGGCCCCAAGGAAACCGACGACTCGTTGCTGAATACCGTCCGCGGGATCCACGCCGGCGGCGGTTACGGCTCGATCATCGGCCGCAACAGCTTTCAGCGTCCGAAGCCCGAAGCGATCGCACTGCTCGGCAAGGTCATCGACATTTACAAAAGCTGACGGAGCATTCCGCGGCGTACGGTGGTGCAATTGAAAGGATGAAATACAGCGACTACCAGCATCTTCTGTTCGAGCGCAACGACGACGGCATCCTGCTCATCACGATCAATCGTCCCGAGGTTCTCAACGCCACCAACAGCCGCCTCCATTGGGAGTTGAGCCGCGTGTGGCTCGACGTTGCCGACGACGACGAAACCAATGTCGTGGTGGTTACCGGCGCCGGGCGCGCGTTTTCAGCGGGCGGCGACCTCGACATGATTCAGCAGATGGCGGCGAGCGCGGCCAACGTCGGCAAGGCGTGGAAGGAAGCCGGCGACATCGTTTACAACATGATCAATCTCGACAAGCCGATCATCTCCGCGATCAACGGCGTCGCCGTCGGCGCGGGATTGGCGGTCGCGTTCATGGCGGATATCAGCATCGCGTCGGAGGCGATGCGCATCACCGACGGGCATTTGCGCCTTGGCGTCGCGGCCGGAGATCACGCGGTGATCGTCTGGCCGCTGCTGTGCGGCATGGCCAAGGCGAAGTATTACCTGATGACGGCGGATTTCATCGACGGCAAGGAGGCCGAACGCATCGGGCTGGTGAGCCTGTGCGTTCCCGCCGACAAGCTGATGGACAAGGCGATGGAAGTCGCGCGCAAGCTCGCGCGCGGTCCGCAACAGGCGGTGAGATTCACTAAACGCTCGCTCAACAATTGGCTGCGCGTCGCCGGCCCTGCGTTCGACGCATCGCTGGCGCTCGAGATGATGGGATTTTTCAGCGCCGATTTGACCGAGGGTGTCGCCGCCTTGCAGGAAAGACGCCAACCATCCTTTCCGGGATTCGCCAAGCCCAAGCGCTAGGCGGCGCCAAACCCTGGGGGCCGTTTATCCCGCCCCCCTGGCCCGCGAAGGCGCCCCCTGGGAAGAGGATTCGGCGCCTCTGTTGATGTGACGCGGATTTTGAAATAATCTGCGGCGTTTGAAACAACTCTAACCTGAGCGGGGAAGAAAATGCTGATGAAAAAGTTTGCGCTTGCGGCGGCCTCGGCGATGCTCGCGACAACCGTCGCGTTTGCGGCCAGTGCGCGGCCCGCCTACGCCGCCAACAAGGTCGATTGCGACGCCGTGATGAACGAGGTCAACAGCGGCAAGCATGCCAAGGATATCGCCGCAGACCTCAAAATCTCGACGTCGAGCGTCTATCGCTGCAAGAGGAAGGCGAAGGCCGCGGCCAAGGCCGCCACCAAGACGTCAATGCAGGTCAAGCGCGGCAAAGAGGCGCCGGCGGCCCCTGCGATGGCAGCCCCATCGCCCGCGGCGGCAGCTTCTCCAACGACGAAGTAGGAATTTGCGCCTCGATGCGTCGCGGGCCGTCACGGCTCGCGACGCGTCGGTTGCATACTCCGCGCGAATCGACGACGGCTTAGTCGATGCCGAAATGCGAACTGTGCGAGCTGCGTGATTACACGCAGCGCTACGCCGACTTCGTTCACCCCTTCAAATTTACGATCCTTGATTGCGATTCGTGCGACACTCCCATGGCCGTCCTGGGAGACCATCGCGCCGTGCCCACCGACCAGGAGCGCGAATTCATGATCGAGGCGCTGTCACTGATCGCGCGCGCGAAGTACGGCGCCGACAAATTCGGCATCGACGGCGTAATGCGCCAGATTCCCGATCACTGCCACATGCATGCCCGCCCAATTCGCCGCTGGCAACATTAGCTGCTGCACCGCCCCGTTCTCGATCCCCAAACATATTACGGCGAGATTTCGTGTGTGTTGCCTATTTGGTAAGCGCCGCATCTTGTGCTATATGCGCGCCGTTACGGCGTGTTGCTCGGGGAAGCGCGTCGGCGGCGGGAGAAGGCCCCTGAGGGGGCGCTCCGGCTGGTTCCCTTCAGGAGGTATGGGGGAAAATGGCTAACGGGACTGTTAAGTGGTTCAGCCCGAAGAAGGGCTACGGCTTCATCACGATGGAGGACGGGCAGGAAGTGTTCGTTCACTATAGTGCCATCGATGGAGCAGGTTTCCGCTCGCTCGAGCAGGGGGAGCGCGTTGAGTTCGAGGTCGCGCAAGGGCCCAAGGGATTGCAGGCCTCAAACGTCAACCGCGGATAGGGCGCGCGCGGGGAGATCTCAGGAGAAAGGGGGGGACGGTTCGACTGCCGATGACCCGGCGCACGACGCGTGCGAGCCGTTGCGGCGTGCGACCGAGGCGATCCAGCTGATAAAGCGGGCTGGCCCCTGCTCAGACTAGCTCGATCGGGTGTTCGCGGCGAACCGTGACGTGGCCGACGATCGCGGCGTCGCGATGCCCGCAATTCTGAAGCTCCGCGAGCAAGGCAAGCGACTGCTTGTCGGGGATCGCGATCAGCAATCCGCCGGAGGTCTGCGGATCGAAGGCAATCGCCGCAATCTCGTCGGAAACTTCGTCGGAGATGCGCACGCTCGGCGCATAGTACTCGCGATTGCGTTCGCCGCCGCCGGGAATCATTCCGGCGCGGCATTGCTCGATCACTCCGGGCAGCAGCGGCAAATCGGATTCCTCGAACACGATCGTAACGGCGCTGCCCTCGGCCATCTTCAGCGCATGACCGACGAGACCGAATCCCGTGATGTCGGTGGCGGCGTGAACGTCGTACTTGAGCATCGCGGAGGCGGCCGCGGCGTTGAGCTGCGTCATCGAGCGGACCGCCGCCTGGTATGGCTCGTCGGCCAGCTTGTCGCGCTTGAATGCGGTCATCAGGATTCCCGTGCCGAGCGCCTTGGTGAGCACGAGCGCGTCGCCAACTTGCGCGCCGACGTTGCGCACGATTCGGCGCGGATCGATCACTCCCGTGATAGCCATCCCGAATTTCACTTCTTCGTCGGCGACGGTGTGACCGCCAACGACTACGACGCCGGCCTCGCGCGCTTTCTCTGCCGCGCCGCGCAGGATTTCGGCGAGCATGGCCCCGGGCAATCCGGTTTGCGGCCAGCATACGATGTTGAGCGCGGTGCGCGGCACTCCGCCCATCGCATAGACGTCCGAGAGCGCGTTGGCGGCGGAGATCTGTCCGTAGGTGAAAGGATCGTCCACCACCGGCGTGAAAAAATCGACGGTGTTCACGATTGCGAGATCGTCGGAAAGACGGAACACTCCGGCGTCGTCGCCCGTGGAGATTCCGACGAGCAAATCAGGGTGGCTCGGCAAATCGAGCCGCGCGAGGACTGCGGAGAGGTCCGCCGGACCGAGCTTACCGGCTCAACCCGCAGCCTTGCACCGCGCAGTCAGGCGAATGAGGTCGCCCCGCGAGGGATTGTTGTCCTTCGGTTTGGACATCGCGCCTATTGTCGCGCATCGCGGCCTCGAAGTCAGCCGCGCCCGCGCAATTACGGCTGATTTCTGCTACGCAGCCGGCGGGCGTCGCCGACGCGCGTGGTCACGCCGATGTGGTCGAAGTGATCGAGGATCGCGATTGCGAATTTGCGCGATGCGCCTAGTAGATCGCGGAACGTCGCGGCTGTGATTTTGGGATTAGTATTAAGATATTCGACCAGGCGATTGCGGGCGCTGTCGGCGGCGGCGCGGCTGAAGTAGAGATCGGTGGCTATTTTGACGACCCGGCCCTCGCGTTCCATCGCGAGCATCACGGCTCTGAGATGCGCGAGTTGGCCGGCGGGAATTTTCAAAGCGTCGGCCAATTGCTTGAGCTCGGGCGGCTGGAACTCGGCGCGCGTGAGCGCGGCTTCGATACTCGCGCCGAGCGTTTCTGCCTCGCCGCCGAGTTGCACGCGATGGCTCTTCAGGCGGAGCACACTTTCCTCGCGCACGATTTCAGATTCACGACTGAGGTGATCGACGATCGGACGGAACGCGCGCGCGCCGATTTCATAGGGGATGCGCGAGCGTAGCGCTTCCATCTCGAGGCCCGGCGACAGCGGCTCGGCCTGGTGATGCGTCGCCAGCGCATCGAGGGCGAAGCGTTTGAGGGCGTCCCACCTGGTCCGCGTGGTGAAGCCTTCTTCGTCGCCTATCGACAGCCTGACAAAGCGCGGCGCTTCGCCAAGCGCATCTTCGGCCTCGGCGATCGGAATGTTCATGAGGGTTGAAATCCTGATCGCGCCGAGCGCGAAGCCTTCCTGCAAATTAATCAACGCCTCGAGCGCATCCCCACCGGACGCATCCTTGAGCAAGCGGAGATTGGCGCGATAGGCCTCGACCGGTTTGCGGACGCGGCGGCCGAACGGGTTCAACACGACGCCGCCGCCGAGAGTGCGCGAATTGGTTTCGTCCCGGATCACGAAGCGGTCGCCCGAGAGCGCGACGACCGGGTCCTCGGTCACGAGCTGCGCGAAGCCGGCGGCTTTGGGCGCGATCACGCCTGCGTCGTCGAGAACGATCACGCGGGCGATGGTTTCGGCGGTGCCGATGAACAGCCGCACGCGGGTGTTGCTCTTGAGCGCGCGTTTGGCGGCGGGACGAATTTCCATCCACGCGTCGAAACGCGCGGTCGCGGAGTCCAGCCGCTCGTCGGCGAGCACGTCGCCGCGGGCGAGGCCGAGCTTTTCGGCGCCGGTGAGATTCAGCGCGACGCGCTGGCATAGGCCGGCGCTCTCGACGGAATCTGAATGCACCTGGATCGAGCGCACGCGGACCTCGTTTCCCGACGGCAGCACGCGCAGCTTATCCCCGACCCTGACCTCGGCGCCCATCGCAGTGCCGGTAACGACGATGCCGTGTCCCTTGATGACAAACGCGCGATCGAGAGGAAGCCGGAAGACCCCGGTGGCGCGGCGCGCCTGAAAGCCGTCGAGCTGGCGGACGATCTCGGCGCGCAATTTATCCAGGCCAAGCCCGGTGGTCGACGAGACTTCGATTATCGGTGCGCCGGCGAGCGTGCTGCCGTCGGCGAGCAGCTCGATCTCGTCGCGCACTTCGCGAAGGCGCGGCGAGTCGGCCAGGTCGGCCTTGGTGATCACGAAGATGCCGCGGCGGGTGCCGAGCAGATGGAGGATGTCGAGATGCTCCTCCGTTTGGGGCATCACGCCGTCGTCGGCCGCCACGGTGAACAGCACGAGATCGATGCCGTGGGCGCCGGCGAGCATGTTGCGGATGAAGCGCTCATGGCCGGGGACGTCGACGATGCCGGCGCGAGAGCCGTCGGGCAGCGTGAAGTAGGCGAAGCCGAGATCGATCGAAATCCCGCGCTCTTTTTCCTCCTTCAGCCGATCGGTATCCTGGCCGGTGAGCGCCTTGATGAGCGCGGTCTTGCCGTGATCGATGTGGCCGGCGGTGCCGATGATGGCGTGAGTGACGGGCGAGGCCATCGTGCGCGAATCTTACACTGCTAGGACATCTGCTTGGTGTACATCGCCATGTCGAAGTAGTCGCGCCATGCGCTGATCTTCGAGCCGGTGATTTCGAACACGCCTGCGACAGGCAGCGAAATCGTTTTGCCGCCGCCCAGGTCGAAGACGTCGACGCGCTCGTTGAAGACGACGTTGCCGGCGCTGGCGCTCTTCAGCACTTTGAAATGAAGCGACTTGGCCATCGGCAGAAAGGTGTTGATGACGGCGCGGATGGCGTCCTTGCCGCGCGCCGGTTCGAACGGGATGTTGTGATAGACGGCGTCGTCGGTGAAGAAGCCGAGCAGTTCGTCGATATTCTTGCGCGGCCATGCGTTGCAGAATTCGGTCACGACTTTTTCAGCATCGGTAGCCATAGCGATTTCTCCCGTGGCGCAAACGCCTATTCGTGGTCGAGATAAAAGCGGTCCTCGTCCTTGTTATAGCCGAACAGCTCGGCGAAACGCCCCCAGTTCACCATCGTGGAAAACTGGCGCTCGGGCTTTTCGCTCGGCAGGAGCATCGCGAGGTGGCTGAGCACGACTTCCCGGCTAAGAGACTTATCCTCCTGGCCATGAAGGAGGCGGATTAAGTAGCTGAAGAGGCTGTGTTTCTTCAACTGCCCGCGCACGAGCAGCTTGCGTTCGTTGATCTTCGCGTCGAGAAATTGCTTCCCGAGCGGCTCGAGCACCGCGTCGCCGGCCGGAGTTGAGACGAAGCCCAGGATTTCCGCGGCCTTCATGACCTTGAGCAAATCGCCGAAATTGAAATTGAGATCGCGCGCGATCTTGTAACCGTCCTCGCGCCCGCCGCGATCTTCGAGCAATTCGAGCAAGCCGAAGACAAGCGTCAGCGCGCAATCGGGAAGCGGGTATATGGACGCAGGAGCCATCAGCCGCGCTCCTCGATCAGCGAGAAGACCTTGTCGGAGAGGGCGTTGAAAGTTTCAGTGCGGCGGTCGCGCGGTCTTGGCAATTCGACTTTGAGATCCTTGACGATACGTCCGGGGCTCGAGGCCATCACGATGACGCGGTCGGCGAGTTCGATTGCCTCTTCGATGATGTGGGTAACGAGCACGATAGTTTTTACCGGCATGTCGGGCGACTGCCAGATGTCGAGCATTTCCTCGCGCAGCGTGATCGCGGTCAGTGCATCCAGCGCGGAGAACGGCTCGTCCATCAGGAGCACCTTGGGCTCGACCGCCAGCGCGCGGGCGAAACCGACGCGCTGCTTCATTCCGCCCGAGAGCTCGCGCGGGTAGGCCTCTTCGAAGCCGTCGAGTCCCACCTTGTCGATATAGATTCCGGCGCGCTTTTCGCGCTCAGCCAGCGGCAATCCCTGCGCTTCGAGGCCGAGTTCGACGTTGGCTTTGACCGACAGCCATGGCAGCAGCGCAAATGATTGGAACACCAGTGCGCATTCGAGATTAATCCCATCGACCTGGCGGCCGCGGTACAGCACCTGTCCGGAAGTCATCGGCACAATGCCGTTGACGATGCGCAGGAGGGTTGACTTGCCGCATCCCGACGGGCCGACGATCGCGACGAACTCGCCCTCATCCACGTCGAAACTGATGTCGTCGAGCACCTGCAACGTGCCCTTGGCGTGCGCGAAAGTTTTCGAGACGTGTTTGAGCTCGAGGAGGGCCATGGGTCAGATGAGTCCGAATCGCACATAGTCAGGGACGCGTCAGTAGTCCAGCCTGTATCGCTCCGTGGTCAGGTTGTACAAGGGCCGCCACATCAGCCGGTTCAACAGTAGCACCACCAGTATCATTGATAGCAGGCTCAGCAGGATCATCACGCCGTTGCCGGTCTTGTAGGTGGCAGCGTCCAGCAGCGAGCCGATCCCGATTACCTGGTAGGTCTGATTTTTGTACACGAAGTACTCAGACAGGATGAGCGCGTTCCATCCTCCCCCCCACGCGGTGATGCTGCCGGTGATCAGCGACGGCATCACGGCGGGAAGAATCAGCTTTCGCCATCGCGCGTAGCGGGAGAGCCCGAACGCTCGCACTGCTTCCTTCAAGTCCTCGGGCACCTGGTTTACCCCCGCCAGCAGGTTGAAGAGCAGATACCATTGCATCCCGGTCAGGATCAGCAGGACCGAGGCGAGATTCATCCCGCCGGTGACCTGAATGACGAAGATAACGATGACCGGGAACAGCGCCGTCGCGGGCATCGAGCCGACTATTTCCGCGATCGGAGAGAGGACCCGGTTGAAGCGCGGACTCTCGCTGGCGGCCAGCGCGCACGGCACCGTCCATGCCAGCGAGATCGCGTAGGCGATCGTCATGCGAATTGTGGAGGCGAGGATTGCAGCCGGAATCTGCTTCGCGTCCGACGGCCACGGCTGCGAGAGCGTTCTGATCAACGCGACAAAGCCCCGGGCCAACGCCCACGCGGTGAAGATCGCGATCGAGCTGATCACCAGCGTCCGCACGATCCGGCCGGCGCGCCTGCTTTGTTCCGGCGAGAGCTGCGGACCGCGCGGCATCGCGTTCAGCGCGCGCGCAATCAGGTTTATGGGAGGCAGCAGGATCGAGCGCAGCGCACGCGTTACTGCCGGGCCCACGCCCGCGAGCGCGTCGAACATCCCCAACGATTGCGCGGCGCCCGACGACGCCGCAAATTCGTAGCGAAACTTCTCGGCCCACGCGGACAGCGGCTGCCACACGATCATGTCCATCAACACGATGATCGCGAGCAAGGTCAGAAGTCCCGCGGCGAGATCGGAATTGCGTCCATTTTCGGCGGCCTCCCACAGGAAACTGCCCAGGCCCGGCAGCCGGTAGCTGGCGGCGCCGACCGTGATGATTTCGCACGCGATCAGGAAGTACCATCCCGCGACCCAGGACAGGATCGAGTTGTACACGAGCTTCGGCACGCTGGCGGGCATCAGCAGACGCTTGAACTTGAGCCATCCGCGCGCGCCGAACGACTCGAGCGCGTCCCGCGAGTCGTCGGGAATCGTTTTGACCGCTTCGTAAACGCCCAGCGCCATGTTCCACGCCTGGCTGGTGAAGATGAGAAAGACGGCAGCCATCTCGACGCCGAGCCGGCTGCCGTGCGCGAGCGCGACGAAGAAATAAACCGCGGCGGGAAAAAAGCCGACCACCGGCACCGACTGCGCGATGTCGATGGCGGGAATCAGGATGCGCTCGTAATGCCGGCCGCGCGCCGCCGCCATTCCGTAGATGATCGAGAAAAGCAGCGCGATGATGTACGCGGCGAGCATCCGGTAAAACGAGCAGAACGCGTAATATGGAAGATGGGCGATCGAGACGGGGACGTTGTGCGCAATGAGATGTTGGGCGTGGCTGCGATAAGCGAAGAACAGGGCGATAATCGCCGCAAGCGCGAGGAACGAGAGCGAGCTGTTAACCAGGCGCCGCGGATTTATTTTAATGCCGAACATTTTCGCGTGACCAGAAACTCTCAGCATAGCCGCGCCGGCGCTTCACTCAAGCGCAAAACTGCATTTCGGACCTATTAATTTTCGGCGCGCCGGCGTTGACAACGCGCAATCCAGGCAATAGCGAAATCGCAAGAGTGGAAAATAATAATGGCGGGCGCGGATAGAATTCCAGATGACGAGTGGCGGCTGGACGATAAATCCAGCGAGCGCGCCGGGCATGAGCCTCGGCTCGTGCCGCTGACGACGGAGACCGCCGTCAACCTGAGCCACGAACGGCTCACGCGAGCGGTTTACGTCGTCACGGCGGAGCATTTTGGATGGTACCTGATCGCCGTCTATGTGCTCGTCACGCGCGCGATCGCTCTGGGAGCACGTCCTCTAGACGCGCCGGATGCACGCGATGCGCTTGCGGCGCTCGCGATGGCGACGCACGGGAGCGCCGCGCTCGCGTCGGGCGCCGGCCTTCACGCTTCGTGGGTCGCGATACTCCAGAGCTGGATCTTCGCGGCGGCCGGCGCGACGGACGCCACCTCGCGAATTGTGGTGATGCTGTGCGGTCTGCTGATGGTCGCGAGCGGATTTGCGATGCGTCCGTTCCTGGGGCGCGCGGGAGCGCTTGCCTTCGCCGCCTTGATCGCGATTTCGCCGAGCGTGACTTATTTTTCGCGCGGCGGTTCGACGGCGATAGCCTCGCTGGCGTTCATGATGATCGCGATCGCAATCGCGGAGAGCATGCGCCGGCAACCGGGTCTGGCGCGCGCGGCGGGATTGGGCGCCGCGATATCGCTGTGGCTCTCGGCGGACCCGATCGGCTACGCGACGGCCGCCGCGGTGATCGTATCTCTGATTCTCGCCGGTGCGGGCGACGCTGTGCGGATCGATCATCGGCGCTTGCGCTTGCGCGTATGGTGGGATCGGCGTCGCGCGCTCGTGATCGTCTGCGCGATCGTCGCGGCCGGCCTGTGGAGCTTGCTGACGACGGCTTTTTTCACCCGGTCTCTCGCGACAGTAGTCGGATACGACTTGCGCGCCGCGTTTGCCTGGCCGCCGATTGCCTTCGGCCACGGACTTCACAGGTCGATCGCGATTTTGGTGATTTACGAATTCATTATCCTGATTCTCGCGATCTCCGGTGCAATCGCGATCGTCTCACGACGTAGCGGCGACCGCGTCGCGGTGTGGTCGATGGTGTGGGCGATCGTCAGCCTGATGACGCTTGCGACGGTGGGAGCAAATCGATCCGACGCGGTGCTCGCGATTCTATTGCCATTGACCATCCTCGCTGCCTACGCAGTCGATTGGATGCATCGGTCGGAGCGATGGAACTCGATTCGTTATGCGATTGCGGCGGCGGTCGTGTTCACGCTCTACGTTCAGTTCGCCGCCAATTTCGTCCATCCGGCGCCCGACACGAGTGAGGCGCCGTGGCGCCGGCACGCGCTGTTGTTCTGGTCCGAACCGACGACCTCGATTCAGACGGTCAGGGAATGTAAGCGGGCGAGAAATGCGGTTTCGCCGGCTGGCGCTGCCGCGATGATCCCTGACGACAACGAAACGCCGCAGGTGCGATGGTATCTGCGCGATTTTGCGCTGACGGATTCGCCCGCGGCCGCGAACATCGTCGTGACAATCGGCAAGACGCAAAGCGGCGCGCTCGCAGGCAACCCTGACGCACCGCAGTTTGGATTCGAGGAGTGGTGGACGCCGGATTTCGGCACACTGACGATGGCCGGCGCGATCCGCTATTTGCTCACGCAAACCGCGTGGAGCGACGTCGAGATACGCGACCTCGAGATTGCGATACCGCGGCCCGACCGCACGCCGTCAGCGACAACCAGAGGCGAGATCGAGGACAAATGAACTTTTGATTCGCACCGGAGGCGCGCCCTACTGCTGACTTCGTGAATTCTTCGCCCCGTCGATTTCCGCGCGCGGATGCCGCAGATTTGCGCGCGGACCGAAGCTTTGCGATAAACTGCACAGACCGCGCATCGCGCCACGCAATTTCCCGGGTCAATTGCCCGCGCTGCTCGGACCCGTCCTATTCAAGGAGCACCGATGGACTCTGTGGTGAAATTCCTCCAACCCTGGCAGCTGCATCCTGTCGTCGATCATTTCACGATCGGCTTGCTGATCGTCGCGGTCCTGATCGATCTCGTCGCGAGCGCCGCTCCGACTCGCATCTGGCTTCGCTACACCGCCCTGACGCTGACGATCCTCGGCGCGCTCGCGGCCGGAGGCTCGTACTTCACCGGCGGTATGGAGGCCGACCGCATCTGGAACGCGCTGGGCCCGCCGGCCAGGGATGTCCTGAAGACGCACGCGCAGCTGGGCGAGTATCTCGCGATTACCTTCGGCATCCTCGCGCTGTGGCGAATCCTGATTCAGGGGTTCGGCTTCATGGCGGGATCGCGCGCGATCTATCTCATCGTCGCCGTCGTGGCGATTGTGACGCTGGGTTACTCGGGTCATCTCGGCGGCGTGCTCGTGTACGATTACGGCGCAGGCACGGCGTTGATGGCGGCCGCTCCAGTTCCGTCGCAAGCCGCCAGTCCTTCGCCGGCGCCCAGTCCCTCGGGAGCGCTTCCGACCGTGTCCGTGCCGACCCCGCTGCCGACATCGACCGCGCCGCCGGCGATTCCCGCGCCGTCAGCATCCAAACCGACGGATTCGCCAATGCCGCGCAACACGCCGACCTCGAGTCCGACCGCCGAGCCCTCGGCCACGCCGAGCGCCGGAGTCAGCATGTGATGGAATCGAAGCAAGCAGGAGGCCCGAGATGGCGCGGCGAATGATCGGCAAGGTCAGCGCGCTCGCGCGCTACCCGGTCAAGTCGATGCTCGGTGAGCAGCTCGACGAGCTCGATTTCACCGAGCGCGGCGCGGTCGGTGATCGCGCGTACGCGCTCAGAGAGATGGTGACGCGCCAGATCGCCAGCGCGAAGAAGTTCCCGCGGCTTTTCGAATTTCGGGCGGCCTACGATTCCGAACCCGCGTCGGGACGCGTGGCGCCCGTGACAATCGAGTTGCCCGGCGGCCGCAAGATTCACGCCGAGGACGCAGACGCATCCGAACTGATTTCCGCGGCGCTCGGACGCAAAGTAAGCCTCGAGCGCGCCGCGACCGCGCGCGGCGAGCTCGCCGGAATCGACCCGGCGACCCTTTTCGCCGACGTGCCGGTCGAGAAAGTTATTCCCGGGCTTACCGCCGCGATGCTGCCCGAGTACGTCGCACTCGAGAAGGAAAGTTTTTTCGACAGCGCGGTAATGCACGTGGTCGCCAGTGGCACGCTGCGGTATATGGCGAAACTCGCCGCGCCCGGTCCGGTTTTCGACCCGCGCCGCTTCCGTCCGACGATTTTCGTCGACACCGGCCAGCGCGACGACGCGTTCATCGAGGACGAGTGGATAGGCGGTACGCTCGAAGTCGGCGACAGCCTGAGGATTGTCGCGATGCAGCCTGCGCTGCGCTGCGTGATGACGACGCATCCGCAGGATGATCTCCCGCGCGACTACACGATCCTGCGCACGGCCGCGTTTCATCATCGCGCGTACGTCGGCGTATTCGCGTCGATCGGTGCGGCGGGCCGGGTTCGCCTGGGCGATCCGGTTTGCCTGGATCAATAATTCCCCTGACAACCGTTGTCGCGTTGTGGAAACAAGGCTGCGCGGCCTCTTGCGGGATCCGATCGGCGGGGAAGACTATCGTGTTGTGGCGCGGCGTCGAGTCGTGCCGCGTCGATGCCGGCTGCTCGTGAAATCATAATCTCGGAGCGCGCCGCCGCCCGAATCGCCGCCGCCCGCGCGTGGTTGGAGTCGCAGCCGTCTGCCCGCGAAGTCCTGGTGATCGCGTCGGTCAAGGAGGCCGCCGACGACCTGGTGCGCGCGTTCGCGGTTTCGCGCGGCGCGATGCTCGGGGTGCATCGCTTGACACTGAACCGGCTGGTCGGGTTGCTCGCCGCCGAGGAGCTGGCGGATGCCGATCTCGCGCCCGCGGACGGACTCGCGGCCGAGGCGGTGGCGGCGCGCGCGGTCTTCCGGCTGGCGCCGTCGGGAGCGCTTGCGTATTTCGAGCCGGTGTTGAATCGTCCCGGCTTTTCACGCGCGTTGGCGCGCACGCTGATCGAGCTTCGATGGAACGACATCGCCGTTGACGCGTTGCGGGCGCTCGGCGGCGCGGGTGAGGCGATTGCCGCGACGCTGGCGCAATTCGACGCCGAGTTGGCCGATGCCAAACTGATCGATCGCGCCGGGATGCTGAAAGTCGCGATTCGCGCCGTGCTCGCGAGTCAGCCGCCGCGCTTCGTTGGACTGCCGGTTCTGCTGCTCGATCCATCTGTGGACAGCGTGCTCGACCGCGACTTTATTGCGGCCCTTGCCGCGCGTTCGCCGTCAATTCTCGCGACGATTCCCGCCGGCGACTCTCCCGTTCAAATGCTCCTTGAAGATGCGCTCGGCGTGCGCGCAACTGCATTGTCGCCGACGGTGAACGAAAACATCGCGCCCTCGCTCAAGCGTCTGCAGGCGCATTTGTTTGCCGACACCGCACCGCCTAAGCGCGACGTGGACGAAACCGTGACGGTGGTTTCGGCCCCGGGCGAGATGCACGAGTGCGTCGAGATCGCGCGGCGAATCGCCGCCGAGGCCAGGCGCGGCGTGCCGTTCGATCAAGTCGCCGTGCTGCTGCATGACCCGCTCCGCTACGCGCCGTACTTGCAGGAAGCGCTCGCCCGCGCGGGCATCCCGGCTTACTTTGCGCGAGGTACGCGGCGGCCTGAGCCGGGAGGACGCGCCCTGCTCGCGCTGCTCGCGTGCGCCGCTGAAAATCTTTTGGCCCGCCGCTTCGCGGAATATCTCTCGCTGGCTCAAGTGCCCGACCCTGATCGCCCGCGTGAGGATGAGCCGGCGATCAGTGCGGACGCGGAACTCGCGCCGGCCTCGCTGGAGTCGGATCTTGAAGCTGAAGGCAACGCCACTTTGGTTGACAACATTGACGCCTCCGATCCCGTTCCGATCATCGATGGAACTGCGCGGGCGCCGTGGCGATGGGAACGGTTGCTCGTCGATGCGGCGGTTATCGGCAGCGCGCAGAGATGGAAGAAACGGCTGGCGGGGTTGGGCAACGAGCTCAGGGCGCGGCGCTCGGAAATTGCCGACGACGACGCGCGCGCGGCGGGTCTGGAGCGGCAAATTCTCGACCTTGCGCATCTCGGCGAGGTGGCGATGCCGATTCTTTCGATGCTCGACGCGGCGCCGCGCGATGCGGCCTGGGGCGACTGGCTCAAATTTCTTCGCGCGCTGGTTGAGCTGGCGATTCGCGATCGCGAACCGGTTCTAGCCGCGCTGGCGGAGCTTGAACCGATGGCGCCGGTCGGTCCGGTCGGACTCGACGAGGTGCGTTTGGTGCTGAACGATCGGCTCGGGCGGCTGGAAGCTCCGCGGCGCGTTCGCCGCTATGGCGCGGTGTTCGTCGCGCCGCCCAGTCGCGCGCGCGGCATGGAGTTCGACGTCGTTATCGTCCCGGGTCTTGCCGAGCGCATGTTTCCGCGCAAGCTGACCGAAGATCCGATCCTTTCCGATTCAGCGCGCGCGCGGCTGAGTCCGTATCTCGCGCGGATTGAGCGGCGGGTCGGCGCGGAGCGGCTCGCATTGAGAATCGCGGCGGGCGCGGCGCGCGAGCGTGCGATGTTTTCCTATTCGCGGGTGGACCTTGACCAGGGCCGTCCGCGAGTGCCGTCGTTTTACGCGCTTGAAATTCTGCGTGCTGCGGAGGGTCGCCTGCCCGGCTTCGATGAGCTGGCCGGTCGCGCGGCGTCGCAGCCGGTGACAACGGCACGGCTTTCGTGGCCGGCGCCGGCGAATCCGGCCGACGCGATCGATGACGCGGAATTCGATCTGGCGGTGCTGGACAAACTGGTGGACTCCGATCCCCAGACGACGATCGGCGCGGCGAACTATCTGCTCGGCGCCAACGTGCATCTCGCCCGCGCGCTGCGCGCGCGGGCGCGGCGCTGGCGCAAGCTTTGGACCCCCGTGGACGGGCTGGTCGATCCGGACCCGGCGGCGCTGGCGGCGTTGAGCAAGCATCAGCTCTCCGCGCGTTCATACTCGCCGACCGCGCTGCAGAATTTCGCCGCATGTCCGTATCGTTTTTTTCTGCAAGCGGTCCATCGGCTGGAGCCGCGCGAGGAACCCGAGGCGATCGAGACGCTCGATCCGCTCACCCGCGGCAGTCTGTTTGCGGAGGTCCAATACGAAATCCTGACGGCCCTCAGAGAGCTCGACGTGCTGCCGGTCACGCCGGAAGACCTGGAGGACGCCTCTGCGCTGCTCGACGAGCGGCTCGACGAAGTGGCCGCGCGATGGCATGAGGATCTCGCGCCGGCGATCGAGCGCGTGTGGCGCGACGGAATCGACGGTATCCGCGCCGACTTGCGCGAATGGATGCGGCGCGCGGCCGAGGATCCGCAGCACTGGCGCCCCGAATGGTTCGAACTCGGCTTCGGGCTGAGCGATCGCGCGCAGGCGGATCCGCACAGCTCGGCACAGCCGGTGGCGATCGACGGCGGGCTGAGCCTGCGCGGGTCGATCGACCTGCTCGAGCGCGATCCGGCCGGGCGAATTCGCGTGACCGATCACAAGACCGGGAAAGTGCGCGCCGCCAAGGACTTCGTGATCGGCGGCGGCAAGACGCTGCAGCCGGTTTTATATGCGCTCGCGGCTGAACGCGTGCTGGGCGAGCCGATCTACGCCGGCCGGCTTTACTACTGCACCGCGACCGGCGGCTACGAAGAGCGCGTGGTTGAAATCAACGACGAGGCGCGGCGCTCGGCGCGCGAATTCGTCTCGATCATCAAGGAGTCGCTGGAAGCGGGGTTTTTGCCCGCCGCACCGGACGATCGCGAATGCGATTGGTGCGACTACAAGCGCGTCTGCGGCCCGTACGAGGAGCGGCGCTCCCGAATCAAACCGAAAGCCCGGCTTAAATCGCTGAACCGGCTGCGCGAGATGCGATAACGCCGTGGCCGATACCGTCATATCCGACCAGGCGATCCGCGATCGGATTCGCGACGACCTCGGCGTCACGCTCGTAATCGAGGCCGCCGCCGGTACCGGCAAGACCATGGCGCTGGTGAATCGAATCGTGTCGGTGATCGGGTCGGGGCGCGGCGAGCTGGCGCGGATCGTCGCGGTGACGTTCACCGAGAAGGCTGCCGGCGAGCTGAAGCTGCGGCTGCGCGGCGAAATTGAACGTGCGCGCCATAACACCGAACTTTTAAGCGAAGCGCGCTCGCGCTTCGACGAGGCGCTCAAGCAACTCGAAGAAGCACGAATCGGAACGATTCATTCGTTTTGCGCCGACCTGCTGCGCGAGCGGCCCGTGGAAGCGCGGGTCGATCCGATGTTCGAAGTCGCGCCCGAGGACGTTGCGGGCGAGATGTTCGACGCCGCGTTCGAACGATGGTTCGAGCGAGTGCTGGACAATCCGGGCGAGGGGATGCGCCGCCTGCTGCGGCGGCGCGATCTGTCGGAGCGCACGGGGCCGCGCGCGATCGCGCGCCGCGCGGCGCTCGAGCTGCTGAACTGGCGGGACTTCGATTCGCCGTGGCGCCATTCGCCGTTCCAGCGCGACGCCGAGATCGACGCGATCGTCGCGGAGATCGAAGCGCTGGGCAAACTTTCCGAACTCGGCGAGCCTGACGACTGGCTGGCCAAGGGCCTCGACGCGATCGCGCGCCCTGTTGCCGAGGCGACGCGGCTGGAGGCGGTGCGCGGACGCGACTACGACGCGCTCGAGTCGGTGCTGATCGGGCTTTGCGGCGGGCGGCGCTGGGACTGGAAAGGATACGGCGGCGGCTTTGGCGAGGCGACGCGCGACGAAGTTTTTCGGCGCCGCGCCGAGCTGCACGCGCGGCTGAAGAAGTTTCGCGACGATGCGGGTGCGAATCTCGCGCCTATCCTGCGCGACGAACTGTGGCCGATCGTTGGTATCTACGAGGACCTGAAGCGCCGCGCGGGGCGTTTGGACTTCCTGGACCTGCTGCTGGTCGCGCGCAACCTGGTCCGCGACAATCCGGCGGTGCGCGCCGAGCTGCAAAATCGCTTCACGCATATTTTCATCGATGAGTTCCAGGATACCGATCCGCTGCAGGCGGAAATTCTGCTGCTCCTTTCGTCGGCCGATCCCGCCGAATCGAACTGGCTGAAGGTCAAGCCGATCGCCGGGAAATTATTTATCGTCGGCGATCCGAAACAATCGATTTACCGTTTCAGGCGCGCCGACGTTTCTCTTTACCAGGACGTGAAAAAAAGGCTCTTGGAGAATGGCGCGCAGCTCGAATATCTGACGGTGAGCTTTCGCGCGACTCCCGCGATTCAAACAATGGTCAATGCCGCGTTCGCGCCGCTGATGAGCAAGGAATCGGGCACGCAGCCGGCGTACGCGCCGTTGATGCCGTATCGCGCCGAGCTCGGGACACAGCCTTCGATCGTCGTGTTGCCGGTGCCGGAGCCGTACGGCGACTACGGGCGAGTGGTCGATTGGAAAATCGACGAGTCGATTCCCGATGCGATTGCCGCGTACGCGCGATGGCTGGTTTACGAAAGCGGATGGACGGTGACCGAGCGCGAGGCGCCCGAAGTGCGTGTGCCGATTCGTCCGCGCCATATATGCATTCTGTTTCGCCGCATGAATTCGTTCGGGCGCGACGTAACGAGGCCGTATTTGCGCGCGCTCGAAGCGCGGCATCTCCCGCACGTGTTGGTCAAGGGCGGCTCCTTCAACGAGCGCGAAGAAGTGATCGCGATCCGCAATATCCTGGGTGCAATCGAGCGGCCCGATGACGAGTTGACGGTGTTCGCTGCCCTGCGCGGGCCCGTGTTCGCGCTGACGGATGCGGCGCTGCTCGAATTTCGCATGACGCAGGGGCGCCTGCATCCGTTTCGCAAGCTGCCCGACGATATCCCCGACAGTCTCAAGGAAGTGAAGGCCGCGCTCGACGTGATCAAGGGATTGCATCGCGGGCGGAATCGAAGGCCGATTGCGGAGACGATTGCGACGCTGCTGGCTGTCACTCGCGCGCATGCGGGAATCGCCATTTGGCCGACCGGTGAGCAGGCGCTGGCCAATATCATGCGAATCATGGACCAGGCGCGGCGTTACGAAGCGCGCGGCGGGATGACATCGTTTCGGGCTTTCGTCGATGAGCTCGAAGCGCGCGCCGATCGCGACCAGGCGAGCGAGACGCCGATCGTCGAGGAAGGCACCGAGGGCGTGCGGATAATGACGGTGCATCGCGCGAAGGGCCTCGAATTTCCGATCGTCATCCTGGCCGATATCACCTGCAACGAAACTCGCGCCGACGCGTCGCGATATATCGAGCCCGCGTCGAAGCTGGCCGCGATGGAGCTTGCGGGATGCGCACCGCGCGAACTGCAGGAACATGCCGCGAAAGAGCATGACCGCGACGAAGAGGAGGCAATCCGCCTGCTGTACGTGGCTGCCACTCGCGCGCGCGATCTCATAGTGGTGCCGGCGGTTGGCGACGAAGAGTGCGACGGATGGCTCGCGCGGCTGAATCCCGTCGTCTATCCGGCGGAGCCGGATCGGCGGTCGCCAATTGCCCGACAGCCGCCGGGATGCCCCGAGTTCGGCGACGACAGTGTCCTGACCCGCCCCGCGAAAGCGCCGACCAAAATAAAATCGGTCGCGCCGGGATTACATCGGGCGCAGCAGGGAGAGCATCGGCCAGAGCATCAGCAAGAGCATCAGATAGTTTGGTGGGATCCCCGGCTGCTCATCCTGAACGTTGAGGAGAAGATGGGGCTTCGGCAGGACAAGCTGCTGCAAGCCGACGACAACAAACTCGTATCAGACCGCGGGATCAAGCTGCACGAAAAGTGGAGCGCGAGCAGGGCGGCGATGCTCGAAGCCGGAATGGCGCCGAGGATAAACGTCGCGACGGCGACCGAACTTGCGCTTGCAGCGCCGGCGGCCGGACCGGCGTACCCCGAAGCGATCGCGATCGAAGAGACGCGTCGCGATCGCGGACGGCCGCATGGCAAGCGATTCGGCACGCTCGTGCATCTTACGATGCTGCGTGCGCCAATCGACGCGGACGCGCGCAAGATCGGCAAGATCGCGGCGAGCGCGGCCAAGATGATCGGCGCGCCGCAGCAGGAGGTTGCCGCTGCTGCGTCTGCGGTAAAAGCTGCGCTTATGTCTCCGCTGATGCTTCGGGTGAAGGCCGCGGATACGGTAATGCGTGAATGTCCGCTGATGATCCGGCTCGAAGACGGCACCGCAGTTGAAGGGATCGCGGATCTCGCGTTCGCAGAGAACAGCGTCGCTGGCGCGGTTTGGACGGTGGTCGATTTCAAGACCGACGTAGATGTAGCGTCGCGGCTCGACGAATATCGCGCGCAAATCAGGTTCTATGTGCGGGCGGTCAGGGAGAGCACGGGGCGTCCGGCGAGCGGCGCGATTTTGTGGATCTAGGGGGATAAAGATGCGGGAGGTCATCCCTGTTAGAATAGGTAAAAGGGAGAGAGGTGGTTCATCTCCCTTGGTTGGATTGGACGATTTTGGACAATCGCGAAATTTTAGTTGTCGGATACGGATCGTTGCTTAGCGGCTATGGGTTGCTGGCCGAGCGGCGCGGCGGCGCGAGCCGGCTGGTGGCGCGTGACGTGCATCCGGTTTCGATTCGAAATGCGCGGCGTGGACTGGCCAAGCCTTCGAGCCATGGCAGGTACCTGGCGATGGATATCGAGGCTGTCGATAGCAGCCTGCCAATTGCTGCATCAACAGCGGCGGACCACCATGACGGCGGGATCGGCGGGCTGCTGCTGACGTTCGATCGCGAATACGCGCCGACGATCGCGCGGCGCGAGGACTACGATGCTTATGCGTTCGAGCGGTTGATCGGGCTTGCGGATCGCGCGGGCAAAGCGCTCGGCGAGTACCTGATGAAGATCGCGAGCGGGACGAATTTCGACCTGCTCACATACCGGATGGCGCTGCGCTCGATGCTCGACTACACGTCGCCGGGATATATATTCCATCCGATCGAAATCGACGACGGCCGTATCGCGATAATTGCGATCGGTTCGGGATTCGAAGGCAGCGGAGATCCGAGGATTGTCTCGCGACGCCGGCAATTCGGGATGGACCGGCTGCTGTCGCTCGAGGAATCGGTGCGGGTCGAAATTCCCGGTTTCGATCGCGCGGGACAGATAGGATATTACGCGGAGTGCATTCTCGGCGGATTGCATGGGCTGGAGGTAGGCGACCTGGAGCCGCGATTCGATCCGGATGCCGGATTGGTGCGCGAACTCGCAGCGCATCTCGGGCCGATCGCCGTCGGCGAGCGGGAGCGGTTTATCGAGGCGACCTCGCTCGACGCGGCGCGCTACGGCGAGCGGTTTTCGTTCTTATCGCGGCGCACGTCGAGCTTGACGGCGATCCTGGCGCTGGCTGGCGTCGTATAGTGACAGGGACGAGTCGATGGCCGCGAGAGCGAATTTTTCAATTCATGTAGCGAAAGAGAATCTGAAATTTTCGGCCGCGCATTTTATCGCCTACCCGGGGTTTCGCGAACCGCTGCATGGCCATAACTACCAGGTCGGCGTGTACGTCGAGGGGCGGCTGGCGAAGACCGGCTACGTGATCGATTTCGGGCTGATCAAAAAGCTCACCAAGGAGATCGTCGATCGGCTCGACGAGCGTACGATCGTTCCGGCCAACAGCGATTGCCTGACGATCGACGGACCCAAGGACGGGGTGGTGCGAATCCGCTACGAGAACGACGAGTTCGTGTTGCCGGCGGCCGACGTGTGTATCGTGCCTATCGTGCATAGCTCGGCGGAAGAACTCGCGCGCTACATTTGGGAGGAGTTGGCGGCGGCGCTGGGCGCGCGCGGTGCGCTGAAACTCGTGACGACGATGGAAATCTCGGTGGCCGAGGGGCCGGGTCAGTCGGCGCACTATCGCAACTCGACGGGCGGCATCTGATCGCGTTCTTTCCGTAACAATTTCCGCGATTTTAGGGCGTCTGATCCGCTCACTTGCAGTCATCGTCCTGTCAACTGTGTGCCCGGCGTGAGAGGATTTCGTAAGTAAGGGGAGATCTCTCATCGTCGGTTACGGAGCGAAAACAGGGGTGGCGTCGCAAGCGAAATTCGCGGAGCCGGAGGCACCTTTTGCGGTCGAGCGGGTACTGCTCGGGGCGCATCCGGCGATCGTGAAACTGCGCGCGTTGGTCGAGCGCGTCGCGCCGACCGAGGTGACGGTGCTGATCACGGGCGAGAGCGGCACCGGCAAGGAAGTGGTTGCGCAGGCGATTCATGCGCTGTCGCCGCGCAGCCGTCAGCCGTTCGTGCCGGTGAACTGCGCGGCGATTCCGCACGAGCTGCTCGAGTCCGAGATGTTTGGCCATGAGCGGGGCGCATTCACGGGCGCCGCAGCGTCGCGTCACGGGCTGCTGACGACGGCCGATCGCGGCACGATCTTCCTGGACGAAATCGGCGAGATGGTCAACGGGTTGCAGGCGAAACTTCTGCGCGTGCTCGAAGACGGCGTGGTGCGGCCGGTTGGCGCGGACCGGGCGACGCGGATCGATGTGCGCGTGATCGCGGCGAGCAACGTCGATCTGGCCGAGGCGGTGGCGAAGGGCGCGTTTCGCAAGGATCTTTTCTATCGTCTGCAGGTGGTACCGATCGTGATTGCGCCGTTGCGCGAGCGGCGTTCGGATATCCCGCTGCTGACGGAACACTTTCTCGGGCGCATCCGCGATCGCACTCCCGGGCGCGAAATCGCAATCAGCCGGGAGGCGATGGTGGCGCTATGGTCGTACGATTGGCCGGGCAATGTGCGCGAGCTCGAGAATATGGTCGAGCGGCTGGCGATTCTGTGCGAGGGCTCGATTATCGACACGTCGATTCTGCCAGAGTACCTGGTGGCAGGCGCGCGGCCTGCGACGGCTCCGATTGCAGTCAAGCTGAGTGACGGCCCAGTGAACCTGAACAACTTGGTACGGGAATTGGAAGGTAGATTGATAAACGATGCGCTAAAGCAAACCGGAGGGAACAAACAGGCGGCGTCGCGGTTGCTGGGACTCAAGCGGACGACATTTTCCGCGAAGCTAAGGCGCTGCGGTGTGATAGCTCCGGCAGCTTTGGACGACGGCGAGGAAGACTAGACGAGCAAGGAATTCTATGGATGAAGCAAACAGAGCGCCTCAGATAATGGTGGTTGACGACGATCAAGACACCGTCGTAATCCTTGCCCACCATTTGCGGCGCGAAGGCTTTGTCGCGATAGAGGCCAACTCTGGAGCACAGTGTCTCAAACTGGTTCATGAAAACGAAGTTGACGTAATTCTGCTCGACCTGATGATGCCCGAAATGGACGGCTTCGAGGTCGTGAAGGCGCTTCGGGACGATCCCATGACCGCGGAAATCCCAATCATCATGATTACTGCGCGCGACGATTTGGATGCGCGGGCCGAGGGGATGCGCCTGGGAGTCAGCGACTTCCTGGCCAAGCCGGTATTCCGGCGCCAGCTCGCCAGCCGCGTCCGTGCACAGCTCGAAGTGGTCGAGACGGCGCGCAATGCGAGCGCGGCGATGGATCGCCTCGAAGCGGTGAGGAATCGGCCGCAGCATTAGGCTGGTTGGCGAGATCGATTGGAGTGCCGGGGTCACGGTTCGGTAGTTCCGTCTTGCCGCAGTGCGCGGGCTGCACGCGAGCGCATTGCGATCCCCTGACGCGTTCGACTACAAATTAGTGGGCAAGGATCGCTTCCAGGATCATCGTTCGAGATGAGAAGGAGAAATTCGCGATGAACGGTGAGAGCCGAAAACCGCAAGCTAACATAATTGCGGCGCTGACATACCTGCTGGGCTTCGTCACCGGCCTGATTTTTCTTTATCTCGAACCGTACAATCGGGACGAATTCGTCCGCTTTCACGCGCGTCAGTCGATTGGCTTCTCGGTTGCGTGGTTCGCTATCGGCGTCGTGTTCGGCGTATTTATCGCGGTACTGCCCCATGGATTGGGAGCGCTGCTTAATTTTCTTCTGACGCTAATCGACATCGCACTCGCGGTGTTCTGGCTTTTCCTCATGTACAAGGCCTACAACGGCGAGCGCTACCGGATTCCCGAGCTGGCCGACATCGTCGATAGCATCGCGGGAACTCCGACCGCGTAGCATCGCGCATCGCGCTCACGGCGCGCGGCCAATTTCCGAAATCTACTTATCCGCGGCGTCGTCGGGCGGCTGATCGGTCCCGTCTTCGTTTTCGGCCGTCGCAGGCGGTGGAACCTGCGACTCGATGTTCGCGGTACCCTGCGGCGCCATGCGCAAGCTCGGCTCGCGATCAATCGCGTCGAGCACGCGGCGCGAAATTTCGTCGGTGATCTGCGGCGCGGAGTAAGTTTCGGCGGGATAGCGAATGACTATTTCCAGGCCGGCCTTGCTCAGATACAAGCGGCTTTGGGGCTTGGGCGTCTCGAGCATGATGTTGAGGTCGCGCTCCAGATGCCGATAGTCGCGCATCACGCGGTCGCGATAGCGTGCGAACACTTCATCGACAACCTCGAGCAGGCGTTTCTCGGCCAGCCGGTAGTCGATATTGGGGGCGAGCGTGAGCCGCACCTCGTTCCATACGAAGCTGGTGCCGGGCGCCTGCTTGAAGAAGTTGCCCGACGGCTGAAACACGATCGCGTTGGAAAACACTGCCACGCGGCCGGTGGGCTCGTGATGCGTCCCGGCGCCGCCGAGCTCCATCAGCGAAAGTTTCACCAGCCCGATATCGATCACGTCGCCGGTCACGCCGCCGATTTGGACGCGGTCGCCGGCCTTGATTCCGAATCGCCCGATTAGAAAGAAGTAGCCGGCGATCGACAAAATCACATTCTGCAGAGCGACGGCGATACCGGCGGCCGCGAATCCCACCACGGTGGCGGCCGATCCGATCTCATCGGAGAAATTGATCAGCACGACGACCAGGACGATCAGCCCGAGCACGAGACGGCGCGCCGCCATCACCTGCCCGCGGCGGCGAATATCGGTCACGTAGCGGTTGGTGATCCATCGCCACGCCATCGCACCGAGAAAGATCAGCATGAAAGCGGCGCCCAGCCCGATCATGCGGATGACGAGGCTTCTGAATTCCTTGTTCCAGCGCTGTTCGATCGCGGCGTGCCACCTGCCGACGTTGTTGGTGTAAATCCCCAGCAGCACGATCTGCTTGCTGAGCGGCAGCGCGGCGTCTCTTGCGAGTTGGTACTCTTCGAGCAGGCTCTCGAATGATTTCGTGCGGTCTTTGAGTGTTGCGACGTCGGCGGTGGCGGTGCCCTGCGAGAGTGCGTTTCCGCGCGCGTTGAGGTCGGCGATCAAGCTGATGATCGACTGGCGGACACCGGCGGCGCGCACGGCCAGCGCTTGCGCGAGCGCGCTGTTCTGATCGAGGGCCTCGAGTTTGTTGCTGAGCGCGATCAGTTCGGTGGTGAGGCCGAAAATCCCGGTGGGCTCGGCTCTCGCCACGAAGGTGCTCTCGGCCGGGAGGGCAGTCGGCCGTTTGCCGCTGCTATCGGAAATCGAATGCTCGAGCTCGTCTATTTGCGCGGCCAGTCCGCCGCTCTGATCGGGCGACGAGCTGCCGCTTTTGAACTGCGCGAGTGCCTTGAGCGTATTGACGCGCTCCTGTTTGAGATCGAGTTCGCTCTGCGATTCTTGAATTTCGGATGCGATCGCCGCGCGCTGGCGGGCAGGCGCTTTGGCGAGCCGCGCCTGCAAATCCTTGATGCGCGCGCGGATCGCATTCGCGGCGGCGTCGAGCGCCTGGTAAGTTTGCGTGACGTTGCCCAGCCCGGCAGTGTCCGCGCCCGTGGCGACCGACGGTGAACCGGCGGATCCAGCGGCGGCGCGGGCGTTTGGGTTGGTCTTGGCAATGAACTTCGCTTGCTTGCGCGCGTAGTCGAAAGCCAGCCGCAGGACTTCGCCGGCTACCTGGCGGTCATCGGCGAAAAAAAGTGTTTCGTCAGGATCGCGCACCAGCTGCGCTTCGACGCTTAGATGCCCGTACCAGCTGATCACGTCGCTCAGATACGAAATCACGGTCTGCGCGTCGGGAGGCGACGCGGCCGCCGATGTGTTGCGTGATGCGGGACTCGACGCGGATGCCGGCTGGGGCGCGGCGGTTACCAGGACGGTCGGCGCCACCGATGCGGTTTGGGAATCGGTCGCGGGCTTCGGACTCTGGGCGAATGCGGGCGCGGTAGTCCCGCCGGGAAATCCGGCAATCGCGATCGAAAGTGCAATCGCGAACGCGCCTTCAATTCGAAGGCGCATGCCGGCTGACGGAATCGAAGTCTTACCGTGGGGACGCATCGCGATTAGTCCGGACCCGGGATGCGCACGCCCGCGCCGAGTCAAAACAAACCCTACCACTGAGGCGAGAAGAAATCCTGACTCGGGTGCAGGGGCTGGCCCCTGTCTCAGTTGCCGACGCGGGCGGCGCCGCGCTCGGGCGCGAGATCTGCGTAGCGCGCGGGAGGCGTCCAAGGCGTGTCGAGCGCGTCGAACTCACGCATCAACCCGTCGATGTCTTTGACGTTGGCGGTTTTGCGGATCAAATCACGGACCATCACGGGCCGCTCGTTCAGCCGGTGACGAAGCATCCCGCGAATCGCGCGTTCCGCCAGATCGTTCACGACCTTGCGGCCGGATACGGGCTTGCCGTCAACGGTGAGCAGCGTGCGCGCCTGAATTTCAGAGAGCGCGGTGCGCAGGTACTCGACGTGCGGCGATTCGTCGGAGCGGATGAAGCGCACGAGGTTGGCGGCGTCGATCGGAGCGTCGGAAACTTCGGGGTCGGACAGGATTTCCTCGGCCCACGCGAACGTCGAGGTGGCGAAGACTTCGATCGCGAGCACGTTGGCCATGAAGCGAATCAGTCGCTCTACCTGCTGGCCAAGCTCCGGGAAAAGGGCGACGGGCTGGGAGGATCCGCGCTGTGCGATGAGGTTCGCGTAAATTTCAGATGAGATCGCGGGATTGGACAGCGCCGCATCGCGGGCTGCGTCCCACATCTGGCGATGGCCGCCCTCTTCGGTCCATCCCGCTTCGTCGCGCGCGTGCGCTTCGAACAGGCCGCCGGTGAGATGGGCGATCGCGGTGCCGGCGGTGTTCTCGCGGATGAAGGTGGCGAGAGGCGGCACGGGCAGCTCGCGAATCATCGCGCCGAAGCCCTCGACGATCGCGATTTCGGACAGCCATCGCACCATCGGCTCGCGCACGCCCGAGCGGAGGATGAATTTTACCTGCGCGACGTTGGGCGCCTGCGGCGAGATAGTGTCGGCGGGAATCTCGAAGAGCGGAGTTCCCGAGGTCGCGACGTGCTGCTCCTGCCAAGCCTTGATAGCCGGCACGCGGAACGCGGTCCGCGGGGAGCGGTAGTGACCGTCGGCGTCGAAACCGCCGTGGCATTTCACGCCCTTGACGATAAGCGGCTCACGGGTGGGAACGTTGGCGAGAATTTCTTCTTTCGAGAAGTTCAGTTGCGATTCATGAGGCATCGAAAGGTCCCCTGGATTCCTGCGTAAATGCGCCGCCGCAAGCGTTCAGGAGCACGCGACTACTTGCCTAACATACGTTAGGGTCTCCAAATGAGTCAACGCCGTCGAGTGTGACTAAAAATCGCCATCATTGATCCCCGCCGCCGCAAGCGCGCCTCATTTTGCGGCTGTGGGCGCGTGCGGATCGCGCGTAAAGAGGGCACGGGGGCCATCGGTTGTCAAGTTTCGATTCGGATCTTAATCGATCGCTCAATGTTGCCCGGCCTCTGTACGCGCGCTAGTTAAGATCCCGTCTGTATTGATCGTTACTCTTGATGGCCTGAAAACGTCGCGCGGATTGCAACGGCAAAGTCGGGGGATTTGACCACCGAGCCAACGCGCGCATATCCATCGAGCCGCTGCTTGGATTGAGAAGTGGTGTGGGCAGGCGGGTGGGCATCGCGGATGCTGAGCGGGCTGATGGTCCGATGAAAAGAGCCGGTGCGCATGGCGCAAGTTTGTTTTGGCGCTTTTCGATCTCGGAGCCCTGAAGTCCGCGCCGTCGGGCGCTGCGGCTGGCGTTGTTGGCGCGACGCGACGGCTATACGACGCATTCCCGGCATCTCCCGAATCGATTTTTCCCCCATCACTCGCAGTTCCAATTCGAATTTTGAAATATCTGTCCAACGGCCCCTGACGGTGTCCGGCGGTAAGGCCTCGCGCCGATGCACGTGCGTTCGCACGTCCTCGACCGCGGCACGCCGACCGGAACTCGAAGCCTTGGGAGGTTGAGTTGTGCGAAACGGACGCCTGGTTCATCGACGCGCCCACGCATCGCGATTTGCTTACGGCGCGCCGTCGCCGTTGGAGCGTCTGCAATCGTTGTCAGCATTCGGCAGCCCGCGGGCGTTTTCACGCGTGGCGCGCAGCGCGCAAGTCGAGGCCGCGCCGTGGAAGATGCAGCGTTTGCAGCTCGGCAGCCGCCTGCCGATCAATCTGCGTCATTTCCTGGCCGAGCACCTGGGGTCCTCGATGCGTGTCGAGGACGACTCGATCGTCGCGCTCGAACCGCGCTCGAATGAAACCCTGATGCGCGAGCTGGCTCGGGCGATTCGGCGCTTTTCCGCCGAGCGCGCGCGCGAAGCATGGTGTGAATGCGCGATGGGACTGGATCGGCTCGAGCGCGAGTTCTTCGCCGCGCCCAGCGACGACCGCGGACCCGTCGTGTTGTGCCTGCGATGCTCGTGCGTGGGCGCCGGTCCTCTCGATCAGCATTGCGGGAGCCGATGCATCCCCGTCCACCTGGGCGCCGAGGTGCGCGCGCAGCAACTCGAGGGCGAGTGCGTGGATGGGGCGCTGAGGCCCGACGCGCTGCGTCGCGCGGTCGAGAATTTCCGCCTCCGCCGGACCGAAGGCGGCCTGCCTCATTATGATTTGGACTGCTACGTGGCGGGCGGACAGGTGATTTTCACCTGGCGTCCGTTGCAGGCATAGGGCAACGAAAACGATTCACTGAAAGAAAACGGGCGCCGGATTTCTCCGTCGCCCGATTGGCAATCAGAATTTCAGTTCTTGGGATTTACATCGCGGACGCCCGACGGCGGCGCTGTTCCTTACGGCGGCGGCGCTGGGCCTCGGAACGCTTGCGCTTGCGACGGACGCTGGGCTTCTCGTAAAAAGCCCGCTTCTTCATCTCCTTGAATACGCCCTCCTTGGCCAGCTTGCGTTTGAGTACTCGCATCGCCTGGTCAAGAGAGCCTTCGACCCGAATTTCCATAGTCCTCCGTCCGTCCGGTGATTAGCCTATCGAGCTTAGGTCCGCCCTTGGTCTGAGTCAACCAGCGCAGGTGCATCGGTGCATCCAGGTGTTCTCCGCGGATCCCATAATTGCTCTTCATGCGCACAACCCGCGTCTGGTAAAGGAATGGAATCGGCAGGGGTGACCCCTGCACCCAGTATTAGGAGGGACGGATGCGGCGCTTCGTGCCTGTTCGAAAGGTTAGGGCGCGGAGGAGCGTCAGCTTGTTCGCGGGACTGCGAAGCGCGATGCGTACAAAAGGAGCTTCGAGATGGATTTGGGTTTGACGGGAAAAGTCGCGATGGTGACGGGCGCCAGCCGCGGTCTGGGCCGCGCGATGGCTCACGCGCTCGCGGACGAGGGGATGTACCTCAGCGTTTGCGCGCGAACCCAGGATACGCTGACCGAAGCAGTCGCCGCGCTGACGCAGACCGGGTCGGCGCCGCGACCGGCGATGGGGTTGGTCGCCGACGTGACGAAGCCCGAGGACGCGCAAAAGTGGGTGGATGAAACCGTCAGGAGATTCGGCGGAATCGACGTGCTCGTCAACAATGCCGGCGCGGCGCGGCCGGGGGCGCTCGCGGAAATCCCCGAGTCGGCGTGGCAGGAGCAATTCGATCTGAACCTGTTCGCGCCGGTGCGGTTGGCGCGGCTGTGCGCCCCGCACATGGAAAAGCGCGGCGGCGGTTCGATCATCAATATCGGTTCGATCTACGGGCGCGAGTCGGGCGGGCCGCTCACCTACAACGCGTCGAAAGCAGCGCTGCATTCGTTCACCAAGATGCTCGCGCGCGAGTACGCGCCGAAAAATATCCGCGTCAACACGATCGCTCCCGGCTCGATACTCACGGCCGGCGGAAACTGGGAGCAGCGCTTTCGCGAGAATCCAGCCTTCGAGAAGGATTTCATCGGCCATGAGATGCCGGCCGGGCGCCTGGGCCGTCCCGAGGAAGTCGCGTACGCGGTCGTGATGCTCGCGTCGCCGCGCGCGAGCTGGATTATGGGCGCCAGTATCCCGGTGGACGGCGCGCAGGGACGATCGATCCTGTGATGATGCGGCTGCGCTTTTTCTTCCGATTCTGCTTCCCGATTGTCGCGGCGCTTATCCTCGCGGGATGCAGTGCGCCGCTGCCGAGCACCGAGCTTCCGCCGGCACGGTTCGTCTCGGCAGCGCCGGAGTTTCCCGGCTTTGAGGACTACCGCGGAATCATCAATCTGCCGATCAAAACGTCGGGGATGGATCAATCGGAAATCGCGGACCTGGCCAAGGCTGCGCAAATCGATTTCATTTTTCTTGCCGATCGCGTCCAACCCGGTGAAAGCGAAAGCGACTCCGACTTCGGAATCGCAGGATTCTCGAACGGCATTCTTTTCATTCCGGGCGGCGCGTTCGAAATCGGCGGCAGCGAGATAATCGGCGTGAACATCCACGAACCGATCAAACCCAACCTCGCGCCCAACGATTTGATTTCGGCGATTCACGACCAGGGCGGACTTGCGATTGCGGCCGACCCCGCGAAGTTTGCGTCGTCGGCAGACTATGCACTGGCGGACGCGATGGAGGTTTACAACCAGCGCTCGGCCTGGACGGCGCAAAATCCCGCCGCGCTCTACTTTCGCGCGATTTTTCTCGGCATCGATCATTTCCTGTCCGGGCTGGACCTTCGCCCCGATGCGAACCTCGCGCTTTACGACCGAATGACGGCCGGCGCGCGGGTCCCGATGCTCGCGGGAATGGGCGCGCCCGACAACATGAACGTGCTCGGCGCGAAGGTCGGCACGTTGCCGCAGCTTTTTCTGTTCTGCACCACCCATCTGATTGCGCGCGAGCGCGATTCGGCGCCGATGCTCGAGGCTCTCCGGCTCGGACATTCGTATGCGAGCTTCGACTATCTGGGCTACGTCGGCGCGTTCGCGTTCTTCGCACGCGTGGCAGACACAACGACAATGATGGGCGATGAAGTGCGCCTCGCGCCGGGACTGGCGCTCAAGACCGAACTGCCCGGCGCGGCCGATCGAATCGCGATGTATCAGAACGGCGCTGAAGTGGCGTCGGCCGAGAATGCGTCGATGCTCGAGTTCGCGCCGAAGTCGCCGGGCGCGTACCGAATCGAGGCCTATCGCAGCGGCAAGCTATGGATCCTGTCGAATCCTGTGTACGTGCGCTGAAGCAGGGGTGAGCAGGGCTGAGCCCTGCACCCAGTGTTAAGGCCGCGCTCCGTTGTCGCGCGCAGTCTCTTAATACCGGCCTCCCGTGCCAACGGGTCTCAATACTGCGCTGCAGTCGCCACGGCCAGGGGTGACTCCTGCACCCAACCTTGCTGCCTCCGCCACATTGGCTCCAATGAACGGCCGTCGTGGCCGGGCAGGGCGTCTAGTTTATACGGCGATTCCCGAACTCATACCGGCTCGCGCAGCGCGCGCATTTTTGACAGGCTCCCGGTCGTGATCGTATAGTCAGATCGGGCTGTGGGCGTGCATAGTGCGCACTGAGAGAGCTCCTGCGGCAGAACAAAAAACAAAAACCCCGCGAACCTGATCCGGATAATGCCGGCGTAGGGAAAAAAACCGACGGCGCGACGTTCGCGGCTGCGCCCGGGCCGCTTCCCCAATACCAGGGAAGCGGCTCAAAAATGCTGGACTCCATCGCAACCTCAATTACACTCAACGGCGACCCGTACCCGCTCGACCGTGACACGGCGCTGACTGCGCTGTTGGAACGCCTGAACATGCGCCGCGGCCGCGTGGCCGTCGAGATCAATCACGAGATCGTGCCCAAGGCCAGATACGACGAGACGATGGTAAGGGCGGGCGACCATGTCGAGATAATCAACTTCGTCGGCGGCGGATAGCCGCCCGCCCGCAAGGCGGTGAAAAGGTGAAAAGTAAAATATGCAGGACACGTCATTTGAATTAGGCGGAATAAAATTCCACTCGCGTCTGATCGTCGGCACCGGCAAGTATCGCGACTTCGCCGAGACCAAGGCTGCCGTCGAAGCAAGCGGCGCCGAAATAGTGACGGTCGCGGTGCGACGCGTGAACATCACCGATCGCGGCAAGGAAAATCTGCTCGACTATCTCGATCCCAAGCGCTACCAGATTCTTCCCAACACCGCGGGATGCTTCACCGCCGACGAGGCGATTCGGACCTGCCGCCTCGCGCGCGAGGTCGGCGTGGGCGAGCTGGTGAAGCTCGAGGTGATCGGCGACAACCGGACGCTGTTTCCCGATGTCGCCGCGACGATCGAAGCGGCCAGGGTGCTCGTCAAGGAGGGATTCAAGGTGATGCCGTATGTCACCGACGATCCGGTGACTTGCCTGAGGCTCCAGGAGATCGGATGCGTGGCGGTCATGCCGCTGGCGGCGCCGATTGGCTCAGGCCTGGGAATCCGCAATCCATACAATCTCGCGATCATCATCGAGCAGGCGAAGGTCCCGGTGATCGTCGATGCGGGCGTGGGGACCGCGTCCGATGCCGCCGAGGCGATGGAATTCGGATGCGACGGCGTGCTGATGAACACCGCGATCGCGGGCGCGAAGGACCCGATTGCGATGGCGCGTGCGATGAAGCTTGCGGTCGAGGCGGGGCGCCTGGCGTATCGCGCGGGCCGGATCGAGCGCAAGCTCTACGCGACCGCCTCCAGCCCGCTGAGCGGCCTGATAGGGTAGGCCGCCTTGTCGCCGCGGCCGCGCGTCAGCTTTAGACTTTATCTGATCACCGATCGCCGCGTCGTAAAGAACGGCGATCTCATCTCCGCGTGCGAAACCGCGCTGACGGTGGCGCGGGAAGCCGCGCCGCCCGGAACCGTCGCGTTGCAACTCCGCGAAAAAGATTTATCCGCGCGCGCGCTCTACGAACTGGCGCTCCGCCTTCGGGAAATTTGCACGCGCGCCGGTGCGCCGCTGATAGTGAACGATCGCGTCGATGTAGCAATTGCCGCGGATGCCGACGGTGTTCATCTTCCCTTCGATTCCATCGGCGTCAGCATGGCGCGCAAGCTGCTCGGGCCCGATCGACTCATCGGAGTGTCGAGTCACTCGCCCCCCGATGTAGCCGGCGCCGCGCGCGAGGGCGCCGACTTCGCGGTTTTCGGTCCCGTCTTCGATCCGCTATCCAAGCCGGCCACCGCGTCCGCGCGGGGTGCGAGCGGCCTTCGGGCGGCGTGCGGCGCGGGCGCGATCCCGGTCTTCGCACTCGGCGGCATCACGCCCGATCGCACGCGCGAACTGTTCGCATCTACCGACCCGGCCGCGCGACCGGCAGGAGTCGCGTCGATCGGAGCGATATTTGCCGCCGACTCGCCGGCCATGGCTACCGCGGCGATGCTGTCGGCGCTCGACCCGTCGTGGACTCGCCGGCGATGACTGACTTTGCCGCGTCGAGGAGAGTATCCGGCCGCGGCAGTTCACGATAATAGGGCGACGTAAAAACCCATCGCACGACACCATCTCGATCGACGACAAAAAACGCCGGTATCGCGTTGTCGGGCTCGGCATTGCGATGATGTTGCACAAGACCGAGCGGTGCGAGGACGGTCTCGGCGGTATCGCTCAGCAGCGGGATTTTCGTGCGGAGAAATCCCGCGAGCATCTTCGATCTTTCGATGGGATCGGTGCTGATCGCAACCGTATCAATGCCGGCGCGGCGAAAATCGCCGGCACGCGCGGTCAGTTCAGCGAGCTCGAACCGCGCGAACGGGCAATAGTCTCCGCGATAGATGTAAACTAAAGTTGCGCTCGCATCGGAAGGCGCCGGTCCACGGCGGATCGAGTCGTTCTGATCGACGAGCGCGAAGCTTGGGAATCGCTGTCCCACCGCGAGCTTCAGCTTAAACGGCGGATTCATCGTCCCGCGCATCGCGTAGCTGACGAATCGGCCGCCGCCCGCTCCAACGACGATGCACGCCATGAATGCGAGCAGACCGAATCCGAGTTTGGCGTGCGGCGAATCGAGTCCCAGTGCGAGTCGCAACCCCACAATCGAGAACACAATCGCAGCTGCCGCGATCGCGAACGCGGGCCACGGAATTCGTTCGTGAATGCCCATCCACGGCGCCGACCAGAACGACACCAGAACATATTCATAGAGCGCGAAGCCGCACGCGATCAGGATGACAGCACCGATCGCTCGGATTGGCTGAAATGGCGGAATAAGCCAGGGCTCGTCGTACAACTCCGGCGCGCCCTCGTCCAAGCCCGGACCGTCCGGTTCCGAGGTGGCCATCAGTTGAGCATGCCGGCATTCATCGGGTTGAATCAGAAATGTTCCGGCTCGCGTTCGCGGCGATTGTCGCATTCAAGCTGCAAGGTTAGATGGTGGATGTCGAACTTGGTCTGGAGCAGATGGCACATCTCGGCGAGCACTCGATCGCGATCCACATCCGGGGCGACCACCGCGTGCGCCGAAAGCGCGATCTGCCGGGTCGTCAGACACCAAACGTGAAGGTCGTGAATCTCTTCGGTGCCGCTGACGGCCAGCAGGTCGTTGCGCATTTCGTCCAGGTCAATATGCGACGGCACCGATTCCATCAGGACGTCCACGCCCTCGCGCACCAGACCCCACGAACCGTACAGCACCAGGCCTCCGATCAATATGCTCACGGCGGGATCGGCCTGCATCCATCCGGTGAAATAATTAAGCGCGCCGGAAGCGAGCACGCCCACCGAGCCAACGAGATCGGAGATGACGTGCACGAACACCGCGCGCATCGCCATCCCACGCCTTGGGCCGCCGGCCGTGTCGGTCGAGGTCATCCACGCGGAGAAGGTGTTCACGCCGATTCCGACGATCGCGACAGCCATCACGCCCAGCCCTGAAACCGAACGGGGGTTTCGCAGCCGGCCGACCGCTTCGATCCAGATGAAGACCACCAGCAGCCAGAGGAAAAGGCCGTTGAGCAACGCGCCGAGGATTTCCGCGCGAAGGTAGCCGTAGGTTTTCAACGACGATGCGGGCCGCGTCGATATCCACAGCGTCAGCAGGCCCAGGCACAACGCTGCGATGTCGGTGAGCATGTGGACGGCGTCGGAAAGCAGAGCCAGGCTGCCCGTCAGATAGCCGCCGACGAGTTCGGTGACGAGATAGACCGACGTGACGCCGAGGACGGCTAGCAGGCGGCGCCGATCCGAATCCGCAGTCGCACGCGGTTCGCGATTGTCCATCGGGCTCCGCATCGCTTAATCATAGTGGATTAGCGAGAAGCAGTTGACCGGCGCCAGGCGCTCGCGTCCCTTGAGCGCGTCGAGCTCGACCACGAACGCGCATCCGATCACATTGCCACCGATCTTTTGCACCAGTTGCAGCGCCGCGGCAGCCGTGCCGCCCGTCGCCAGCAGGTCGTCGACCAGGAGCACGCGACCCAAGCCTTCGAGCGCGTCCCGATGCATCTGCAGCGACGCGCTGCCGTACTCGAGGTCGTAGGCCTGATCTACAGTATTGGACGGGAGCTTGCCGGGCTTGCGAGCAATCGCGAAGCCGACGCCCAATCGATACGCCACGGGCGCTCCGACGATAAAGCCGCGCGACTCTATTCCGAGCACGACGTCCACTTTACCGAGGTAAGGCTGCGCCAACTGATCGACCACCGCGGCGAAACCGCGCGCGTCGGCGATTAGCGGCGTGAAGTCCCTGAATACTATTCCGGGCTTGGGAAAGTCCGGGACGTCACGAATCAGTTTTTTAATTTCTTCGGTGGTCATCGTTGATTCCATCGCACAGGTTTCGGGCAATCCCGCGGGCGACGGTCAAAGATACTAGCTGCCGCCGGCCGCGGCAAAGCTAATCGCGCCGGAGGATGTCGGCTCGGGCAGATAGGCGAGCGGGTCTTTGGCGACGTTGTCGCGGCGCACCTCGAAGTGGAGATTCGCTCCGGTGGTGCGCCCGGAGCGCCCGATCTCTCCGATCTCCTGTCCGCGCGCGACCCGATTGCCCTCGCTGACCAGGTTGCGCTCATTGTGGCCGTAAACCGTCGCGTAATCGTCGTCGTGCCGAATGATCACGGTGTTGCCGTAGCCGTGAAGCGTGCCCGAAAAAATCACGACGCCGCTGTCGGCGGCATAAACCGGAGTGCCGGCCGGCGCCGCGATATCGACGCCGTCGTGCATCGCGCCGTTGCGGATTCCGAATCCCGACGACACCACTCCTTTTGACACCGGCCACTGGAATTGGCGCGACGCCCGCTCGCCGGTGTACGGATGCACACCGCTCGAGGCAGTCCCGATCGACGCGGCCCGATACGCGCCCGGAATCGTCAGGACCTGGCCGACGCGCAGCTCACGCGGATCGCTGAGCCCGTTCGCCACCATCAAGCGTCCGACGCTGACGCCGTATTCATTTGCTATATGGTAAACGGTCTCGCCCGCGACGACGACGTGAGTGACCGGGCGTTGCGCACCGACGCGAGAGTTGGCCAAAAGTGGCGCGCCGCTACCGCATCCCGCCAGCGCGAGCGACGCGGCGAGCGCGATTGCCACGCTCGCGCGCGAAATCCACCGCGTCCCTGTCATCCACTCCCCGATCACATCATCCGCCGTCCGTCACCACCGCTACCCGCCGCACCGCATCCTGCGAGCCGCGCGAAATCAGCGCGCTAATCCTGAAAGCCGTGCTTGCCCGTCATCTTTACGAATCGGCACTCGCCGAAATATTCCTCGCTCCAGTGCCCGGTCTTGCGGCTGATACGCACCAGGGTCTGGAGTTCATCTTCGCCAATTGGCGCGATCAATCGCCCATCCGGCGTCAATTGATTCAGCAGCGGAAGAGCAATTCCGGGCATCGCCGCCGTCACCATCACGACGTCGAAGGGCGCCTCCTCGGGCCATCCATCCGAACCGTCGGCGCATCGAAGATAGACGTTGCTGAAGCCCATCGAGTTGAGAAGCGCACGGGCGCTATCGTGAAGATGCGCGTTGAGCTCGACGGAATAGACTGCACGCGCGAGACGCGCGAGCACTGCGGTCTGATAACCCGAACCGGTGCCGATTTCGAGAACTTTCTCCGTGCCTTGGAGCTCGGCGACCTCGCTCATCAGCGCGACCATGTAGGGTTGCGAAATAGTCTGCGAGTCGCCGATTGGCAGAGGGCCGTCATCGTAGGCGTGCTCGTGAAGTTCCACGGGAAGGAACCGATGACGGGCGACCGTGCGCATCGCAGCGAGCACGCGCGGATCTTTTATCCCGCGGCGTTCGAGTTGCTCGAGCACCATCCGCTCGCGCGCGTTTTCGAGATCGATCGCCATAGCCGATACCATTATACAGATACGCCGGCCAACGATTAAGGTATCCCGGGCAGGCTTGCCGAGGTGGAGAATTCCGTCATTTCCGGCGCGTGGGAGATAGCAGAATGCCGTTTTTCGATTCGGCGGGAATCAAGATTCATTACCGTGACGGCGGCTCCGCCGGGGCCGTGTGCGCTTGATCTGTCTCCCTGCGAACGCGGGGCGGCCTGGACGAAAGGCTTAAAGGACCAAGTGCAAACGGGAAGCGGCCTCGGCTGGTCCCATAGTGTTAGTTTCAGCCAATCTGAGTTTTGTGAAAAGTAGAGGCGCGACGAATATGCTTATGACACCGGCAATTGTGTAGCGGATGTACTGCAACATATATCCCAGGACCGAGAAGTCACCGGCTATTGCTCTAAAGACCTTATCGAGAACGAGCAGCGCCACCAGCACCATGGCAACGGACATGGCGAATCGCAGCATTTTTGCCAGTGGCTTGGAGCTTCTGGGATCGAAGTCCACAGTGCTCAACTCAATGGGGCGGCCAATGACGATGCCCGTCAAAAATCCTGCATAGCCCAAAAATGCGCGGGGCTGACCGTCGATGCGCCAACCGTTGATTGCGATGGTGGCGAGCCAGAGAATCACGCTTGAGGCAACAACGATCGCCACTTGATGCTTATATGACAGCTTATTCCATCCGTCGCTGATTTTATCAGCACGTTTTATGGCTACGAAGGCGACAAGCAGTCCAATCACCCAACCAATGAGAACATCCCCGGGATAGTGGACACCGAGGTAGGGGCGCGAAAATCCTGTGGCAAGAATCGCCAGGACTGCGATGATTCTTACGAAGGGATATTCGACAAAGGCGTAGAGATAAGAGTAGAAAGCCGAACCGGACATGGCGTGACCAGAGGGCGTTGAATACTCGGTCGCAAGTGCTTTTGCATTCTCCCTTGATACCGCCCACTTCTGGAGATAGGTGCCTTCATGGATGAAGGGCCGAGGATTCTTGATGATTATCTTAAGGACGTGATTGAGACACATCGTCAGCAATACCAATACCGCAAGCCGGACAGCCAGCGTCTTGTCGAACATGACGTAGATTAGTGTCACGACAAGAATGTATCCCTCGACTTGGCCGACGAAACTGGCGAGTAGAAAGAATTTCGTGAGAAGAAGATTCCTGTGGTCTGCCAGGGATTCCATGACAGCCATGTTGAATGTCAATTGAGCCATGATTCTTGCTTCATGGGCCTGGCTGCGCGATGGCGATGACGGGCATCACGGTGAGCACGCGCGGTCTTTTATCCCGCGGCGTTCGAGCTGCTCGAGCACCATCCGCTCGCGCGCGTTTTCGAGGTCAATTGCCATTGCCGGCGCCATTATACAGATACGCCAGCCAACGATTAAGGTATCCCGAGCAGGCTGTGCTCGAATTCCTGTCAGCTCGGAAATCAGGCGCCCGGTCGAAGGGCGGCGCGGAGGACTCAGGCCTGGCGCAGGACGAACAGCACGAGCCACACGAGCAGGATCGTGCCGATCAGCCCGCTGGGCGTGTAACCCCATTGGTTACTGAAAGAATGAATCGGAAGTACGCCGAATAGCGCGAGTACAATCACTACGAGCAGAATTGTATATAATATTTCCCAGGCCTCGCGAAATTACTAGCGCTTGTTGTCGTGCTTGACCGCCGCAACCGCCTTGTCGATCGTCTTTCCGATCGCATCCTTGACGTTGCCGGCAGCTTGATCCATCTTGCCGCGATTTTTCAGCTTGCTATCGTTGGTCAATACACCAACCGCTTCTTCGACGCGTCCCTTAACTTTGTCAGTTGTTCCACTCATTAGTTGTTTCTTCCTTTTATTGAACTCAGATTTCGTTGTCGTGCAAAGTTATTTACTTGCCGCAGACGCCAGCGGCGCAATTATCACCGGTATGAGCAACGGTCCGTCTGACAAGCTTCGGTCTATTGAACCGATGCGCCCCCAATCCTCGCGCTGCCAGTGCTCCAGAATCACGCGCATCGACCACCAAACCAGGACGAAAACGACCAGCGATGCCAGCAAGGTGGGAATGGCGCCGTCGAGGCTGAGCACTTCCTGATAGCGGCCGGATGCGGCGCGGCGAAAGGAATCCGCTTCGACGAGATATCCGGTGACGGGAGTGAGCGCATTCGCAACAAAGCTGGCGAAGGCCGAGTACGCGACGCCGGCGGTTAGTCCGGCGAGCAAGCTCAATTTTTCCGCGCTGGCCGATAGATTGGCGCAGACAGGGTGGCGACGAGGTTGTGCCATGCGGGCCTCCTCAAGCCTTGCGATCGTACTAATGGCGTGGTCTAGCGGAACGTGGTCAAAGGCGAGCGGAAGGGCCACTGTAGGGCTGGATCAAGTCGGGACTCAACTCTTATATCGATTCCGGCTTTTTATAGCTTAAACTGATATTTTACTAATGTCAAGTCGGTGAAAATATAATCAACTGAGAAATAGATTGGATATATATTCCCCGGCACCCTCACCTACCTCGCTGGAGATGAGTGCGCGCCAACCCAACCCCTAACCCCTTCCCTTGAGGGAAGGGGAACAATCGAGGGAGGTGCGGGCTTGCGTCCGTGCGCGGGGAGAGAGAGATTCAGCCTTCGATGGCAATTGAAACGCAACGCCCCACTATCGCCGAGATCGATCTCGGCGCGCTCCGCTCCAATTTCCGCGCGCTGCGGGCCGTGGCCGCGCACGGCGAATTGATGGTCGTGGTCAAGGCCGACGCTTATGGGCATGGCGCGGTGACGGTGACGCGCACGTTGATCGACGAAGGATGCCGTCATTTCGGGGTTGCGACGCTCGACGAGGCGCGCGAGCTGCGAGAGGCGGGAATTCGCACGCGCGTGTACCTGCAGGCGGGCTTCTTCGCCGAGCAGGCAGCCGAGATTGTCGCGCTCGACTTGACGCCATTCGTCTTCGACGCCGCAATGATCGGACTGCTCGACCGCGCGGCCGCATCGGCCGGCCGCAGGGATTTTCCGATTCACCTCAAGATTGACAGCGGCGCGACGCGGCTTGGAGTGATGCCGGCGGATATTCCCGATGTCATCGAGGCGGTCCGGAGCGCGTCGGCGGTGCGCCTGGAGGGCGTCTGCACGCTGCTGGCCAACGCCGGCGATCCGCAGAGTCCGATCACCGACGCGCAACTGCGGGTCTTCAATAGGGCAATCGACACGCTGAACGCGGCCGGGATGAAGCCTTCGGTCATCCACGTTGCAAATTCGGCGGCGCTGGTGCTGCGGCACGACTCGCATTTCAACCTGGCGCGGCCCGGACTGGCGATCTACGGCCTGCCGCCGGTGGCCGCGGTGCGCGAGCGCGTCGAGCTGCGGCCGGTCATGACGTTCAAGACCCGGCTGATGCAGATCAAGCGCGCGCCGGCTGGAAGCGGCGTGGGCTACGGACATACCTTCGTCGCGCCGCGCGAAAGCCTGATCGGCGTGCTGCCGGTCGGTTACGCCGACGGCTACCGCAGAGGGCTGCAACACGGCGGCGAAGTGATAGTGCGCGGCGCGCGCGCACCCGTGGTCGGCGCGGTCTCGATGGACTTGACGACGATCGACGTCACCGACATCGCGGGCGCGTCGGTTGGCGATGAGGTAATCTTGTGGGGCGAATCGGGCGGGGAGACGATCAGCGTGAACGATGTCGCGCGGCTGGCGCAAACGATTTCGTACGAGATGCTTTGCACGGTCGGTAAGCGGGTGCCGCGCGTAATTCGGAGCTAGATGGCAATGAACAGCGACAGGGTCGTGATCAGACGCGCGCTGATCGGCGTAGCGGACAAGGCAGGGGTGGCGGATTTTGCCAAGGCGCTGGAACGGCACGGCGTGGAAATCGTATCGACCGGTGGCACGATGGCGGCTCTGGAAGCGGCCGGCGTGAAAGTCAGATCGGTCGAGAGTTTCACCGGCTCGCCCGAGATGTTCGACGGACGCGTGAAGACACTGCATCCGAAGATTCACGGCGCAATCCTGGCGCGGCGCGGCGACGAGAGCCATCAGCGCCAGATGCTGCAGCATCGGATCGAGCCGATCGACCTGGTGGTCGTGAATTTCTATCCATTCGAAAAAACGGTCGCGAAACCCGGCGTGAGTCTTGACGAAGCGATCGAAAATATCGACATCGGCGGACCCACGCTGGTGCGCGCGGCGGCGAAGAATCACGGCGACGTCGCGGTCGTGGTCGATGGTGCGGACTACGCCGCGATCGCCGCCGAACTCGACTCGCACCAGGGCGGGATCACCGCGGACACGCGATGGCGCCTGGCGCGCAAGGCATTCGCGCGCGTGACTGCTTACGACGCGGCAATCTCAAATTATCTCGGCACGCATACCGGCGACGGCGGCGATTCGGCGCTCGGCGAGACCTTCAACCTTGCGCTCGAGCGCGAACAGGCGCTGCGCTACGGCGAGAATCCGCATCAGACCGGCGCGCTGTACGGCCGCTTCCTCGAGATCGCGCATCAGCTTCACGGCAAGGAATTGTCGTTCAACAACGTGGTCGATATCAGCTCGGCGATGAACCTGATGCTCGAGTTCGAGGGCGAGCCGGGCGCGGTGGTGGCGATCCTGAAGCACAACACGCCGTGCGGCGTGGGCATCGGCGAAACGCTCAAGGGGGCGTGGGACAAGGCGTTCGCGACCGATCCGGACTCGCCGTTCGGCGGCATAATCATCGCGAATCGGCCGTGGGACATGGAGTTCGCACGCGCGGTCGATGAATTATTTACCGAGGTGCTGATCGGCCCCGCGTATCCGGACGAGGTAATCTCGTTCCTGCGCAAGAAAAAGAACCGGCGCGTGATGACGTTCAATCCGGGCGCGGTGGACCGCAAAGAACTTGACGTCAAGAAGGTGCTCGGCGGATTGCTGGTGCAGACGCCGGACCTGGCGATCGAAGACCCGCGCGAAGGCAAAATCGTGACGCGGCGGCGGCCCACCGACGCCGAGATGCGCGCGCTCACGTTCGGAATCAAGGTCTGCAAGCATATCAAGTCCAACGCGATCGCGTTCGTCGCGGAAGATCGCACGCTGGCGGTTGGCGGCGGCGCGACCTCGCGGATCGATCCGGTATACGCCGCGCGCGAGAAAGCGGCGCGGCTCAAAGTCGCGCTCGAGGGTTCCGTGCTCGTCTCCGAAGCGCTGTTTCCATTTCCCGACGGCCCGACGCTCGCGGCCGAGGCAGGCGCGACGGCGATCGCGCAACCCGGAGGCGCCGTGCGCGACGATGAAGTGATCGCGGCGGCGGACAAGTACGGGCTCGCGATGGTCTTCACGGGGGTGCGCCACTTCAGGCATTAGCTGCGCGCCGGGCGATGAAAGTACTGGTTATAGGCAAAGGCGGGCGCGAGCACTCGCTGGTCTGGCGGCTTCATCAGAGCGAGACCGTGTCCGAGATTTTTTGCGCGAGCGGAAATCCGGGGATCGATCAGATCGCGCAAGCGGCGCCGATCGCGCCGACCGATGTTGCCGCGCTGGTGGAATTCGCGAAGTCAAAGGCGGTCGATCTGACAGTGGTTGGTCCCGAGGATCCGCTCGCCGCCGGCATCGTCGATCAGTTCACGCGCGAGGGACTTAAAATATTCGGGCCGACCGCGGCCGCGGCGCAGCTTGAAACCAGCAAATCGTTTGCGAAAACGATCATGCGCGAGGCGGGCGTGCCGACCGCCGGCTTCGCCGCATTCGACGACGCGCAGTCCGCGCGGCGCTACGTGAAGGCGCGGACGGGATCGATGGTCGTCAAGGCGGACGGGCTCGCGCTTGGAAAAGGCGTGGTCATCTGCCACGACGCGAAGGCGGCGCTGGATGCGATCGCGGATGCGATGGAGCGGCGGCGCTTCGGAGCGGCGGGCAATCGCGTAATCGTAGAGGAGTTTCTGAGCGGCGAGGAAGTTTCATTTTTCGCGCTGTGCGACGGCGAAAACGCGGTCCCACTCGGCACGTTTCAGGATCACAAGGCGGTCTTCGACGGCGATCGAGGCCCCAACACCGGCGGCATGGGCGCGTATTCGCCGGTGCCGCAATTCGGGCCCGAGCTCGAAGCGCGCGTGATGCGCGAGGTGGTCGGGCCGACGCTGGCGGCGATGAGCGCGCGCGGGACTCCGTTTCGCGGGCTGCTGTTCGTGGGCTTGATGATGGACGGCCAACGAATCAACGTGCTCGAGTTCAACGTCCGCTTTGGCGATCCGGAATGCGAAGCGCTGATGATGCGGCTGGACAGCGACTTGGCGGAGAACCTGCTCGCGGCCGCCGACGGGAAAGTCGCCAATGCGGCGATCAGGCTCTCGCCGCGCAGCTCGGTCGCGATCGTGCTCGCATCGGGCGGATACCCCGGCGACTACAAAAAGGGAATTGCGATCAGCGGGCTGGATCGGCTCGAAGGCAACCTCCCGTCGGACATCAAGATCAAATGGGCGATGGGCAAGATTCGGGTGAAGGTTTTCCATGCGGGCACCGCGATGCGCGGCGCACAGTTGGTGACGGACGGCGGGCGCGTGTTGACGGTGACCGCGATGGCGCCGGAGTTGGCGACGGCGGTCGATGCCGCGTACCAGGCGGCCGAAATGATCGAGTTCGAGGGACGTCATTTCCGGCGCGATATTGCGCGGCGCGCACTCGCGCACGCTTCGAGCGGCGGCGTCGGTTCCGTATAATCGCTGTCGCAGGAGTCTGATCGTCATTTGCCGCGCTCATCGCCAATCAAGCCAAAAAAGCAGCGCGCCCGCGCCGCGGTGTTTGGGCTCGAGGATGGAATAGCGGCGTTGAAGGCCGGCGAGCTGGTCGTTTATCCGACCGAGACGTTCTATGCGCTCGGCGCCGACGCGTTTTCGTCCACCGCGCTGCGCCGCCTGTTTCGAGCGAAGGGCCGCGAGCCGGGACGTCCGGTCGGATTGATCGCGGCGGACACTGCGATGGCATTTTCGGTGGCGCGCGAAATACCGATCGATGCACGGCGGCTCGCCGGCGCATTCTGGCCGGGACCGCTGACGATCGTTTTGCCGGCTCGCGACGGCCTGGCGCCGGAGCTGATCGGACCCGACGGCGTCAGCGTGCGCGTATCGCCAAATCCGGTGGCACGCGCACTCAGCGCGGGAATCGGACGGCCAATCACGGCGACCAGCGCGAACCTGAGCGGGAAGGCGCCGGCAAGCACGCTCGACGAAGCGCGCGCGCGGCTGCGCGAAAACGTCAAAGTTTACCTGGAAGGCGGAAAACTGGCGGCGTCGGCGCCTAGCACGGTCGTCGCGGTCAACGGACGCGGGTGGAAAATGGTGAGAGTGGGAGCGATCTCAGAAGATCAGATCGCGGCCGCGCTGGCGGGAGACGCACTGAAATGAGCGCGCTCGGCAAACGGATCGAGCCATTTCGCGCGCTGATGTATAATCGTCAGATTGCCGGCGAACCCGCGCTCGTCGTGGCGCCGCCGTACGATTTGATCGGCGCGGCGCGTCAGGAACAACTGTACGAACGCAGTCCCTACAACGTCGTGCGGCTCGAATTTGGCCGCGAAGCGGACCGTTACGGCGCAGCGGAAAAAACCCTCGCGGAGTGGCTGGCCGCGGGCGTCGTCGAGCGGCCGGCGCGTCCGGCGATCTATCATTACAGGCAGACTTTCGATGTCGAGGGGCGGCTGCTTCATCGCACGGGATTTATCGCGCGAATTCGGCTCGAGGAATTCGATCGCGGGCGCATCGTGCCGCACGAGCGAACATTTCCAGCCGCGAAGGAGGACCGTCTGCGGCTGCTGACGGCGCTCGAGGTCAACACGAGCTCGATCTTCGCGCTGTACTCGGGCGCGCATCCCGAACTCGACCGATTGCGCGATCAGGTGGCCTCGCGCGAGCCGCTGATCGATCTCGTCGATGACTTGGGAATCCGCAACGAGCTGCGGCCGATCGAGGCAGCCGGTGAAATCGCGGTCATTCAGCGCGAACTCGAATCGCCGCGCTTGATGATCGCCGACGGACACCATCGCTACGAAACCGCGCTGAACTATCGACGCGCCCGGCGCCACGAGAACGCCTCGCGTGAGCCGCAGCCGTATGACTACACGATGATGACGCTGGTGGCATGCGACGATCCGGGGCTGGTGATTCTGCCGACGCATCGGGTGGTGAAATCGCTGCGCGCCGACGCGATCGCGTCGTTCACGCAACGCGCGCGCGAAGAGTTTAACGTCGAGGAAATCGCGCATCGCGACGCATTTCGCTCGCGCCTGAACGATTTGGGCAGCGGCGCGATCGGCGTGACGTTGAAGGGAAGCCCCAACTATCTGATTCTGCGGCTGCGCAGCCGCAGCGCGATGAAGGCCGCGATGCCCGATGCGGCGGCCGAGGTTCGGCGCCTCGACGTGTCGGTTCTGCACGCGCTGGTGTTCGATCGAATATTCGGCCTCGGCGCCGACGAGATTCGAAGAGGCGGAAATATCGAATACACGATCGAAATCGGCGGCGCGCTCGGCGCAGTCGCGCAGGGACATGCCGACGGTGCGTTCCTGATGAACCCGCCGTCGATCCAGGATGTCGAGCGGGTGAGCGACGCGGGCGCGACGATGCCTGAGAAATCGACTTACTTCCACCCCAAGCTGTTGACCGGCCTGGTGATGAATCCGCTGTTCGACGGCGAATGATTTCTGCCGGGCGCCATCGCGGTTAAATGATCAAGCGCCGAAGTCGCGGGTCGCAGTTGATCCTGGTTCGCCACGGCGAGACCGAAGGCGAGTCGAGCATCAGGTATCATGGCCGCACCGACGTGGCGCTGTCGGAACTCGGGCGCGCGCAGATGCGCCTTGCGGGCCGGGCGATCGGAACGCATCGCGGGGGCGGCGGAAATTTCGCGCGCATTTTTTCGAGTCCGCTCGTTCGTGCGTCCGAAGGCGCGCGAATCGTAGCCGGCGACTGGGCGCCGTTGATCACGATCGATGAATTCGCCGAAGTTCACTTCGGGTTGTTCGAAGGACTCACCGCCGATGAGATTCGCGAGCGTTATCCCGACGAGTTCGCGCGATGGAACGACGATCGACTCGCGCCGAGCTACACCTATCCCGCGGGCGAGAGCCGCGCCGACTTTGCCAATCGCGTCGAGCGCGGCCTGGAACGCATGCTGGCTCTATGGACGCCGCGCGGCGACGCGGGAGCTGACGACGCGCTGCTGATTGCGCATCGTGGAGTGATTCGCGCGATCGTGCGAAAGCTGACGAGTCAGGAGCCGGTCGTCGAGCTGGGGTCGATTCAGGTCATCCGCTTCGACGGCGCCTGGCATGCCGAGCTGCTCGATCTGATCGATCATCTGGGCGGCTCCTGAAGCTCACACCCGGCGCAGCACTCCCGTCCAGCGGTAGCGGCATTTGTCCAGCGGCTTGGCGAATGACAGGTCGCAGTAGGCGGCGACCATTTTGAACATCCCCGACGCCAGCGCCGCGAGTTCCAGCGTGGATGGGAGCGTGTAGCGCACCGGAATCAAATCGCGCGTAGTCACCGCGCCGGCGGGAAAGTTGATGGTGCATTCGAGTTCGTAGATCGAATGCAGCGGCGAGTGCCACACAACCGGGCGATTGAACTCGCGGATGTCGAGTGCGACACCGGCGGCGCGCGCGGTGCGTTCGCGCCACATGGTCCGCCGCGAGACGCGCGGAATCGGATCCTGGCGATCGATGTCTATGCAGTACAAGCCGCCGCGCTTGAGCGCACGGCCGACGGATTTGAGATGCGAGAGCAGGCGGGAGTTCTCGACGATCACCGGAAATGTTTCGGACATCAAAATTGCGGCGTCGAAGGGGCGCTCGGGGAGAGTGAACTTTTCGATCGGCCGGCGGTAGAAGCGAAGATTCGCAATTGCCTTCGCTTTGCGCCGCCCCGCCGCGATCATCGCCGGTGAACGATCGATTCCGACGACCTCGAATCCGTTGCCGTTGCCCGCCAGCAGACGCCCGTGGGGTGAGTCGCCGCAAGCGATGTCAAGGATGCGGTGCACCGGGCGCTTGCGATGGCGTTTCCATACCTGTTGCAGGAAAAGCACTTCGGCCGGAATTTCGCCGGGACTTTCCAAATGCGCGCGGCGGAAGACATCGGGATATTGATAGATGCTCGGTTCCATCGGCGATGAGCGTACAAGCGGCGCGCCCGCAGGCCAATGGCGGTGCGCGGATGAATCGAGACTTGAGATTTCGCGGCCAGCGGCGGGATAATGCCCGCGCGTCCGAGTTCCTGAACCACCGTTTACGGGAAAGCCACGATGAGCAAGCCGCTCGGCTACACGTGGGAAGAGATCGGCGCGCTGCGCGACAGCGGCGCCGTGTAGGTGTGTAGCGTTTGTCGGCATTCGCAGGGTTGTCTCTCCCGGAGCTGCGCGTGACAAGCTGACCCGGCCTGCTCTAGAATGCGGGACTTCCACTAATACGGTGAGGCTGAGTCAATGGCGGCATCCACAGAAATCGCAGAGATCAAGGCGCGCGAGATTCTCGACTCGCGCGGAAACCCCACAATCGAAGTTGACGTGCGGCTTCGCGGCGGCGCGCTCGGCCGCGCCGCGGTACCGTCGGGCGCATCGACCGGGGTTCACGAAGCGCTCGAGCTTCGCGACGGCGACGCGAAACGCTACGGCGGCAAGGGCGTGCTGAAAGCGGTCGCCAACGTCAACCGGACGATCGCGGACAAGCTCAAGGGCGCAGACGCGGCGAATCAGAGCGCTCTTGACCGGGCGCTGATCGAACTGGACGGCACCGCGAACAAATCGAAGCTGGGCGCTAACGCGATGCTCGGCGTATCGCTCGCGGCCGCGTACGCATCTGCCGCAGCCAACGGAGTGCCGCTGTATCGGTATCTCAATCCTGACGCGCGCGTGATGCCGGTGCCGCAGATGAACGTGGTCAACGGCGGGCGTCATGCGGACTCGAGCGTCGATATGCAGGAGTTCATGATCGTGCCGGCGGGGGCGGGAAATTTCGCCGAGGCAATCCGGATGGGCGCGGAAGTGTTTCATGCACTGGCCGCCGTGCTCAAGAAACGCGGTCATTCGACCAACGTCGGCGATGAGGGCGGATTCGCGCCGAATCTCAAAAGCAACGAGGAGCCGATCGAGGTGATCCTCGAAGCGATCGCGAAGGCCGGCTACCGCCCCGGTATCGACGTGTCGCTCGCGCTCGATCCGGCGTCGAGCGAATTTTACGAAGATGGCAAGTACGTGTTCGCGCGCTCGGACAAAGGCGCGCGCAGCGCGGAGCAGATGGTCGAGTTTTACGCGGGATGGCTGAAGAAATATCCGATCGTCTCGCTCGAGGACGGGCTGGCCGAAGACGATTGGGCGGGATGGAAAATCCTGACGCGCGAGCTCGGTGCGAAGACGCAACTGGTCGGCGATGACATCTTCGTCACCAATCCGAAATTTCTCAAACGCGGAATCGACGAGCACGTCGCGAATTCGATTCTGATCAAGCTCAACCAGATAGGCACGCTGACCGAGACGCTCGCCACGATCGAGATGGCGCGCACGGCGGGATACACCAGTGTGATTTCGCATCGCTCGGGCGAGACCGAAGACACGACGATCGCGGATCTGGTGGTCGCCACCGGCGCGGGACAAATCAAAACCGGATCGATGAGCCGGGGCGAGCGCACCGCGAAATACAACCGGCTTTTGAGAATTGCGGAGGAGCTTGGCGCAAAGGCGCAGTATCCCGGCGCCGCGGCATTCAAGCGCGGTACGGCGGGCGGGAAATCGTGATGGCCACGCGGCCGCCGGTTGCAGCGCTGGTGATTTTCGACGGATGGGGAATCAGCAAGAGCAGCGCGTCAAATGCGATCGCCGCGGCGAAGACTCCCGTGATGAACCGACTCTACGCGACGCAGGCGCACACCGAACTCGACGCGTCGGGCGAGGCGGTAGGCCTGCCGCCCGGCGTGATGGGCAATTCCGAAGTCGGGCATCTCACCATCGGCGCGGGCCGCGTGATCTACCAGGATTTGATGCGAATCACGAAAGCGATCGAGAGCGGGGCTTTCGCGCGCAACCCGACGATTGTCGATGCGATAAAAAAGACCGTCGCGAACGGCACGACGCTGCACATCTGGGGACTGCTTTCCGACGGGAGCGTGCACAGTCATATCGATCATTTGATGGCGTTGCTCGACCTCGCTGCTGCCAATGGCGCGGGCAGGATTGCGGTTCACGCTGTGCTCGACGGGCGCGACAAACCGCCGCGCTCGGCGCTCAAGTTTATCGACCAGCTCGAAGCGAAGCTGAAACAGCTTGGGCGCGGGCGAATCGCGACGGTCACGGGACGCTACTACGCGATGGATCGCGACAAGCGATGGGAGCGAATCGAGCAAGCGTGGCGCGCGATCGTTGAAGGGGATGGATTGGCCGCGCCGAGTGCGCGCGAGGCGGTGGAGAATTCGTACGCCGCAGGCAAGAGCGATGAGTTCGTCGAGCCGCACGTGATCGGAGAGCGATCGCCGATGGCGGACGGCGACCAGGTCATCTGCTTCAACTTCCGCGCCGACCGGGCGCGCGAACTGACGGCCGCGGTCGCGCTGGGCGGATTTTCCGGGTTCCGGCGATCGCGCACTCCAAAAGTCGGCTACGTGTGTTTGACCGAATATGACCGTTCGTTCGCACTGCCGTTGGCGTTTGCACCCGAAGACGTGCGCAACACGCTCGCCGAAGTGCTGGCGCATGCGGGGCTCAGGAATTTGCGCGTCGCGGAGACGGAGAAATATGCGCACGTCACGTATTTCCTCAACGGCGGCGTCGAGAAGGCGTTCCCGCTCGAAGAGCGCGCGCTGATTCCGTCATCGAAGGTCGCGACCTACGACCTGGAGCCGGCGATGAGGGCGGCGGCAATCGCAACCCGGGCCGCCGAGGAAATCGAAGGCGGCAAATTCGACGTGATCGTGATGAACTTCGCCAATCCCGACATGGTCGGGCATACCGGCAAGTTCGAGGCGACGGTGTTGGCGGTCGAGGCGGCGGACGCGGCGTTGGGCGTCGTGATCGAGGCGCTGGCAAAGCGCGGTGGCGCCGCGCTGGTGACGGCGGATCACGGCAACGCGGAGTTCATGGCCGATCCCGCGACCGGACAGGCGCATACCGCGCATACGACGAATCCGGTGCCGCTGATTCTTTACGATCCGAAATTCAAAGGGCGGCTCAAGGACGGCGGGACGCTGGCGGATGTGGCGCCGACGCTGCTCGGGATGCTCGAAGTGAAAGCGCCGGCCGAGATGACGGGGCGCGATTTGCGGATCGATACGGCGCGCTGATCGGGTCGCGCCGAGCAGCGCGAATTACGGCTGATTTCTCAAAAACGTGCTTATTTCCGAGGATCCAGACACGAATGTTTCACGTGGAACATTTTTAGTTCAGGAGAACAAAACGCGAACAGCGAACGCGCTTACCAGCGGATGACCTGTTCGTAGATCTTCGGCAACTGGCGCGGCAGCGATGCGATGTCCTCGATCACCAGGTAGCGCGACGATTGGCACATCTGGCGCAAGTAGTCGTGGCCGGTTTTGTCGACGGTGATGCAGAACGGCAGCACGCCGGCCAACTCGAGTTCCTTCAACGCGACCATCGTGTCCTGAATGCCGTAGGCGTTCGAGCGGCGATCGTGGCCGTAGTCGAAATCCTGCGGGAAGCCGTCGCTGAGCAGGATCATGTGCCTGGCGCGCGAGGACACGTCCTTGAATTTCTCGCGCACGTGGCGAATCGCGGCGCCCATCCGGGTTGAGCGCTTGGGTTCGACGGCGCCGACGCGGGCCTTCACCTCGTCGGTGAGTTCCTGATCGAATTCCTTGATCACGTAGAACTCGACGTTGTCGCGGCCGTGTCCGGAGAAGCCCATGATCGCGTACTGGTCGCCGATTTCCTCGAGCGCTTGCGCCATGATGACGAGCGCTTCCTTGTTCACGTCGATGATACGACGGGGACGATTGGCGGTTTGCGGGCGGCGCTCCCACGCCTTCATCCAGTCGTCGGTGTCGTCATCGTTGGTATGCTTGCGCGGCTCGCGATGGACGGGCTCGTCGGTCGAAGCCGACATGTCGAGCAGGAACAGGGTGGCGACGTCGCGCGCCTCTTTCTTGCGCGCCTTGTAAAAGCGGCCATCGGGCGTCTCGCCCATCAGGCGCGCGACGCGAGCCTCGATGGTGCGATCGAGGTCGATTTCCTCGCCGTCCTCGAGTCCACGGACCATCCGGTACGAGGCGGGGCGGATGCGCTGGAAGTTGCGCCGCACGCCGGGCAGCATCTCGGCGTAGCGAATGAGCGTGTTCTCGAAGAAATCGCCCTCGTCGCCGGTCATCGGAATTTCGCGCAGCCGGCACCAGTTGCGGCGGTAATCGTTCAGCACGTAATCCCATTCGTCGTAGGCGTAGTAGGAATCCTGGCGGCCGCGGCCGATCATCAAGCGTCCCTGCCCGGTGACGGAACCGATCTCGCCGAGCTGCTCGCGCATCTGGTCGATCTCGCTGAGCTGCTTGCCCGTCAGTTGTGTCAGGTACATGCCGTCGCCGTCGGCGCTGCCGTCGCCTTGCGACGGTTTGATCTCGGCGCCCTGCTCGATGAGCTTGCGCAATTCCTCGGGCGAGAGCGCCCTGCCCTTGCCGCCCCTGGATTGCTTGCCCGAGACGTCCATCCGAACGTTCTGATCGGGCTCGCCGCCGCCGTCGCCATCCTCGCCGTCTTCGCCTTCGCCGGCGGTCTGCGTTTCCGAGCCCTTGATTCCCTTGATCAGGTCGTTACGCATCATCTCGGCTTCTTCTTCGCTGAGCGGATCGCCCTCGCCGCGTTCGTGCGCCTCCCGAATCAGCTCCTGGAGCCAATTATAGAGGGAGCTGACCTGGCGGACGCTGGTCATGACGTCGGCGCCGCGCTCGCGAACGGGAGCGAAGTGTCTCGAAGCCATCCACACCAGCGGGGAATCCATCCCTTCGCCCGTCGCCTCGAGATCGAGCGCCGCGCGCACCAGCATCGTACTCAAGGACTCGGGATGAAGCCTTTGCAGCAGCGAGCGATTGAGGCCCGCGATGCGCGGTGCGAGTCCGCGATAACGGCGCGCCAGTTCGGCGTCGATTCGCGCCGACTCCGCCAGCCGCATCAGAGCGCCGGCCAGGCCCGGGTCGTCGAACGACGCGACGAAGCTGTCGATGGCCTCGACGCCGGTCTCGCCGCGCTCTTCGAAGCCCGCGATGTCCGCGAGTTTCAGCTTGAACGTGCCGAAGTCATGACGCGCCGCCAGATGGGCGGTGGTGACGAAATAATAGATGTAAGCGTCGCCGCGAGCGCCGAAGGGTTCCAGCCGCTCGGGCAGATAGATCATTTCGCCCGGCAGGAGCGGATAGTGAAACGGCAGCATCGGGCCGCTGTTCGCAAGCGAGTCGATGCGGAACTCAAGCGGAAACAGCATCCGCATGAACTTCGTCAGCACGCCCTTGATTTCGAACAGGTCCTGCGCTTTCTCGGCAATTTCAGTCATCATCGCAATGATAATCTAATCATTGTTACAAACAGCGATATATGGATGCAATTTGGCTCCGGCTGCGGCAGCCACGGGGCAAAGATTCGGCGCGCGATGTGTCGGTTACGGCGGGATTGCGCGTGGCAAGGCGGCGTCGATGACGCTCAAATTGTGGGCGGAAATTGGGCTGGGGACACTGGTTTCGTGCTTGTCCCAGAGTACTACTGGTAGGGGAGCATCTATGCGAATGCGAATTTGGCGGGCGCTGTGTGTAGCAGGGTTGCTGCTTGGGCTTACGGCGATGGCGCGGGCTCAACCGCCCGGGCCTGGACGCGGGCTGCCGCCAAACCCAGTCGGCGCAGCACCTGCGCTTAAGCAGCTCCTCGAGGCACCGAGACCGTCTCGGGGAGGATCGGTCGGATCCATGCAGCTGCTCGCGCCGAATGTGGGCTGGGCAACGAGTATGCAGGGGCTGCTGTGGACCTCCAACGGTGGGGCCGAATGGGAGGACATCACTCCGCCCGCTCCAAAGGATGCGCTGATCTGTGGGATTTTCTTTCTCGACACCAACCGGGGCTGGGTACTGTTCGAGCACGGAGAGCCGGACATCCCTGGCGGGTTACAGTTCGACCTAGCCTCCACGGACAACGCCGGGGCCACCTGGTCGATGAGACACGTGACAGTCCCGGAGAGGAAATACCCGGGTATTTTGAATGGCGGGATCCTTGCATTTGCGGACTCGGTTCATGGCTGGCTGGGCTTGGGGGAAGGATTGAGCGCGGCTTCTCGCGGCACGGGCGTGCTGCTGGCGACCGGGGACGGAGGTGAAACCTGGAAACTGGCAACCGCTACCGGATGGGACAAGTTCGATTCGGTTGGCCCGATGCTTATGCTGACGCCGGAACAGGGATGGATGGTGGGCGACGATGTCTATAACGAACTCCTTGTCACCCGCGACGGCGGCAGAACCTGGCAGAGTATCGAGCTCGAATCGCCGGTGAAAACCGACCTAATGCGGGAATATGATCGAAACGCGGAGCAGTTCGAACGATCGTTCTACCAAAAACTGCCCCCTGCTGCGGCAAAGCTTGCAGGGAAGGAGCCGCAACACCGCTCGTATGCCGCCTACGGTCTCCCCACATTCAAGGATCCCAAGCACGGCTATGTATGCGTTACCTATCCTGGAGTAGTGGTGTTGTTCGCCACCGAGGACGGCGGAGTCACTTGGAAGCCGGACAGGGTATTGGCCGGATTGCACGAAGCTCAGACGGGAGCGGTGGTGGTGTCCGCCATAGTGGACTCGACGTGGATCACCGGCAGAGTTCCGAAAGGCGGCATGCCCCAGCTCACCAAACTTGGCCCGGGCGCTAGCGCTACCGACACCACGATGCCAGCTCCTGAGGAATCGGGGGTTTTTCAAATGAGTTTCGCCACGGCGAGCCAGGGATGGGTCGTGACTAACGAGTCCAAATTACTGTCGACCAACGACGGCGGTGCGACCTGGACCGACATCACCCCAGGCTGGCCCACAGGCGCTACCCCTTAGCCCGCATTCGGGAGGGCGTACAAGAAAAGTTCTAATGCGGAGCGCGGCACGATGCCGCGGCTTCGGCTATGTGGTGCTCGGAAAGGATTCGGCGCTCGCCGCTGCGAGAGCGGAGACTCCCGTCAAGCCGCTAGCGCGGCGTGAGAAACACCACGGGGATGTCGCGTTTCGTTCCGGCCTGGTACTTATCATACTCGGGCCACTGAGCTGTCATGATCGGCCACAGGCGCTTCTTTTCTTCGGCCGTCGCAGTCCGCGCCCGGACCGGAATCACTTTGTCCCACACCTGGATTTTCACATCGGGGTGGGCGAGCAGGTTTTTGTACCACCCAGGATGGTCGGGCGCGCCACCTTTCGAAGCGACAATCAGATAGTTGTTGCCGTCGCGCCCATAGATCAGCGGGAACTTTTTCGTCTCGCCAGATTTCCGCCCGATCGTGTGCAGCACCAGAACACTGGTGTTGTTCCAATCGTGGCCAGTCTTACCGCCGGTCGCCTCGTACTGGCGGACGTGCTCGTCTCCGAACAGGCTGTAGTCAGGCATACGCATAGACTGCCACGTTGGCAGCCCTCTGGCCACCGCTGTCGTTACCGAGAATCAACTCCAAACGTATTGATTTGAATAGCTGGAATCGGAGCGGCAGGTGCCGGTGCACGACGCTAATCCTCTGGACTAACTGCCGGAATCCCCCAACCTGATCACCTCTGTTAGGCGGGACAGATCGCGGACACAATCCTGAAATAACGCCCGCAGGTTCGCGGCAAAATTGGGGGCACCGGTTCGGCTATCTGGTGCTCGGCAAAGATTCGGCGCACGATGCGTCGGTCACGGCGAGATTGGGGGGCAGATGGCGGGCGCGAAGGCCGCGCCCCTTCTTCGGGCGGCATATGGTCGGCACCGCAAGGGTACATCCGGTTCGTGAACTCTTTTCGTGTCGCCCGTCATGCCCGGTGTCGCTCTGGGGTACCGACACGCGCACGTGGTAAACGCTTCGGCTTACGCGTTCGATCCGATGTGGATCAGCGTTTCTCTTGACGAGCACTCGTTGTCCGGAGACCCCCGTTTTGATTGCGAGGCCGTGAAATACGGAATACCGGCAATATCAGTGGAGGCAACCCCATTCGCACTGAGACGTTCTGAATTAACTCCCGCCAATATGGCCAAGCGTTATATACTCCGTTAACATTGGAGAACCGCGATAAGTCTCGCATGGAGAACTGGTCAATCTTGGGCAGGCGATAGTGCAGTTCGAACGTCGCCCGTACTGAGAGCATGGTCAGAGGTCGGCGAGAACCTCCTCCGCTTCGAGGCCCTGCGGCCGAAACTGCACGCACCCTTACCTCGGCCGCAACATCAAATCCTTCTGCGGTCTTATCAATGACCCGGGCTGAATGCCCCACATCTACCGACGTTATCGGCACCTTTCCTTTGGGCGGGCTGCCAGAGGCCACTAATTCCCGGAGACGCACGCCTGATAGTTCGACGGAGTCAATGATTTCTCTCAGCCGCTGCGGAGAATTGCTCATGCGGCGTATCGCTCACCGTCGGCCGGGACACTCTCCCAGATTTGGCCACGAATCGAATAGCGTGGCTTGCCAGTTGGCCACGAGTGCAGCCGCAGAGGGCGGACCTGCCGTGCTCGTTTACTCTTCGTCACTTGATCGCTTTCAACCCCAATCGTCAGCGAAACACCAACAGCGTCGGCAACGTCGGCGACCGTGCGTAGCGTGAGATTGCGCCCGCCGGCCAAAAGCTGCGAAATAAAGCCCTTAGTCTTCCCAAGGCGCTTCGCGACTTCCGATCTCGTCAGCCCAGATTCTTGGATAGCGGCTGACAAAGCTTCCGTCACTTCCAGAATCAATTCTTCTTGTCTGAGGAGTCGTCGATTTTCGGTCGAAGACCGTTCGAAGCGCTCGACTTCGGTCGGACCAGGCAATCTTTCAATGTCCATGCTGCGCCTCATAATCGTCATTTTCTGCCAATACGCGAACCGCCCGTTCGATCACGGCCGGGTCGAGGCGATCTTTTTTCTTTTGTTCGTACGCCGCAATTAAAAATCTCCCGCCCGGACGGAAATCGTCCAGAAAGCGATCCTGGAACCGCTTAAACTCTCGCAACTCTGAGCCGCGCTGTCCTCCCTTGTCGCCAAGCTTATGAAATAAGTCACCGTTGTTGATCAGTCCGGTTTCTGCGAGTCGCTGAAAAAGGGCGCCCATCTTAGCTCTTCTCTCGGCGGTCAGTCGTTCGTAGTCTGTGCGTGCTGGCAGGTAACCTCCCTGTCCACGGCCCACTCCACCGTTCCCCAGGTTCCCCTCGCTACTACGCGGTCCACGCCTTGACCTTGGATTCATCCCTCGTCCAGTAAGTTTACATATAACTAAACCACAGTCAACCGGCGGCCGGGGCAGGCGGGGCGGGCCAGATCGGACGGCGTGAGATGAATATTCACCCGCGCGGCCTGGAAGGCGACTTTCAGCGAGCTATTGAACGATAGCTGAAAAGGGCCGCTTTTGTCCTCACCCACTGGCCGTCCTCCGCGCAACCGAGGCAATTTGGCTCGGCGCGCGGCGCGATGGGGCGGCTTCGAGTTTAATTCCTTGACTTGCTTGCGGGCGGCGGACTTAGATGATCGCAAGCTATGCGCATCACGATCGTTGGCAATCATCGCCGTCTGGTTCCGATGGCGGCGCTCGGTACCCTTCTATGCCTGGCCGCTTCGGCGCCGGCGCGCGCGGGAATCGCGGACGCGGTCAAGGCCCAGACGCTTCCCAACGGGCTCAGAGTGCTGGTGCTGGAAAATCACAAGGCGCCGCTGGCGATCTTCAACGTCTTCTACCGCGTCGGCTCGCGCAACGAGCAGATGGGCAAGACGGGGCTGTCGCATCTGTGCGAGCATCTGATGTTCAAGGGCACCAAGAAGCTGGGTCCCGAAGAGTTCTCGCAGATCATCCAGCAAAACGGCGGGATGGATAACGCGTTCACGGAAACGGACTTCACGGACTATTTCGAGAAGATCACCAAGGATCACCTCGACGTGCCTATCACGCTCGAAGCCGATCGGATGGCCAACTTCGAGCCCAAAGATTTCGACAAAGAGAAGCACGTCGTGCTCGAAGAGCGGCGGCTGCGCACCGATGACAATCCGGAGGACGCGCTCGACGAGATGGTCCGCGCGCAAGCGTACCTGGCGCATCCGTACCACTGGCCGGTGATCGGATGGTTCCACGACGTTGACGGGCTGACGCTGGCGGACGCGATGGCGTATCACAAAATCTATTACTCGCCGCAAAACGCGCTGATCGTGGCCGTCGGCGACTTCAACGCCGACCAGGTGCTCAAGCAAATCAGCGAGGCGTTCGCGGGGATCAAGAACGGTCCCAAGCCGCCGCCGGTCGCGGAACTCGAGCCGCCGCAAGAAGGAACCCGGCACGTCGAACTGAAGCACGCGGCCAATCTTCCGGCGTTCGAAGAGGCATATCACGTGCCGAATATTTTCAGCCCCGACAGTTACGCGCTCGAAGTGGCTTCGGAAATTCTGAGCGATGGCCAGAGCTCGCGGCTCTACAAGAAGCTGGTCGTCGAAAAGCAGATGGTGGTCGATATCGGCGCCGGCTACGAGATGACCTCGTTCGATCCGGGATTGTTCATCGTGTCGGCGCAGATGCGTCCCGGCGTGAAGGCGGCGGACACCCAGGCCGAAGTCGAAAAGGAGATCGCCGCGCTGCGCGACACTCCGGTCGGCGCGGAGGAATTGCAGAAGGCCAAGAACCTCGAGCAGGCGCAATACGTGTTCGGGCAGGACTCGATCATGCGCGAGGCCGAAATGCTCGGAATGTACGAAATGCTCGGCGACTACCATCTCGTCGACAAGTACCTGGACGGAATCGACAAGGTGACCGCGGCTCAAGTCCAGCGGGTCGCGAAAACTTATTTGGTCGCGGCCAACATGACCGAAGGCGTGCTGGTACCGACCGGCGTTCTGCCGCATGGGGGCGGAGGATTGAGTGGCGGAGAGTTGCGCCATGCTCCCGACGCGGGCGAGACCGCCGAGGCGATCCGATGAGCGGCGCGGCAGACCGGATGAAGATGTTTGCTTTGGCTTTCGTTGGCGTCACGGCAATCGCGGCGTTGGTCTTCGCGGCCTCGCCGGTGCATGCACTCGAAATCAAGCGGATGACGCTCAGCAACGGCGCGGTCCTGCTCGTCTCGGAAGAGCATCGACTGCCGATGGTGACGATGATGATCGAGTTTGACGCGGGCACGCGGCGCGACCCCAAGGGCAAGGAAGGGTTGGCCGCGCTGACGGCGGAATGCCTTTCGCAGGGCACCAAGGAACTCACCGCGCCGGAGTTCGATCAGAAAGTCGATTTCATGGGCAGTTCGGTCGGGGTGTCGGCCGGCCGCGATTATTCGACCGCCGGGATGACGACGCTGAAGAAGTACCAAGGCGATACGCTCAAGCTGCTGGCGGGAATCCTGACGGATCCCGGACTTCGGCAGGCCGATATCGAACGCAAACGCGCCGAGCAGGTCGCGGAAATCAAAGCGGCGGAAGAACAACCAGGCTACGCCGCGGACGTGGAATTCATAAAAGACTTGTTCGGCGACTCGCCGTACGGGCATCCGGGCGAAGGCTCGCCGGAATCGGCCGGCAAACTCAGCGCTGACGACGTGCGCGGCTTCTACCGCGACAATTACAAGCTTGGCAGCGCGATCATCGCGGTGGCCGGCGATGTGACCGCCGACGAAGTTAAAATATCACTTGAAAAAGAGCTGGCCGGCCTCTCCGGTTCCGTCGCGCCGCAAGCTGAACCGCCGCCAATCAAGGTCGCACCGGGTCTTCATGTGAAACTGATCGATCGAAACGTCGTGCAAGCCAACATCATAATGGGTTCCGGCGGCGTGGCGCGGTCGAATCCCGATTTTTACCGGCTCAAGGTGATGAACTACATACTTGGCGGCGGCGGATTTTCCTCGCGCCTGGTGAAGATCGTTCGCAGCCAGCACGGACTCGCCTACTCGGTCGACAGCGGTTTCGAGCCGGGCAAGTACCAGGGCGCATTCACAATCAGCCTTCAAACCAAGAACCAGAGTTCGAACCAGGCAATCGATTTGATCCTGCAGCAGCTTCGCGAGATCCAGGAAAAACCGGTCAGCGACGCCGAACTGGATGGCGCGAAAAAGTTTCTTATCGGCAGCTTCCCGCTGGGGCTCGAGCGGCAGAGCGCGATTGCGTCCTTCATGGTGCAGGTCGAGTTCTACGGCCTGGGGCTCGACTACGCGGAGCAGTATCCAAAGCTGATCGGATCGGTCACCAAGGATGAAGTACTGGCGGTTGCAAAAAAATATCTGCACCCCGATTCGATGATCGTCGTCGCGGCCGCGAACCAGAGCGAAGCGAAGATCAAAACCCCGCAGATGGAGAAGGCCGCCGACGCCGCCAGCGCGCAATAGGGCCGCCAGCGAGCAGGATCCGCACGCGCTTGCGCCGTTTGCGCGCGTCGCGGACGGACGGATAATCCTACGACAGTGCGGCCGGGACGGAATCGTGAGTGCGCGGACTATGCGGCGGCGCGATGGTTGAGCACCTGGCGCAGAAAGCCGGCGGTGTATGAAGCCTTCACGCCGGCGACTTCCTCGGGCGTGCCTTTTGCGACTACATTGCCGCCGCGATCGCCGCCCTCGGGCCCGAGATCGATCAGGTAGTCGGCCGTCTTGATAACGTCGAGGTTGTGCTCGATCACGACGATGGTGTTGCCCGCGTCGGCGAGGCGGCCGAGCACACCGAGCAACTTTTTGATGTCGTCGAAATGCAGTCCGGTCGTTGGCTCATCGAGGATATAAAATGTGCGGCCGGTCGCGCGCCGCGCGAGTTCCTTGGCGAGCTTGATGCGCTGGGCCTCGCCACCCGACAGGGTCGTCGCGGACTGGCCGAGATGAATGTAATCGAGGCCAACGTCGCGCAGCGTTTCGAGCTTCTGGCGAATTGGAGGAACTGAGCCGAGGAATTCGACCGCGTCGAGCACGGTCATGTTGAGAACCTCGGCGATATTCTTGCCCTTGTATTGAATTTCCAGCGTGTCGCGATTGTAGCGCTTGCCCGCGCATACCTCGCAGGTAACGTAAACGTCCGGCAGAAAGTGCATCTCGATTCGAATGATGCCGTCGCCTTCGCACGCTTCGCATCGTCCGCCCTTGATGTTGAACGAAAATCGCCCCGGCCCGTAACCGCGCATGCGCGCCTCCGGCAATTGCGCAAACAGCTCGCGGATATGGGTGAACAGGCCGGTGTAGGTCGCGGGATTCGAGCGCGGCGTGCGTCCGATCGGGCTTTGATCGACGTGAATAACCTTGTCGAGATGCTCGACGCCGTCGAGCGTCTTGTACGCGCCGGCACGTTCGCGGCTGTGATTCAGTTTCTGCGAGAGCGCGCGATACACGGTGTCGAGCACGAGCGTGGATTTCCCGGAACCTGAAACGCCGGTGACGCAGGTGATGACGCCGAGCGGAATCGCGACCGTAAGATCGCGCAGATTGTTTTCGTGCGCGCCTTTGACCGTCAGCCATCGGCCCGAGAGCTTCCGGCGCCGGGACGGCACGGGAATCTCGATTTGCCCCGAGAGATACTTGCCGGTGAGTGAGTTTTCATCGCGCATCACATCCTCGGGAGTGCCCTGCGAAACGACGTAGCCGCCGTGAATTCCGGCGCCCGGTCCCATGTCGATCAGATGATCGGCCTCGAGCATCGTTTCGCGATCGTGCTCGACCACCAGCACGGTGTTGCCGAGTTCCTTGAGGCGCTTGAGCGTCGCCAGCAGGCGCTGATTGTCGCGCTGATGAAGTCCGATCGACGGTTCGTCGAGGATGTAAAGCACGCCGACGAGGCTCGATCCGATTTGAGTGGCGAGACGGATGCGCTGGCCCTCGCCACCGGAGAGACTTCCCGACGGGCGATCGAGCGTCAGGTACTCGAGTCCGACGTCGGCAAGAAAATTCAGCCGCTCGCGGATTTCCTTCAAAATGAGCTTCGCGATTTCCGCTTCCTGCGCACTCAGCTTCGGTGCGGCGAAAAACGCGAGTGCCTGCTTGATCGACATCGCCGTCACTTCCGAAATCGACTTGCCGTTGAAGCGGACGTACAGGCTTTCCTTCTTGAGCCGCGCGCCGTTGCAGGTCGGACACGGCCGCATGTTCATGTACGCCTCGAGAAACTCGCGCACGCCTTCGGACTCGGTTTCCTTGTAGCGGCGATCCAGCCACTGCAGCACTCCCTCGAACGTTTTCGAGTACTCGGCGCGATGATGCCCGCGCTGGTAGGCGAACTCGATCTCCTCGGTCCCCGAGCCGTACATGATCGCCTTGCTCACCTTGAGCGGTATTTCCTTCCACGGCTGATCGAGGCTGAACTTGTAATGCCTGGCGAGCGCGTCGAGCACCGGCTGCAGATAGTTCATCGTCGCCCACGGAGCGATCGCGCCATCGGAGATGCTCAAGTCCTCGTTTTGCACGACCAGCTCGGGATCGAAATACATGATCGATCCGATTCCCGAGCATTCCACGCAGGCGCCGTGGGGGCTGTTGAACGAGAACATCCGGGGCGCGATTTCCGGATACGAGATTCCGCAATCGACGCAGGCGAAGCGCTGGCTGAAATAGATCTCGCTCTCGTTCTTGGGCCCGTCCAGGCGCTCGACCTTGAGCAGGTCCTGCCCATACTTGAAGGCAACTTCAAGCGAGTCCGACAAGCGCTTCTCGATTCCCTTGCGGATCGCGAGCCGATCGACCATCACTTCGATGGTGTGGCGCTGGTTCTTGTTCAGCGCCGGCTCCTCGCCGAGTTCATAGAGCTTGCCGTCGATCTTCACGCGCACGAAACCCGCGCGCTTCATCTCGGACAATTCCTTGCGATACTCGCCCTTGCGATCGCGGACAATCGGCGCGAGCACGTGAATCCTCGCCCCGTCGGACCATCCCATGATCCGGTCAACGATCTGCTGCACGCTCTGCTGAGTGATTTCGCGGCCGCAGTTGTAGCAGAACGCGTGTCCCACCCGCGCGAATAGCAGGCGCAGGTAGTCGTAGATTTCGGTGATAGTGGCCACCGTCGAGCGCGGATTGCGCGAGGTGGTCTTCTGCTCGATCGAGATTGCGGGCGACAATCCTTCGATCGAATCGACGTCGGGCTTTTCCATCTGTTCGAGGAACTGGCGCGCGTAGGCCGACAGCGATTCGACGTAGCGGCGCTGACCCTCGGCGTAAATCGTGTCGAAGGCGAGCGATGATTTTCCCGAACCGGAGAGTCCGGTGATCACGACCAGTCGATCGCGCGGAATCTCGAGATCGATGTTCTTGAGATTGTGCTCGCGCGCGCCCTTGATGACGATTCGATCGGCCATCGTTGCTTACGCCGAAGCCCGCCGCCCGGTCTTTTCGCGTCCCGTCACGGCCCGCCACGCATATTCGATCGCGGCAATCATGCTCGACGGATTTGCAATTCCCTTTCCTGCTATGTCGAACGCCGTTCCGTGGTCGGGCGAGGTGCGGACGAACGGCAATCCGAGCGTGACGTTCACCGCACGATCAAACTCCAGCGTCTTGACCGCAATCAAGCCCTGGTCGTGATACATCGCAACCGCAGCGTCGAAGTTAAACGAACCCGCCTTGCGGATGAACGCGGTGTCCGGTGCGAGCGGACCGAATGCGTCGATGCCGTCACGCTGCGCGCGTCGAATCGCCGGTGCGATCACGCGGATTTCCTCATCACCGAACATCCCGCCTTCACCCGCATGAGGATTCAATCCGAGCACCGCGATTCGCGGTCGTGCAACGCCAACCGCGCCGCGCAAATGCGCAGAGAGCAGACGAATCGTGTCCAGGACATTGCGCTGCGTCAGTGCGGACGCCACTTTTGCAAATCCCATATGCGCAGTCACCAGCGCTACCGTCAGCTCGCCGCCCACGAACATCATGCGCCACAGCCGGGTTCGCGCCAGATGTGCAAGCAGTTCCGAATGCCCGGGGAAATGATGCCCCGCGCGGTTCATCCAATCCTTGCTGATCGGCGCGGTCACCAGCGCGTCAGCGTCGCCGCTCATCGCCATCCGCGCGCCGGTTACGATGTAGTCATACGCGGCGCCGCCGCCCTCAACCGTGGGATGCCCCGGGCGAATTGCGCGCGCCGGCAAACTCGATATGGAAAGTACGCCGAGGCCTTTGGTCAGACGAATCGGCGGCTGACCAGGATGCCATTGGGATGGAGCCGGCACGTCGGTCAGGCGGGCGGCGGCCGCGCGCATCGCGGACAAATCGCCGACTACCGCAATCGACGGCGCGCTGCGGCGGCTCGAAAGCGCCGCTGCCGCCTTGAGGATCACCTCGGGCCCGACGCCCGCCGGATCGCCCATGCTGATCGCCAACCGCGGCGGCGTCTTTCGTCTGAGCGCCGTCATCATCTAGTACATGGTCTCGACGTAATGCTGCTTGACAAGATCGGAGTCAACCCACTTCTGGAGCTGCGCGCCGGATTGCTGATCGATCAGCTGAGCGCGAATCGGCGCCTTGACATCGTTGAGCGGCTGCACGCCCGGCACTTCGTGTTCTTCGAGCTTGACGACATGAATGCCGTGGCTGGTGCGAACCGGCGCCGAAATTTCGCCGGGCTTGAGCGGCTTTACCGCGGCCAGAATCTGGTCCATGACGTCGGACGGCGCGAACCATCCGAGTTCGCCGCCGTTGGACTTTGATTCGTCGTCCGAATACAGGCGCGCGAGATCGCCGAAGTCGTCGCCCTTGGCTGCGCGCGCGCGAATCATGTCGGCTTTCTTTTGCGCGGCGGACACTTGCGCGGCGGTCGGGTTGGGCGGCAGCGCGATCAGAATCTGCGCGAGCTTGAGACGCTCCCTGGTAATCGTGAAGTCTTCCTTGTGGGCATCATAGTAGGCCTTGATGTCGGCGTCGGGCACGTCGATTTTCGCGCGGACTTCCTGCTCGATCATCATTGCTCTTTCGATATCGAGGCGCGCCCGCTTGCGCACTTCGTCGTAGCTCAGCCCGCTCGCCCGTAGTTGCGCGCGGAATTCCGCATCGCTCATGTGCTTGTCCTGCCGCAACTGCTGGATGTACCTGTCGATCTGCGCCTCATCGACCTTGTCATCGTACTTCTTCACTTCCTGTTCGAGCAATTTCTCTCCGATCAAGGCCTTCACCGCGACCTTGGCGGTGTCCGAAGAAGCGAAATCGTCGGTCTGAATCGGCTGGCCGCGCTGAGCCGCGAAATCTTTGACCTCCCGCATCGTGATCGGCTCGCCGTCGACGCTGGCGACGACACGATCCAACGCCGGCGTGCTCGGTTCCGCCGGCTCATCCGAGGCAACGGGCGCTGGCGGGGGCGGCGGTTCGTCCGATTGCGCCTCGGCGACCGGATTCGGAGCCGGCTTCCCCGTCCGCGAAGGGTTGGCCGCTCCAGGCGACGCCGACGCCGATGGCGCCGTCACTGTGGAAGAAGCGGCCGCCTGTTTGAAAATATCGAAAGCGCCGGGTTTGAGGAGATCCAGCGAGCAACCCGAAACCGCGCCCGCCAGGACAATTCCCAGCGACGCCGCCAACGCCGTCGTCACGGCGCATCGCGCGCCGGCACGCGGGGACAATCTTCCGTTCTGCATCAGTCTAATTGACGGCCGGCCCGACTTTCGCGGCCGGCCAGTTTTCCAACTTTTCACAGCCCGCCAGGGCCTGCAAGACGCCGTCGAGTTGCGCGAACAGTTGCTCGTATTCTCCGGGTTCGATTCGCGCGATCAGCTGGTACGACGGCGTCAGCCGCATCGTATGGCGATTCTGGTCCGCGAGCTTCACCAGCCGCGCGGTTTCCACGGGCGCATCGGGATGGAATCTGATTTCGAGCTGCGAGCCCTTGAGAATCGCGCTGAGGATCATCAGCTGTTTCATCTGGCGCCGAACATTCATCGCCGCGATCAAATTTTCGATCAGCGTCGGCACCGGGCCGAACCGATCGCGCATCTCGTCGCGAATCTCGCCGAGATCCTCCTCGCGCTGCGCACGCGCGAGCCGCCGATAGAGCACCAACCGCTCGTTCTCGTCGGAGACGTAAGCCTCGGGGATGTACGCGGGCACTGCGATTCGAAGCTCGGGCTCGAAGTCGGGCCGCTGCGGCTGGCCGCGCAGTTCGGCAATCGCCTCTTCCATCATCTCGGTATAGAGCTCAAACCCAACCGCCGCGATCTGTCCGTGTTGCTCGTGGCCAAGCAGGTTGCCGGCGCCGCGATGCTCGAGGTCGGCCATCGCGAGCTTGAAACCGCCGCCGCTCTCGGACTCGACCAGTTCACGGAGCGCATCGATTCGCCGCTTGGCGTCGCGCGTGATGATGTGTTCGCCGGGAATCAGCAGGTATGCGTACGCTTTTTGGCGCGAACGGCCGACGCGGCCGCGCAACTGGTATAGCTGCGCGAGACCAAAATGATCGGCGCGATTGATGATCATCGTGTTCGCGTTGGGAATATCGAGGCCCGATTCGATGATAGCGCTGCAGACCAGCACATTGACGCGCTTTTCGATAAAGTCGCGCATCACGTCCTCGAGCTGTCGCTCTTTCATCTGGCCATGCGCGATTGCGGTCTTGGCCTCGGGCACCAGCGCGCGCAGATGACTGGCCATGTAGTCGATATTCTCGACGCGATTGTGAACGAAGAAAACCTGGCCGCCACGGTTTAACTCGCGGAGGATTGAATCGCGGATGGTGGCGTCGTCGAAATGCGCGACGAAGGTGCGAATCGCCTGGCGGTCCGGCGGCGGCGTCTGAATCACGGAGAGATCGCGGATGCCGAGCATCGCCATGTGCAGCGTGCGCGGAATCGGCGTCGCGGTCATCGTCAACACCGGCACCAACTTCTTGAGCTTCTTGATTCGCTCCTTGTCCACCACGCCGAATCGGTGCTCCTCGTCGATTACCAGCAAGCCCAGGCGCGGGAACTGAACGTCGCTCGAGAGCAGCCGATGGGTCCCGACGATGATGTCGACCTTGCCGCGGCCAGCCTCGTCGATCACGGCCCGATTTTCCTTGTGGCTGCGAAACCGCGAGACCATCTCGACGCGAACCGGATAATCCTTGAAGCGCTCGCGAAACGTATTCCAGTGCTGCTCGGCGAGGATCGTCGTTGGCACCAGCACGGCGACCTGCCGGCCGTCCATCACGGCGATGAACGCGGCGCGCAGCGCAACTTCGGTTTTGCCGAAGCCGGCGTCGCCGCAGATCAGCCGATCCATCGGCTTGGCGCGCGTCAGATCGCGGATGACGTCGTCGATCGCCGACTGCTGGTCCGGCGTCTCCTCGAACTCGAAGCGCGACGCGAACTCCTCGTAGTCCGCGCCCGGTAGCGGATACGCGTGCCCCTCCATCACCTCCCGCGCCGCATACACGTCGAGCAGCTCGGCCGCCATCGCGAGCACCGCCTGCCTGGTGCGCCGCTTCACCTTCTCCCACGAGCCGCTGCCCAGCTTGTCGAGCTTGGGTTCCGCGTCGTCGCCGCCGATGTATCGTTGGACTAGATTTATCCGCTCGACCGGCACGTACATCGTGTCGTTGCCTGAGTATTCGAGATTCAGAAAGTCGCCCTCGACGTCGGCGACCTTCATGTGCCGCAGGCCGCGGTACTTCGCGATGCCGTGATCGATATGTACGACGAAATCGTCGGGCTTCAGCTCTTCGAGATTGAGCAGCGCACCCTTGGCGCTCGGTCGCCTGCGCCGATGCGCTCGCGGCTCGCCGAAAATTTCCTCTTCGCTGTAGATGTAGAGACCGTCGGCCTGCAAAACGACGCCGGCGGAAATCTCCCCTTCCATGATCGCGGGGCGGTAGTCCGGCCATTCCAGCAGCGCCGACAAACTTTTGCATTCGACGTTGATCTCGAGGTCCCACGCCTCCAGATGACGGCGCAGGCGCGCCACCTGATGCGGCCCGTCAACGATCATCAGCGAACGTCCCTGCCCGCGCCGGACTTCGCGCAGTTCCGTCGCCAGCGGCTCGAAGCTCGGCGGCGTCCGTACTCCGCTCAGTTGGTTCGATCCCAGCCGCAAACTGGCCTGCGATTTGACCTCAACCGGCACTGCCCATCCCTCGCGCGGCGCGGCCATCGTCACCAGCGACCCGGCCTCGACGGCGGTGAAGTTTCCGAGCGCGCGCTCGAAGGCGTCCGCCCCGATGAACAGCGAATCCGGCGCAGGATGAAACGCGGGCTTGCGCGCCGCCGCTGCCGTCTCGACGGATACGGTATCGGCGAAGCGATTTGCCTCGGCGAGAATGCGCCCCGGATCGACCAGCCACAGCAACGCGCCCGCCGGCATGTAATCGAACACGCTGTCGAGCGCGCGCCCGTACGCATACGGCATCAGCAGTTCCGCGCCCGGAAACAGCAGCCCGTTCTCGAGCGTCTCGGCCAGTTCCGCGGCCTCCTTGCGCACCATGCCGATTTCCGCCGCCCGCAACGCGACCTGCTCGCGCAGCTTCGGGTCCTTCAGGGCAGACGGCGGCACGTAGCGAGTGCGCGTTATCGTCGCCTCGAGCAGCTCGCCGCCCGAGCGCTGGCTGTCCGCGTCGAAATGGCGAATCGAGGTGATCAGGTCGTCTTCGAGCTCGATGCGAATCGGGTCGCGGTACAATGGCGAGAATGCATCGATGATTCCGCCGCGCACGCTGAAGTCTCCCGCCTCTTCGCTCTGCGGCACGCGCTGATAGCCGCACGCCACGAGCGCTTCAATCAGCGCTTCGAGGTCCAGCCGATCGCCAATCGCCACTTTAACGATCGATTCGTTGAAGACCGTGCGCGGAATCGTGCGCGTCATCAGCGCTTCGGCCGACGTAACGACCAGCGGCGACTCATGCCGAAGCATCGCGAACAGCGCCGCCAGTTGCGACGCCTGCGCGTCGGTCGGTGGCGACAATTGCGCCATCGGTTTCACTTCCCACGAGCGGATCAGATGCACCCGGCGCGTGGCGGCGTCGGCGTCTGCCTCCTCACCTAGAAAAAACGCAACCTCTCCGGCCAGCGCCTCGGCTTCCGACGGCGTTGACGTGACCGCGACGATTGGACGCCGCAGCCGCAGTCCCATCTCGCGGATCATCAGCGCGCCGGCCGCGCCGCGCAGTCCCATCACCGGGAATCGGCGTTCGGTATTTGCCGCGAGCCGCGCTTCGAGTTCGCCGGCCGCTTCTTTGAGGCTCCGTTGCAAGTTTTTCCGGTCCGAATACGCAAAAATTCGCCTTGCGGCGATGCGCGCGAGGAGCGCACATGCCGCTGGCGTCTCAAGAATGATAGCAGAAAATCGCGCGCGAACGCGTCGGCCGTATCGGAGGAACAATCGTGAAATGAAATCGCGAGGCTACTGCCGGTTGCCGCCCGTCGGCGCCGCATTCGCGATTGGCTCGCCCACCGCGCCGACTCGCACCGCAATTTTGATCGTCTTGTGCGAGTTACCTTCCGGCCTGATTACCGTCAGGTACATCGTGTCTCCCGGCTTGAGCCGCGACATCGCGCTTTCCAGATCGCTCTGGTCGCGCACGCGCCGATCGTCAACCGCGACAATCAGATCTCCCTCATGGCCCATCGCTCCCGAACTCTGCAGCGCCTTATTAGCCAGGATTGAGCCGCCGGGCAGTATTCCCGTCAGCGTGGAAACCGCCGCGCCGATTGGGCTCATTCCAGAGCGCGCCTGCAGTCCCGCCTGCGCGGCCGGACTGCGGGGATCGATGGTCAGCACTTCGAGCCCATGCTCCTCCCCTCCGAGGTAGCACTTGGTCGCGTATTGCACGGTGATGCCGAGGTAGGGCCGCGGATGCGGCCGGTTGCTATCGCCGTTGCCGTTGATGTCGCCGGTGCCGTTCTCGGTTTTCGGGCGGAAGTTGGGTTCGATCGACGCGTTGTTCTCGCCCGGATTGAAATTCCGGCCGCCGGGGATTTCCTGAACACCGGGTTTCGGCGCCGCCAAGCCGGGCTGCGGAGCTATCTCGAGCGTCGCGTCGCTGCCGCCCTGCCCCTCAATTCCGGGATTGGCCGGATTCCCGCCGCCCTGGGAGCCAGTCTGCGAACCGGCCGTCTGCGCGACTGCAAGATGAGACAGCGCGAACAATGCGGCTGCCGCCACGCCCAGCGTGAGCATCTTTTGCAGCTTCATTTCATGGTGCTCGACGATCGGTCCGTTGATGCGGGAGACTCTCCAAATATAAGCCCGCCGCGCGATCTGCTCAACCTGCACGATTTCTCCTTGAAGGGCGCGCGAACCCGTGCGAAAGTTTTGATGCGTCCATGAAAATAATATCGACGGTTGCGCTGCAACCCGCGCATCGCGCCGCAATTACCAGCGCGGTGCCCGGAGCCGAGTTGGCCGATCGCCAATGCCGAACGGCCGAGGAAGTCAGCGAGTTGGTCAGCGGCGGATGCGATGTGCTGCTCACCTTTCGGGTGCCGCTGGACATCACGAATCGGGCGCACGGCCTCAAATGGATTCAACTGCTCAGCGCCGGCGCAGACCACGCACTCGGCGGACCGCTCAAGGGGGTCGCGATTCCAGTCACGACCGCGAGCGGAATTCATGCGACGCCGATCGGGGAATACACGATAGCCTCGATGCTCTCGTATGCGCATCGGCTTCATCTCGCGATTCGGGCGCAGATTCGCCGCGAGTGGATGCGCTCGGGCGCTTTCATGGCGAGCGTGGACGAAATCCGTGGGCGGACCCTTGGCATCATCGGCTACGGATCGATTGGCAGGGAAACGGCGCGGCTCGCGGCCGCATTTGGGATGACCGTGCTTGCGCTCAAGCGCAACCCGGCCGAGCGCGCCGATCCCGGATGGTGTCCGGCGGGTCTCGGCGATCCCGAAGGCAAGCTTCCCGCACGCTTCTTCGGTCCCGGCGATCGCGAAGCGATCCTCCGCGACAGCGATTACGTGTCCGTCACTCTCCCGCTCACCGACCACACGCGCAAGTTCATCGGCGAGCGGGAATTCGCCGCGATGAAGCCCGGCGCGTATCTGGTAAATATCGGGCGCGGCGAAGTGATCGACGAGCGCGCGATGGCCACGGCGTTGACCGCGGGAAAGATTGGCGGCGCGGGCCTCGACGTGTTCGAGCATGAACCGCTCGAAGCCAAAAGCCCGCTTTGGGATCTCGAAAATGTAATCCTGACGCCGCACATTTCCGGCGCCAATCGCGGCTACATGGACAAGGCATGCCAACTGTTCGCGGAGAATCTGAAAAGGTTCGCCGCGAATCGCCCGCTGCTGAATCTGGTCGATCCAATCCTCGGCTATTAGGGCGTTCAAAACCTTGCCACAGGAGACTGTTTGGTCTATGTGGCGAGTCGGAATCGTAGAGTCAAAACGGAAATCCCGGATCGATAGGCACGGATCTGGGGTAGGTCTGGCGTCGTGGGCTTGATTCATCATCGGCACAGCGGAGGAAACTATCCGCACGCCCATCATCACGATGCGGCGGATAAATCGCACCATCACGATCACGAACACCACAACGCAAGTCACGATTCGCACGGTCACGGCGATCACGCTTATGACGTACATGGCAATGAAGCCGCGATCGTCGTCAGCGATCCTCATCGGCTTGAGCATTGGCACTTCGATCGTCCTTTCGAGCGCGTCGCAATAGCGGCAAACCGTGATGTCGGAAACGATTCGTCACCGACCGTCGTTGTAGTCGCCAATCATGATCTGAACCGCTTGCCGCTGGCGGCCCGTCCGCCGCCCGCGCTCATCTAGCTTTCTTCCAAAATCGTTCCTTTCGAGATTTCCCCCGGCCTTGAGCCAGGAGGAGCACCGTCGTTGTGCGCAACGAAAGTGGCTTCCAGCCGAGTGCGCTCAGAGGCAGGGGCCGTGCAGGCATTCGTCAGCGAGTGCCGATTTGAGAGAGGGTTTTCTCATGGCGATTTCACCTTCGCGTATATCGAGGGCGACGCGATGCTGCGTACGGATCTGTGCCGCGCTGGCACTAGCGCCTCTGATTGTATTGCTGACGGTCAGCGGCTCAGCCGCCGCTATGAAGCAACTCATGTCCGAGTCTGCGGCGGGAACGGTAAAGGACGCCTTGGGCCGGCCGGTGACGGATGCCGTGGTGATGTTGCGAGCGGCAGACGGTCGCACAGTCGCTCGGACCTCGAGTGGCAAGCAGGGACAATTCAAGTTGCCGGCAACTGGACCCGGGACTTACGACCTAGTCATTCAAAAATCCGGCTTCAAGGCTGCCAGAGCAGCGCTGGTCTTGCCCACCAGCGCCAAAACTCCCCTCGACCTCGTGCTGGAATCCGAACAGGCATTGACCCTGCCGGTCAGCGCGAGCCGCGTACACGCGCAAAATGGATTAACCGCAACGGGCGCCAGCAAATTCACCTTCACTGCCCACGACGTCACGAACCTTCCGCAAGGCGAGGCTACTCCGCTCAACCAGGTGCTGCTGCAGATGCCGGGGGTGGCACTCGACCAGAACCAGGAGATTCATATTCGCGGCGAGCATGCGGGCATCCAGTATCAGATGAACGGGATCCTGTTGCCGCTCGACATCAACAACGACCCGACCTTCACGCAGCTCCTCAATTCATATTTCGTCAAGAGCGTGAGTCTTATGGATGGCGTGCTGCCGGCCGAGTATGGTTATCGCACCTCAGGGATAATCGAAATCAGTACCAGGAACGGCTGCGATGATGCGCACAACGAGTTCACTACTTACGGCGGCCAACGGGATACCGCGCAGCCGAGTTTCGAGCTGGGCGGCTGTAATGGAAAGTTCAGTTACTATGTGACCGGGGGTTACCTGCATTCCAATCTGGGCCTCAGTTCTGCGACTCGAGGCCCGGATCCGATTCACGATAGCACCGACCAGGGGCAGGGATTTGCCTATCTCACCTACTCGATAAGTCCGACCACACAACTGAGTCTGATTACCGGAATGACCGTTGCCGACAATCAGTTCCCCAATGTGCCCGGCGAAACGCCAGAGTTCACGCTAAGCGGCGCCAATCCTGCTGACTTTCCATCTGCTGATATCAATTCGACCGTGGATCAACAGGACTACTATGGAGTTCTCGCTTTAAACGGCGCGCTCGGAACGAATGCCGACTACCAGGTCGCCTATACGATTCATTACAACCGGGAAAACTTTAATCCCGATCCGATAAGCGATCTCATTTACCAGGGTATAGCCCCGAAAGTATTCGACAGCGACTTTTCAAATGCGGGGCAAGGCAATCTTACTTATCGTTTGGGCAACGACCACACGTTGCGTGGGGGATTCTATTTTGGCGAGTACGGAGTCGAGGCGGACAATACTTCACAGGTCTTTCCCATTTCGAGCGGCAAGGCATTGGACGTCCCTATCGCTATAAGCGCCGATCTCAACAAGATTAACCTGGTCTATGGTGTATATGTTCAGGACACCTGGCAACTGAGTGAGAAGCTAAGTGTGAATTTTGGCTCACGATGGGATCGAGTGAGCGGCCTTGTCAACGACAGCCAGTTCAGTCCGACTATAAATTTTGTGTACAAGCCACGCCGCGACACTACGATCCATGCGGGGTTTGCGCGCAACTTCCAGGTTCCGAACTTCCAGGGCATTTCTCCCGGTATCACCGCCTTGAAGGACACCACCGGCGGTGTTGGTCCCGGCATACCATTAAGCACAAAACTCGATGCCGAAACGGACTACACATGGGACGTCGGCTACACGCATCAAGTCACCCCGCATCTGGTGCTGTCGCAGGATAGTTATTTCCGGATCGATCGCCACTACATCGACGAAGGCCAGTTTGGTTTCGTCCCCGTGGATGCGCCCTTCAACTACGTCAGGGGCTACGGCGCCGGACTCGAGAACTCACTCACCTACAATCTTCCCAATCTCGCTCTGCGACTGTCGCAATTTGTGGCCAGGGAAGAGGTCCGGGGTGTCGCCACCGGACAGTACAACTTTCCTCCGCTTGCTCAGCTTCAATATATCGATCAACATTACATCGTACTCGATCATACCCCGCTGGTGGGTGCTTCAGGCGGCGTCGCGTACAAATGGAAGACTTGGCAGTTTACGGTCGACGGGCTATTCAGCAGCGGCTTGCGGGGCGGATTCGCCAATAGGACCCAGCTTCCGAAAGTATGGCAGTTCAACCTTAGCGCCGCCAAAACTCTCGATATGCCGGTGCTCGGTCACATCGAGAACCGGATTATCCTGCTCAACGTTTTCGATCGCATTAATTTGATTCGTCCAGCGACCGGTATCGGAGTTTTTCAGTCCGCCTACGGACCCAGAGTCACGGTTTACGATGCGTTGACAATTCCACTGCCGCCGCTCTAAGAAGCTGCGCAACTCGCGCATCGTTTTGCTCAACATCTTCGATCGGACCAATCTGATCCGGCCCGCCAGCGGCATCGGTGTCTTTCAGGCCGCGTATGGTCCGCGAATAACAGTCTACGACGCCCTAACCATCCGCCTTACGAGCGCAGGCGGCTAGAGACAAATCTCCGCCAGCGCGCGGACCGCATTAATATCGCCGGTGCCAATCAGCATCGTCTTGACCGGCGACGCCTTCCAGACCTCGAGCCGGTCCGCGATTCGCTCGCGATTGCCGACCAGCGCGACCTCATCGACCAGCTTGTCCGGCACCATCGCCATCGCCTCGGCCTTCTTGCCGGCCAGGTACAGGTCCTGGATTTTCACCGCGGCATCTTCGTAGCCGAGCCGCTTGGCGTAGTCGTTGTAGAAATTTTTCGCGCGCGCGCCCATGCCGCCGATGTACAGCGCCAGCATTCCCTTCACCGGCATCCGGCATCTCTCGAGGTCCGAGCCCATGATGCAGGTGACGAACGGCGCGACATCGAAATTGTCGAGGCTCTTGCGTCCGCCGCTTTTCGCAAAGCCTTGCTTGAGCGGCGCGCCGTAGATGTCCCATCGCTCCGGATTCATCCAGACCGGAATCACACCGTCGGCAATTTCCGCCGCAAGCGCGATTCCCTTGGGGCTGATCGACGCGGTGTAGATCGGCATGTCCTTGCGCCCGTGCAGGATGCTCTTGAGCGGCTTGCCGAGTCCCGACGCGCCCGGACCGGTGTACGGGATGTCAAACTCCTTGCCGTGATGCTCGACGGGTACTTCGCGCGCGAGAATTTTGCGCACGATCTCGATGTACTCGCGCGTGCGCTGCAACGGTTTGCCGTACGACACGCCGTGCCAGCCCTCGACGACCTGCGGACCCGACGGCCCGATGCCGAGGATGAAGCGGCCACCCGACAGCGCATCGAGCGTCATCGCGGTCATGGCGGTTGCGGCGGGAGTTCGCGCCGGCATCTGCATGATCCCGGTGCCGAGCCGGATTTTTTTGGTCAGCGCGCCGATCCAGGCCAGTGGCGTAACCGCGTCGGAGCCGTAAGCCTCGGCGGTCCACACGGAGTCGAAACCGACGCGTTCCGCTTCGAGGATGGTGTCCATCGGCAAGCCCATCTGCGCGCCCGAATACCCGGAAATTAGTCCCAATCGCATCGAAGTTCCTCCCGTCGCGGAAATCCCGCGTCACGCATCGAAGTTGCGAAAACAAGGAACGAAACACAAAACCGAAAAAGACCAAACATCAAAACACTGAAAAGAAAAAAGAAGCCCCACGGCGCACCGCGGGGCTTCGATTCAAATCTTGCGGGCTGACGGTCCCTAAGCAGACGCCCCTGCGGTATCGGCGCTGGCGGGGAGCGGCTCGACGCTCACTTGCCGCTTCTCACCCTTCGGCTCGTACTTAACCACACCGTCGATGAGCGCGTAAATCGTATAGTCGCGGCCCAGACCGACGTTGCGGCCCGGATGCACGCGAGTGCCGAGCTGGCGGATGATGATATTCCCGGCCTTGACGGTCTGGCCCGCGTAAATCTTGATACCACGGCGCTGGCCCGGACTGTCGCGGCCGTTGCGCGTCGAACCCTGGCCTTTTTTGTGCGCCACGCAGTGTCTCCCTAAAAACTTATTGAGCGGCCTTCCGAGCCGCGGTTCAATTAAAATTCACGCCAGCGTTCATGCGCCGGCGGAAATTTCCTCGATCTTGAGAACGGTCAGTTCCTGGCGATGGCCCCGTTTGCGGCGGTAATTCTTGCGGCGCTTTTTCTTGAACACGATCACTTTCGTGCCGCGCGGCTGCTGGACGATCTTTGCCGTCACCGAAGCGCCCGCGACGACCGGGGTGCCGACCTTGGGCGCTTCGCCGCCGACCGCCAGCACCTGGTCAAGTGATATAGCCGCACCAACTTCGCCGACGAGCCGCTCGACCGTTATCTGGTCGCCGACGCCGACGCGGTACTGTTTTCCGCCTGTCTTTACTATTGCAAACATCGATGTGCCGAACGAGAACAATTATCGGACGCAGCCGGGCGTGTCAACGCATCGGGCGATGCGCGAGGTGGCTGCGCGTCGATTAGTCGATGCCCAGTCGCTCGCGGCCTTCGGGAGAAATCATCTGCGGAGTCCACGGCGGATCCCACACCAGATCGACGTCCGCCTCCGACACGCCCGGGATGCTCATGATCTTGTAGCGCGCGTCGGTCGCGATCGAGGCGCCCATGCCGCATCCCTGCGCCGTCAGCGTCATCTTGACTTCGACTTTCTTGGCGCCGTCGCCGGCGTCCTTCACTTCCATTCCATAGACGAGGCCGAGGTCAACGATGTTGACGGGGATTTCGGGGTCGAAGCAGGTCTTGAGCTGCTCCCAGACCATCGCTTCGAGATCGCCGCCGCCCGACGCCGACACCGCGCCCGCATCTTCGGGCTTTTTGCCGAGCGCATCGGCGTCCTTGCCTGCGACGCGGAACAGGCCGCCGTGCGCGGGAATCTGCAGGGTGAAGGTTCCGCCGAGCGATTGCGTGATAAAGGCTTCGAGCCCCTTTTCCAGCTTCGTTTTGTCTCCGGCCGGGATCCGGACGCCTTCGCATTCGCGGGTCAATTCAACGCGTTCCATCGGCAAATACCTTCCTTGTCAGACTGGCTATTGTAACGCGACGGCCCGGTGCGGGCCATAGGCAGGGCGCGAGACTTCGCCAATTAGTGGTTCCTGGTGGGAGTGTTCACATAGCTTGGCGTTGCCGTCGTGGCGTGCCCCTGATAAAGCGAAGCAAGGACGAAGGGGCAGGCAGGTGGAGGAAGCGGGAATCCCGGGCGCGAATCAGCGTCATTTCGGCATCTCGGCCAGGCAGAAGCTCTATCAGTTTCTGTGCTCGCGGCCAGCAGGCGCCGACGCTGGCGAGCTGGTCGGGCTGCTGCTGAGCGGAGTCGGCTCGGACCCTGAACTCGGCGCGCGAATTGTCCGTCAGCTACTCGACGGCGATCCGAATTTCATCTTCGACCCTGACACGGCGCTGTGGCGGCTTGCGCAGAGCGATCGCATCCGCGTCGGGCTCGATCAGGCCGAGTTCACGGTGGTCGATCTGGAAACTACGGGCGGACGCGCCGGCCCGGGCACGATCATCGAGATCGGCGCGTACCGGATGGTCGGGCGGCGGCTCGCCGAATCTTTTTCGACGCTGGTCCGACCGCAGGGCGGCATCGTTCCGCGCTTTATCACGGGGCTAACGTCGATTACGACGGAGATGGTTCGCGAGGCGCCGCCTATCGAGGATGTGCTGCCCGCGTTTCGCGAGTTCATGGGGGAGCGGGTGATGGTCGCGCACAACGCGGCCTTCGACTTCGGATTTCTCGACTTCGAATACCGCCGCATCTTTGGAATTGGGCTGGGCAACCCGGTGCTGTGCACGCTCAGGATGTCGCGCCGGTTCATGCCGTCGCTCAAGCGCCGCCGGCTCGATCTGCTCGCGGGACATTTCGGGCTTTCGCTCGAAGGACGGCATCGCGGACTTGGCGACGCGCGGATGGCCGCGGAGCTGCTCTCGATTTTTCTCGAGATGGCGGAGCGGATGGGTATCACGCGGCTGGATCGCCTGCTCGACGACCATCGTCGCGGACTTGCGGGCAGGAGAATCGAACGTCACGTGCGGCCGGAGGAGATCGCGGCGCTGCCGCATGCGCCCGGCGTTTACATGATGCGCAATGAGCGCGGCGATTTGCTGTACGTCGGCAAGGCGCGGCGGCTCCGGGAGCGGGTGAGCTCATACTTCACGGCGTCGGTGAAGGCAAAGACGGCGGAGCTGATCTCGCACGTTTACAAAATCGAGACGCGGCCGGCGCGCTCGCCGCTCGAGGCGGCGCTCGACGAAGCGCGGCTCATCCGCGAGCTGAAACCACCGTACAACCGGATGCTGAAATCGGCGGCGCCCGCGTATTTCATCAAGCTCGACATGATGGACGAGTTTCCGCGCGTGACGATTTCGACAAAGATGAGTGCGCGGCGCGGTGTGATGCATCTGGGGCCGTTCATCGGCCGCCGCGGCATCGAGCATTCAGTTCGCGCGCTGGCGAGAATCCTCGGCCTTCGCACCTGCGGCGGGAAGCTTGAGCCGAGCGAGGACTTTTCGCCGTGCATCTATGGCCAGATGGGCCATTGCACCGCGCCGTGCAACCTGAGTATCGACGGAGAAAGGTACGCGGAGCGGGTTCGGCGCGCGGTTGGTTTTCTGCGCGGGAGGATCGGCCCGCTGCTGGGTGAATTGGCCCGGGCGCGCGATCAGGCCGCGGCCGCGATGCGCTTTGAGGAGGCGGCGCGCTTTCGCCACCATCTCGAGGCGCTGACCACGCTGGCGCATCGCGCGACCCGCCTCAGCCGGGTGGTGACGGAAAACAATCTCGTGATCGTGACAGGCGAGGCGGCCGATCGCGCAGCGCACGTCGTGCTGTCGGGACGGCTTGCGATGACGCGGCATCTGGACACGGCAGACGCCGCGGGCGAGGTGGCGGCGTTCGTCGCGGGCAATTACGAGCGATACAAGTTGAAATACGTCGAGCGCGGAGAGTTGGAGAAGATGACGATCGTCGCACGATGGCTCCGGGAGCGCGCGCCCGACGAGGGTCGTCTCATCTATCTGGCCGGTCCGCAGCTGGATTCCGTCGCGCTGGCGAGCTGATCACTTTTTTCAGGACAAAATGCGGCAACGATGCCTGGCAGACCTTGCTGAAAGAGCTTGTGCGATCATAAAATCAGAAAATCATGAAATCAGAGATCTCGGCCACCGACGCGGCTCGACGCTTTTCAGAGGTTTTGAATCGCGTGCGATATCGCAACGAGACTTTCGTCGTGAAACGAGGGGGCGAACCGGTCTGTGAGATCGTCCCCGTGCGCAACGCTACCTTCACCGGCCGTGAACTCGTGGAATTGCTCCGCTCGCTGCCGCATCCCGACAAGGAATATCTGGACGCGATCGAACAGCATGTTCGAAAACAGCCGAGAGCCGAGAAGTCGAAGTGGCCGCGCTGATCGATTCCAGCATCTTCATCGCCGGCGAGCGCGGCCGGATCGATCTGGCGGACCTTCTGGCATCGCTCGGCGGCGAACCTCTCGCGCTGTCCGCGGTGACCGCGTCGGAACTGCTATACGGCTTGCCTCGCGCTCGAACGACCGCGCAACGAAATCGACGCAATGCTTACGTCGAGGCGATATTCGCGCAAATGACGGTGATAGCGTTCGATCTCACCGTCGCCCGAGTCCACTCAGCGGTTTCGGCTGAACTAGACCGTACCGGCCGCCAGGTCGGCGCGCACGATCTGATGATCGCCGCGACTGCGATGGCCCACGATTACCGCGTTGCGACGCGGGACCTCAGGAGCTTTCCGAAAATTCCGGGCCTCGAGACTCTAAGGATCTAGCGTTCGGGCCAATCACCCTTTCAGATTTGCGGCGAACAGCTTGAGCGTGCGCTTCCACGCGTCCTTGGCTTCGGCGGGGCGATGGACATCGGCGCGAGTGTCGTTGAAAAACCCATGCGAGCATCCCGCGTAAACCTTCACCTCGCCCGGCTTGTCGAACTTCTTCAGCGCCGCCGCCAGCCGATCGACGTCGCCGCGCTGGATCCATCCGTCGTTCTCGCCGTATGCGTAGAAAATCGGGCAGCCGAGATGCTTGAGTTTTTCGTCCGGCGGGATTTCGCCATAAAACGGCGCCGCGGCCGCGATTTCCCGGCTCTCGCATGGCAACAGCAGGGCGTAGCTGCCGCCCATGCAAAATCCCGTGATGCCGATGCGGGTTGAATGGGTCTGTTTCTGTGCGCGCAGCCAATCCACCGTGGTCTGAAGATCCGCGATGCCGTCTTCCTTCTTCAGTCCGCCCATCAGTTGCGCGGCTCGATTGGGCTCGGTGGCGACCTGGTGGCCCTGTCGCGAGTACAAGTCCGGCGCGATCGCGAAATAACCCTCGCGCGCCAGCCGCCGGGTGACGTCGCGGATATGGTCGTTCAGCCCCCACCATTCCTGGACTACGATCGCCGCCGGCGATGACTCGACTCCCGCCGGCTCGGCGACATACGCCTTGAGCGCGCACGCATGGCCTGCATATGTCACTTCACGCGTGACGATATCTTTGCTCGCCATTGTCGCTCACCTCGAAGATATAAAATGTCACCCGCGCTGCGCGGCATCTACTGTGCGGCCGCCACCGGTATGAAGCCAAGCGTGCCATTCCTGAGTTTGATCTGAAGGTAGTTGCCCGTGATTCCCGTGACGTGGACGTACTTCTTGCGGCGCACGTGGCCGATGGTGGAACTGGTCTCGTCGGGATTTTGATATACCGGCGAAGTTTTCGTCAACAGGAAAAGCTTGTTGAGCGGCTTGATCTTCGGCGCGCCGCCCGACGCTGTCGTCGCCATGGCGCCGGCGGACGTCGCACCGGCAGCCGGCGTCGCAGCGGGCGCAGGCATCAGCCTGGCGTCGAGTGCTCGCACCTCGTCGAACTCCGCGTTGGCTTCGGTCGTGCGAGCCGGCTCCGTCGCCAGCAGATTCGCCAGTGCCAGGTGGGCCTTTGCGTCTTTAGGGCTGAGCCCGATTGCGGTGCGGATTTGATCTTCCGTCTCGGCGGTCTTGCCTTCCTTTCTGAGCACCTCACCCAAATCTAGATGGTAGTTGGCGCGGTCCGGCTCGAGTGCTACCGCGGCGCGGTACTGATTTTCGGCCAGTCCGCGCTGGTTCTGATCGCTATAGAGGTTGCCGAGCGCGGCATGGGTCGCCGCGTTTTTAGGATCGATCTCGAGGACCTTCATGAATTCAACTTGCGCGTGTCTCGGCTTGTGCTCGAATATGTAGAGATTTCCCAGCGCGATATGGGTGCGCGGATCGTTCGGCTCGAGCTTCGCCGCCTCCTGGTAAGCCTTTTCCGCGTCGGCGAGCTTCGTCGTCTGCATGTCGGTGTCGCCATCGGCAAGAAAATCCTCGGCGGTCTTGTGATGGCATCCCGCCCCTATCAGGATCATCGCGCCGGTCACGATCATCGCCCCGGTCCGGGCCAGTAGGCTTCGCGTCCTGTTCATCGCTGAGGTTCCTCCAAGAGACCAGCGCGCCTTCCGATTGGGCAATGATCGGGCCAGCGACGGGAAAATCTACGCATCATGTTGAAGCGAGCACGGAAACAGTGTCAAGCATTCCAGCGCCCGTCGCAGTTCCCGTTGGATGCGCGCGTTTGTTAGGTTATAAAGATACCCCGTGCGCTTTATCCTGATCGCAGCCAAGCAACTCGAATTCGCCAAGACCCGGCTCGCGCCGGTGCTGCCACCCGGCGAGCGCCGTGCGCTGGCCGAAGCGATGTTTCGCGACGTGCTGGCGGCCTCGCTTGGCGCAGCCGCCGCCGACCACGTCGCCGTGGTGACATCGGACGCGGGCCTGCTCGCGCTGGCGCGCTCGGCCGGTGCACTCACCATCGACGAGGAATTTCCGCGCGGCCTCAACGCCGCCGTCGGACTTGCCACCTCCGCGCTGATTGCGGATGGTGCGCGAACCGTTTGCACGGTGCTGTCCGACATCCCATTGATCGCAGCCGAAGATATAGACGCGGTGTTTGCCGCGATGCCCGCCGGACGGGGCGTGGTGCTGGTTCCCTCGCGGGATTTCTCGGGCACCAACATCATTTGCCGCTCACCCGCCGCCGCCGTGGCGACTCGATTCGGTCGAATGAGCCTGGTGCGGCATCTGGACGATTGCCGCAGCTCCGACGTTCCGGCTAGAGTGCTGCGACTTGCGCGGCCCGCGCTGGACCTCGACGTGATCGCGGACCTCGCCGAGTTCGAGCGCGCCGGGTCCTCCACGCATACTCAAAACCAGTTGGCCCGGCTCGGGATTGCTCATCACTAAAAATTGCAAAACGGACTGATATCGATCGTGGAAATGGCTGAGCGGCTGGGCGCGCTGGTGATCGACAGTGTTGTCCAGCTCGGCGCGTTCGTGCTTTTTTTGGTGAGCGCCGCGTTTTACGTTTTTTTTCCGCCGTTTAAGCCGCGGCTATGGATTCGGCAGATACGAATCATCGGCGCCGACTCGCTGTTTCTCATCATCTTAATCGGCGGCTTCACCGGGATGGTGCTGGGTCTGCAGGGCTACAACACGCTGCGCCGCTTTGGCTCCGACGGCGCATTGGGCACGGTCGTCGCCCTGGTTCTGGTGCGCGAGCTTGGACCCGTTCTGGCCGCCCTGATGATCGCGGCGCGCGCGGGCTCCGCGATGGCGGCGGAGCTCGGCGCGATGCAATCCACCGAACAGATCGACGCGCTCACCGTGATGGCGATCAACCCGGTCCAGTACCTGGTCTCGCCGCGCGTGCTCGCGGGCGTGATCAGTTTCCCCTTGCTGATCTCGGTCTTCGACGTGGTGGGAATCTTCGGCGGCTACATGATCGGCGTCGGCCTGATGGGCGCGCCGTCGGCTGCATACTTCAACGGTATCGCCGACAACATGGAATGGCACGACGTCATGACCGGCATCTACAAGGCCCTGGTCTTCGGCGTGGTCGTAACGTGGGTCTGTTGCTACAAGGGATATCGCGCCGAACGGATGGCGACCGGGGTCAGCCGCGCCACCACCGAAGCCGTGGTGCTGTCCAGCGCCCTGATTCTTGCGTTTGACTATTTTCTTACGTCTATACTTTTGTGATAACGCCGTAGCGATCGACGATCCATGAGCCAAACTGAAATCAACCATAACGGTGGCGATGCGAAGAACATTCGCAACGCGGCGAGCGCCGGTAATGCAATCGAAGTGCGCGATCTTCGCAAACGCTTCGGCCGCCAGCAGGTCCTCGACGGCGTTACGCTCGATTTTCCCGCCGGCCAGATCACGACGATCGTCGGTCCCAGCGGATCCGGCAAGACCGTTCTGCTCAAGCATCTCAATCTGCTGATGCGGCCCGACTCGGGCACGATCGTGATCGACAACGTCGAAGTGACAAAGCTCGGCGCGACCGGCCTGGACGCGGTGCGCGAAAAATTCGGGGTGCTCTTTCAGGCCGGCGCATTGTTCGACTCGATGTCGATATTTGACAACGTCGCGTTCCCGCTGGTCGAGAAAACCAGGCTCACTCGCGCGGAGATCGCCGAGCGCGTGCATGAAACGCTCAAAGCGGTTGGGCTGGAAGGGATGGGAGCCAAGTTTCCCTCCGAGATGAGCGGCGGGATGCAGAAGCGCGCCGCGCTCGCGCGCGCACTGGTGCGGCGCCCGAAAATCCTCATGCTCGACGAGCCAACTACCGGCCTCGATCCGTCGCGGACCGGCGCGATTCACGAACTTATCCGACGCACGCAGGAGAATTTTAAGCTGACCGCCGTGATGGTCAGTCATGACGTGCCGGCAGTCTTCCAGGTTTCCGACCGCGTCGCATTCCTCCATAATGGCCGCACTCATCTCAACGGCACGGTGGCCCAGGTGATGGCGGCCGACGACGAGGTTTTCAAGCGGTTTCTGGCGGGCAAAGCATCCGGCGAGGAGAATGAAACAGCCCTTGCGGGCTGAAGCAAAGACCTATGTACGCAACTCGAACCACGCAGCTTATCGTCGGCATTTTCGCGATTCTCGGTATCATCGCGCTGGCGATTCTGTCGCTGTCGCTGGGTAAACTTACCCTGCTGCCCAGACCGGGATACACGCTCTACGCAAGTTTCGATAATATCTCGGGATTAAAGACCGGAGATCAGGTTCAACTGGCGGGTGTGCAAGTCGGTAAAGTTGTGGAGATCGGGCTCAAGGACGTGCGTGCTCGAGTTGCGATGCGAGTGGACGAGGGCGTGCCGATCGACGCGGACGCGATCGCGGCGATCAAGACCAGCGGAATAATCGGCGACAAGTATGTGTCTATCGCGCTCGGCCCTAGCGATCGTATCCTCAGGGATGGTGACACGATTCGGCAAACCGAGTCGGCATTTGTGCTCGAGGACGCAATCGGCCAGATCATCAACAGTTCCGGCAGCAGCGGTGAATCGAAGGATTCAAAATCCTCAAACTCAGACAAGCACCAGAAGCCTGGAAAATCGGAGAAATGACCGAGTGAAATATATGATGACGCCAACTTCCATCCAGCGAATCCTGCCGCGGCGCGCGATCGCGATCCTCACGTTGACGGCCGCGCTCGTCGTCAGCCTTGCACCGTCGCGCCTTTTGGCGCCCGCCTGGGCCGACGATCCGATGTCCGTGGTGCGGACCACCGTCAACCAGGCGCTGGGCGTGCTCCGCGACAATCAAACTCCGCTGGCCCAGCGCCAGGACAAGCTTCGCCAAATCGTGTCCGCAACCTTCGATTTCACCGCGATGGCGAAGTCGGCGCTCGGCTACCATTGGAAGCAGATCACCCCGGGTCAGCAGCAGGAGTTCACAAGCGCGTTCGTCGCTTTCATCGAGGATTCTTACCTGAGCAAGGTTAACGACTACCGCGGTCAGCAAGTCGCCTTCCTCAGGATGACGAGCGACGGGCCCCAGTATGCACAGGTCAACACCGATATCGTGCAGGGGGATAAGGAGCCGATCCATTTGAACTACAGCCTCGTGCAGGAGGACGCTACCTGGAAGATCTACGATGTGACCGTGGACGCGATCAGTATCATCGCGAATTACCGCAACCAGTTTAATCGCGTGATGAACAATCAGGGCTACGCCACCCTGATTAGCGACTTAAAGAATAAACAGGCCGCCCTTGCGGCAAGTCTCGCGAACCACTAGCAAGTATGGATTCCTTGAGTCTGGAAAGGTACCCTCTTAAGTAAGATCTTAGGGCGACACCGCCATGGAGAGGCAAATGACATCTGGTCCGAAACAAATCGAAAGGACAGGCATGCGCTGGATGATGCTCGCATCGTCCCTGCTTGCGGTCGTTTCGTTAGCGACCCCGGCCCTGAGCCAGGGCGCCGCTCCGATGTCGCAGAATACCGCCGCCCAATCGGCCGCCAATCCGTCGACTCAGCCACCGGGCGAGAACAATCAGGGCGGCTATGCCGATCCGATAGCGGGATTCAATGAGCCGATGTTCACCTTCAACCTCAAGCTCGACGATTGGGTGCTGCGCCCTGTAGCCAGCGGATACGCCACCATCGCGCCGCAGCCCGTGCGTGAGAGCGTGGGCAGATTCTTTGACAACACCCGGGTCATCCCGCGTTTCGCCAACAACCTGTTTCAGCTCAAGCTGGCCGAGGCCGGCGGCGAAGTCGCCCGCTTTGGAATCAACACGACGATCGGATTGGCCGGATTCTTCGATCCCGCCGACCTTTGGTTTGGGCTCAAGAAGCATCGCAACGATTTCGGTCTCACCATTCGCTACTACAACATCCCGACCGGTCCGTACCTGATGCTGCCGTTTTTTGGACCTTCGACAATTGGCGACACGGTCGGCTTGGTCGCCGACGGTGCGATGAATCCGATCAGCTACTTCGTTCCGTTGTGGGTGGCGTTCACGGTGGCCGGCGGGCAGGGCGCGGCTGAAGCGGTGAACTATCGCTCGCTGCATCTGAACCAGTTCGAGGAAGCCGATCGCTATGCGATCGATCTCTACGGCGCCGTTCAGGACGCGTACCTGCAGACGCGCGTGCACGACGTCAAGAAGCTCCACGAGGAACGGTGGTAAGCTGCTCCGGATTCGTTATTAAATCAAAGGTAATTTGACGATTGGCGGGCCGCGGGACTGATGTTCCGCGGCCCGCTGCTCTTTTTAAGTCCGCGCGCCAGGCTTCTTTAGTTCACGTGTTCCCACGCGTGGTACGAGCTGCGCACCAACGGCCCTGACTCGACGTGATGGAACCCCATCGCGAGCGCGGCCGTCTTCAACTCCGCGAACTCCGCCGGCGCCACGTACCTGGCCACGGGAATGTGCTCCGCCGAAGGCCGCAGATACTGCCCGAGCGTCAGGATGTCGCATCCGACGCTGCGCAAATCGCGGATCACATCGAGCAGCTCGCCGTTGGTCTCGCCAAGCCCGAGCATCACGCCCGCCTTGGTGAACATCGGCTTGCCGAGCCGGCGCGCGGAGTCTTTGGCACGGCGGATGACGTCAAGCGATCGATCGTAATTTCCGCCCGGCCGCACCGTGCGATAAAGACTCGGCGCCGTCTCGATATTGTGGTTGTAGATATCGATTGGCGAGCGCACCACCGTCTCAACGCTGGCGAACGATCCCCGGAAGTCCGGCACCAGCACTTCGACGCGCGCCGGCGTAGGCGTCGATTTGATTGCATGCGCCGTGGCCGCGAAATGCGCCGCGCCGCCGTCGGGCAGATCGTCCCGATCGACCGAGGTGACGACGACATGCTGCAGTCCAAGGCGCGCCACCGCCTCCGCGACTCGCCGCGGCTCATCGGAATCCAGCGGACGAACTTTGCCGTGCGCGACTGCGCAGTACGGACAATTGCGCGTGCACACGTCGCCCATCAGGATGAAGGTGGCCGTGCGATGCGAAAAGCATTCGCCGATGTTCGGGCAGCACGCCTCCTGGCAGACGGAATGCAGCTTGAGCCCGGCGAGGATCGCCTTGGTGCGAAAGTACTCGGGCGACACTGGTGCGCGAACTTTAATCCAGTCGGGATGCCTTCGTTCAACCATCGCCAACCATCAGTTGAGGCGCCGGCGCTATCTGCGATGCGCTGGCGAGAACTATTTCATCGTAGTGGAACACACGGCCGAAACTCTCGCGCATCACCTCGGCGAACTCGCGGACCGACACCGCCCGATCCGTCAGCTCGCAGATTGAAGTCATGCGGCATCCCTCGATACCGCACGGCACGATCGAATCGAAGAAGCTGAGGTCGGTGGATACGTTCAGTGCAAAGCCGTGCCAGGTGGTCCAGCGCCGGATGCCGACGCCGATCGACGCGATCTTGCGCGACCCAACCCAGACGCCGGTCATCGCGTCGCGGCGGGCGGCGTCGATGCCGAATTTCGCGAGCGCGTCGATCATCGCCGCCTCGAGGCCTCGAAGATACTTCGTAACATCGCGGGCGCGCCCCTCGAGTTTGAGAATCGGATAACCGATCAGTTGTCCGGGGCCGTGATAGGTCACCTGCCCGCCGCGTGAGACCCGCCGAATCGGCACGCTCGCCGGATTGCTGACGATAAAGCGCTCGTCCGCGCCGCGGCCCAGCGTGAAAACATGCGGATGCTCCATCATCAGGAGCGTATCGCCGATTGTGCCGTCGAGCCGCGCCGCGAGCATCGCGGTTTGGATCGCAAGCGCGGCGTCGTAATCGACCACGCCCAAATCGGCGACGGTGAGTGCCCCGCGCGCGTCCATCGTCAGAAGTCTATCGCTTCGCCGTCGGCGGCCAAAGCCGCTTGCATGATTGCTTCGGACATCGTGGGATGCGGATGCGCGGTCTTGCCGATTTCGGCGGTGGTGGTCTCGAGCGTTTTGCCGAGCACGACTTCGGAAATGATGTCGGTGGCGGCGTGTCCGATTATCTGGCATCCGATCACTTCGCCGTACTGTTTGGTCGCGACGATTTTCACGAAGCCCACGGTCTCGCCGATCGCAACCGCCTTGCCGATCGCGCGAAACGGAAACTTGCCGACCTTCACTTCGATGCCGCGCGCTTTTGCGTCGGCTTCGCTGAGTCCCACGGTCGCGACTTCGGGCTCGCAGTAGATGCATCCGGGGATCGCGAGCAGGTCGAAACCGGGTTCGCGCACGCCCGCCATGATTTCAACCGCGGCGATACCTTCGGCGCTGGCCTTGTGCGCGAGCAGCGGCGGGCGGACGACGTCGCCGATCGAATAGATGCTCGCAACGGTGGTCTGGAACGAGTCGTTTATCTTGATGAAGCCGCCGCGTTCGAGCTCGACGCCAATTTTTTCGAGTCCGATGTTCTGGCTGAGCGGGGTGCGGCCGACTGCCACCAGCACGACCTCGGCGTCGATGGATTTTTCGGCGCCATTGGCCGTTACCGCGACCGACCACAGGCCGCCCTTGCGCACCATCGACTTGTAGCCATGCCCGAGCATCACGGTGACCCCGCGCTTGACGAACGCGCGGCGCAGCTCCTCGGCGACTTCCGCGTCGAAGCCGGGGAGCATCTGCTTTTCGATCTCGACGATCGTCACCTTGGCGCCGAACGCGCTGTAGAAATAGCCGAACTCGAGTCCGATTGCGCCGGCGCCTATCACGACGACGCTCGCAGGCATCGTGTCGAGCACCAGCGCCTCCTTGCTGGTAATCACGCCGTCGCCGACTTTCATTCCCGGGAACAGCCGTTCGCCCGAGCCTGTCGCGATTAGAATGCGCTCGGCCTCGAGCGCGGCGGCTTGCGGCGCGGACTTGCCTTCGACCGGGGCGAGCGAAACGGTGTGCGGGCCGGTGATGACCGCGTCGGCCTCGAAGTAATCGATTTTGTTTTTCTTGAGAAGGTAGAGCACGCCTTTGGAGAGCTTTTCGGCGGCGGCACGCGAGCGCGCGATCACTTTGGTGAAGTCGAAACGAACCTCGCCGACTTCGATGCCGTGTTCCTTGGACGCGCCGCGAATCGTGTCCATCACAGCGGCGGAGTTGAGCAGCGCCTTGGACGGGATACATCCCCAGTTGAGGCATACGCCGCCGGGGCGGTCGCGCTCGATAACTGCGACGCGCATTTTGAGCTGGCTGGCGCGAATCGCAGCGACGTATCCGCCGGGTCCGGAGCCGATTACGACAAGGTCATAGCGGGAATTTGCCAAGGTGAAGTCCTTCCGAGGTTTTTACATATTATTGTCCGAATCAGAGCATCGAGTAAGCGGTTGCGATGGCTGGCGTGGACCCTCTCCCGCCAGGCTCACCTAAATCGTGATTCGGGCAAGAATGAAAATTGTGTTTGACAATTCTGCGTCAGGGGATACGCGGAGGTTGCGAAGCATCCTTTGAAATTCTGAGCCGGGGAGGCTGCTTATGCCAGGCAGCACCGCATGAACCCTGCCGCCCGCCATGGTTCCCGCCATCGCGTCGAAAATTCCCGGTTCGATCCCCGGCGCTTCAGCGATGATTAAACCGAGATTTGCTCTATACAGCCTTGATCGGCAGGGTCAAAAAGGGAAATTGCGGCTAATCTCCCTCGAACGCCCGACCTTTAACGAAGATTGCCGACTGGTCGCCAAAGTAAACTAGCTTCTCCTCCTGCCAGAAGCGAAACTCGTAGCGCAGCACAACCCGCTTCGGCCCTTCGCGGGCCTTTGTCTCTTTGGAATGGAGCCGGAGCGGCGGTCCAATGGTTATCAGACTTCGGAAATCAGCACGATGGATGCGGTTGCCGAACCCGACCCATCCCTCCTCCCAACGACAGCTGTGCAGGAAGTAGGCGTGAAGGCAGCCGAGGTTGCCGGTCAGCAGTACAAGGTCGGGCCCCGATACGTGCCGAGGATGGATGCCTGGATCGCCCACTTGATACCGCGCGACTGGCAGCGAGCGCGTCGTGTCCATACGCGCTTCGATCTCTCGCTGCGCGAGGTCGATACACAGCACCTCGTCGACCAGGAATGCCTCGCTCGAATATGGAAACGTCGAGACGAAGTGCTCGAGCTCAAGCTTCGAAGGTACGCTCATGGCAGCAGATCATTCCAAGCGTGATGAGAAATGAATGGTCTGCGCGAAGCCCCCGGTTTTCCCGATGATGCGCCCGGCGGGATTCTCTCTCGCCGCCGGGCGCGGTCGAGCTACCATCCGAAGGAAATCGAACCGGTGTATTGGCTGTAGCCTTGGCCGTTTCCGTATTGGTTGAAGCGCCACTCCCCTCCAACGAATGACTTGTCGAGCAGCCCCTGAATCGGCGCGACCTTGAGCGCGGACAAAGCCAGTTCGAAGCCCAATCCCCACACGCCACCGCCCTGAGCGTCGGCCGTGTAATGGCGATAGCCCGCTCCCGGGTTGTCCTTCACCACAATCGGCGTGCTCATCAGATTGATGTACATCGCCGGGCCGGCGAGCGCGTATGGCTTGAACGCGGCCAACGACTCCATTCCCCAAAGCGCGGGGTCCAGATGGTATTGCACGGTCGGTTGCAGCGAGAGCGTATAGACCCAAGTGCTAAACGGGGGGCCCACGAGCTGGCTGGCGAGATTTGCAGTCGTGTTTTTCTGGTTACCCTGTGTCCATCCCACCAGCATCTCGCCCGACAGGAATCCGCCGGGGATACCGTCCTCATGCGTCAGCAAGCGATGGTTGAGGAACGCAGCGTAGTAGAAGCCTCCCGGCATTCCATACGGCGATTCGGACCATCCCGTGCGGAAGCCGACCTCGAGCGGCACCGAGCGCTGCTTCTTCGCAACATCACTCAGCTCTTGCTGCATCTGTGGCATTTGCTGCTGAAGAGTTGCGACGGGTTGTGCCGTCGCTTGCATCTGATGCATCAATGTGTCGATTTCTTGCTTCTGGGTATTTAATTGTTCCTGGATTGCGCGATTCTGGCCTTCCAGCATTCGATTCTGTTCTTGGAGTTGGTTGATTTTCAGCTGTAATTCCTGCTGCGACGCTCGCACGGCTTTCGCCCTGCCCGGAGGATCGCCGTCGGCCGCTATAGTTGGTCGCGCGGCGGCCAACGAGATCGCAAGTCCGATGGCCAATACTGTCAGTTTGGTAGCTCTGCGCATTTTTTCCTCCTTCTTCCAGCCCAGTTTTACCCGAAGCGGGCACACCACGTGTGGCAGCTCAAACCCATTCACGCTTGCAGTCCATTTCTGCGCGAAGTGGACGCATCATGCGTGCCAGTTCAAGCCAGATTCATAAGAAGTTCACAAGAACTTCAAGCAGCGCAGAATTCCTGCAAAAAGCCTCTTCGATTGGAACGAGTTTCGCCGCCGATTCGCTGGCGCACTTCGATACATTCCGCAATTTTGGCGATGCCGATGGAGACAGCCGATTAACGCAATGGCCGACCCAATCGGATCATACACTTGTGGGATTTTTTAAAAAAAGTTCCACGATTACTCGCAGTTGAGAGCAGGGACAGACAAAGACGAGCAGGCGCAGGCGGACGCGTGATGCGGCCTCGGGCTGGCACATTCTATGCCTTCCAGAGAACGGGAATCCTTTTACTGGCCGGTCGAGCTTGGCTCGCCGTCGATTTGCCGGACATCGCGGACTCACCGGCCTTTGCCTTCGCCGGAGGACGCTTTATGGCCCGAGAACAGAGTTGGCTGCTCGACGAGCTCAAGAGGCGTGGAATCTCACGCCGCGAATTTCTCGGTTTTTGCGCCAAGATGGCCGCGATACTCGCGCTGCCCAGTTCGGCGGCCGGTGCGATCGCAAAGGCGGTTGCGACCGGTGACAAGCCGATACTGGTTTGGCTCGAGTTTCAGGATTGCTGCGGCAACACCGAGTCCTTCCTGCGTGCAACCCGTCCTACCGTCGCCGAAATAATTCTCGATACATTCTCGGTTAACTACCACGAGACCCTGATGGCGGCCGCGGGCCATCAGGCCGAGGCAGCGCTCAACCAGACCGTCGCGGGACATCCGGGCCAATACATCGCTGTGATCGAAGGATCGATTCCGACCGGAAAGAACGGCGCGTACTGCACAATCGGCGGAAAGTCGGCGCTCCAGATCGCGCGCGAGGTCTGCGGCGCGGCGGCCGCGACGGTCGCGGTCGGCACCTGCGCGGCGTTCGGTGGAATTCCCGCGGCGCGGCCCAATCCGACGGGCGCGGTCGCGGTGGGCGATGCGGTGCCGGACGTCAAGAACCTGATCAACCTGTCGGCGTGCCCGATGAACGCCGAGAACATCACCGCGCTGCTGGTCTATTACCTGACGGTGAAGCAGTGGCCGCCGCTCGATCAGTACCGCCGTCCGCTCTTCGCTTATGGAAAGTTCATCCATGACAACTGCGAGCGGCGCGCGCATTTCGACGCGGGGCAGTACGTCGAGATGTGGGGCGACCCCGCACATCGCCAGGGGCACTGCCTTTACAAGATGGGCTGCAAAGGGCCGGCGACCTCGCAGAACTGTCCGGTGGTCCGGTGGAACGAGGCCACCAACTGGCCCATCGGGTGCGGCCATCCGTGCGTCGGTTGCGCCGAGCCGAACTTCTGGGACACCATGACGCCCTTCTACAGGCGTCTCCCGAATGTTCCGGGCTTCGGAGTCGGGTCAAACCTCGACCGAATCGGAATTGGCGCTGCCGCCGTGGTGGCCGCAGCTTCGCTCGCTCACGGAATCGGCGAGATCGTGCGGCATCGCGTGGGAACGAAGCCCTCGGACTCTGACCGCCCTTCGGGAGATAAAAAATGACGCACATCGTGGTTGACCCCATAACGCGCATCGAAGGGCATCTCCGAATCGAAGCCGAGGTTGACGGCGGCAAGGTGACCGACGCCTGGTCGTCTGCCACGATGTTCCGGGGGATCGAGATAATCCTCAAGGGTCGCGATCCGCGTGACGCGTGGGTCTTCACGCAGCGCATCTGTGGCGTCTGCACGACCGTCCACGCGATCGCATCGATCCGCGCCGTAGAGAACGCAGTCGGCGCGAATCCTCCGCCCAATGCGCGCCTGCTCCGCAACCTGATCATGTCCGCGCAGGCAGTGCAGGATCACGTGGTTCATTTCTACCATCTCCACGCGCTGGACTGGGTCGATGTAGTCTCGGCGCTATCCGCGGACCCGACCAAGACTGCCTCGCTCGCTCAATCGATTTCGGACTGGCCGCTATCCAGCGCTACATACTTTACGGGCGTCCGCGATCGCCTCAAGACCTTCGTCAATCGAGGTCAGCTGGGTCCGTTCGCCAACGCATACTGGGGGCATCCGGCGTACAAGCTTCCGCCTGAGGCAAACCTGATGGCGGTCGCGCACTACCTTGAGGCGCTCGACTTCCAGCGCAAGTTTATCCGCATCCACGCGATTCTGGGCGGCAAAAATCCGCATCTGCAGAGCTTCCTGGTGGGCGGGATGGCGACGCCGGTCGATCCCGACTCGCAGGCGTCGCTCAACATCGGCACCATCGCGGCGCTCAGAGAGCTGATCGCGAAGGGCCGCGATTTTGTCACCCGCGTTTATATTCCCGACGTCATCGCGGTCGGCGGATTCTACAAGGACTGGACGCATTACGGCGCCGGAGTCGGAAACTTTCTCGCCTATGGCGAATATCCCGAGGGCGACGACAGCGAACCGCGGCTATTCCTGCCGCGCGGCGTAATTCACGCGCGCAACATCACGCGCATTGAGCCGATGATCCCGGAGAAGATCACCGAGCAGGTGAAGCATTCCTGGTACAACTACGATGGCGGCGACGACAAGGGACTTCATCCGTTCAAGGGCGAGACCAATCCCGCTTACACCGGGCCCACGCCACCCTACGACCGTCTGAACACGGACGAGAAATATAGCTGGCTTAAATCGCCGCGCTACGACGGTCAGCCGATGGAGGTCGGACCGCTCGCACGGATGCTGGTCGCATATGGCAGCGGCCAGCAGCGTGTCAAGGAGCTCGTCGGTAAGGTGCTGACCGCACTCGGCGCCGGCCCGGAGGCGTTATTCTCGACGCTCGGACGGTTGGCGGCGCGCGCGATCGAAACTCAGGTGTTGATCGAAAAGATGGATGACTGGGTGACCGCACTTGCTGAGAGCATGGCGCGCCGCGACTACCGTATCCAGGATAATTCCAAGTGGGATCCCGCTTCCTGGCCCAAGGAATGCTATGGCGCGGGCTTTCATGAGGCGCCGCGCGGTGCGCTCGGCCACTGGGTGCACATCCAGGACGGCGCGATCGTGAACTATCAATGCGTCGTGCCGAGCACCTGGAACGCCGGTCCGCGCGACTCAGCCGGCCAACGCGGACCCTACGAATCAGCCTTGGTCGGCACGCCGATCGCCAAACCTGACCAGCCGCTCGAGATTCTGCGCACTGTTCACTCATTCGATCCCTGCATGGCTTGTGGCGTGCACGTGGTGGACGCCCGGAGGCGCGAGCTGGCTCGCGTAAGGGTTGTATGAGCGCCACGCCTAAAATTGTCAGTCCGACCGAAGCAGTGGTCGCGGTATACGTGTGGGAGTTGCCGGTTCGACTAACGCACTGGCTGATCGTCCTATCCATCGCGGTCCTCTCGGTTACCGGTTTCTACATCGGCGATCCGCTCATAGCCGTCAGCGGGCCTGCCCGGGATCACTTCGTCATGGGGACGATGCGCGTAATCCATCTGTACGCCGCGATCGTCTTTGCGTTGGCCCTGTTTGTGCGCATCTACTGGCTGTTTGTGGGCAACCAATACGCACGCTGGGATCAGTATCTTCCCGTGTCGCGCGAACGCCTGCGCAACACCTGGGAGGCGCTGAACTTTTTCAGCTACTGGCGGCGCGATCCGCTGCCGTATCCCGGGCAGACCGGCACTGCCGGCCTGGCCTACGGCGTCGTCTTTCTGATCCAGTTCGTGATGGTTTTGACCGGACTTGCATTGTACACGGTGTACGCGGCTCCGAACTCGCTGTTCCAGGCCTTCGTCTTCCTGATTCCACTCTTCCGCGGCCTGCAGATGGTGCATCTGATTCATCACATCGGAATGTGGCTGCTGCTCGTCTTCATGATCCTTCACGTTTATTTGTCTGTTCTATTTTCCGTTACCGAACGAAACGAAATCGATTCAATGTTCTCCGGTTATAAAGAAAGGGAAGTCACGGTTGTCCGGGAGACGCGCGATGCCTGACGAATTGCTCGTACTCGGACTCGGCAATCTGCTCCTCGGCGATGACGGTTTGGGTATCGCGGCTGTCACGAGGCTGGAGCGCGAGTATGACGTGCCCCCGGGCGTGCGCCTGGCGGATGGCGGCACTCTGGGGCTGGCGCTGCTTGGGCTTTTTGCCGAATCGAAGCATGCAATTCTGGTGGACGCGGTTCGCGCCGACGCGCGTGCCGGGAGCCTGGTTCGTATCGATGGAGAGGAAGTGGCGCCCGCAGTGCGTGAACGCCTCTCTCCTCACCAGGTTGGGGTCGCCGATCTTCTGGACGCGGCTCGACTCATGGACTCCTATCCGGCATCGGTGACGCTCCTGGGGCTCGTGCCGGAAAAAATGGATTTAAGTCTCGAGCGGTCCGATGCGGTCGAGGCGGGGCTGGACAGTCTCATCGAGGCGATAGTGTGTGAAGCTCGAGGTCTTGGCTATGAACTGTCGCCGAAGAAGAGCGCGGCGAGTGGCGCTGACCGTGCTGTTGGCGTTGTGCCCGATCTTGGGGTGCAACACGAGCGGTAGATCGCGCGGCGAGGCGCAGATGCCACCCGGTCTTCTTGAATCGCGCGAGGCGCGGCAGAGAGGACACGGACTGTTCCTGGAGAACTGTGCAATCTGTCATGGCGCGATGGGCGATGGGCGCGGACCCCGCCGCGTCGGCATAGACCCCCCGCCGGCAAATCTCACGGTCCCGCCATGGTCCGATTCGGCGAGCGCTGCGCGAATCTATAGCGCGATTCACGACGGCGTTCACGGGAGCGCGATGCCATCATGGCGGACCCTCACCGACCGGCAGATCTGGGACCTGGTGGCGTACATCCATTCGTTAGGCAAGTCATGAACGCTCAAGAGCGACATGTCGCTGACCCTCATGCTGCCGGCGCAGATGAGCGTGCGTTGGAACTTGCGGGCCGCAAGGTCCGAGTGTCGGGGATCTCGCAGGGAGTCGGGTTCAGGCCTTTCGTCTATAGGCTCGCCTGCGAGGAGGGACTCAGCGGCAGCGTTTGTAACGACGCGACGGGCGTCACGATCGAAGCCTTCGGATCGCGCGACGCGCTGGATCGCTTCGTCGCTCGCATCGCCTCAGAGTCGCCCGCGGCTGCACGGCTCGACGGTGTGCGGACGAGTCCCCTGGCCTTCGAGCGGCGCACCGGGTTCGAGATTGCCGCGAGCGTCCATGGCGCGGAGCGCCGTGTATCAATACCTGCCGACCTCGCGACCTGCCCTGAATGCCTCGCCGAAATTTTTGCTCCCGGCGACCGCCGCTATCGCTACGCATTTACCAACTGCACCAGCTGCGGCCCGCGCTTTACGATTGCGCGCGACATCCCCTACGACCGTCCCGCCACGACCATGGCGCGATTCCCGATGTGCCCCGAGTGCCGGCGCGAGTACCAATCTCCAGCCGACCGCCGCTTTCATGCGCAACCCAATGCATGCCCGAATTGCGGCCCGCGGCTGCGGCTGATTGATTGCGCGAATCGGACCGTGCGCGACGACGACGATCCTATCCGCGCGGCCGCCCGGGCGATTATCGAAGGCAAAATAGTCGCGATCAAAGGAATCGGCGGGTTTCACCTCGCGTGCGATGCGACCGATCCCGCGGCTGTGCGCCGCCTGCGTGAGCGCAAGCATCGCGACGAGAAACCGTTCGCGGTTATGGTGCGCGATGCCGCCGAGGCGGAGCGCCTGGCGCATTTCACCGCGGCGGACAAGGAGGTCCTGCTCGCAAGCGAGCGGCCAATTGTGATCGTTCGCCGCCGCCGGCACGCGGCGCTTGCGCCCGAAATCGCTCCGGGCATTCCTGCCGTCGGCCTGATGCTTGCCTACGCTCCGCTGCATCATCTGCTGATGGCGGAAGTCGGCCGTCCGATAGTGATGACCTCGGGTAATCTGTCCGAAGCACCAATCGCGTATCGCGACGATGAAGCAATTGCGCGGCTTAAGTCGATTGCCGACCTGTTTGTGATGCACGACCGCGAAATCGTCACGCGATGCGACGATTCCGTCGTCCGCGTGATAGCGGCGCGTGCCACCGTTATGCGCCGGTCGCGCGGTTACGTTCCGCGTCCGATTAGGGTTGCGCAACCGTTTAGCCGGCCGGTGCTGGCGTGCGGCGCGCAACTCAAGAACACGTTCTGCATTGGCGTCGGAAGCGACGCATACTTCGGGCCGCACATCGGCGACCTCGAAAATCTCGAGACCTTCGAGTCGTTCGAGGAATCGATCGCGCGGATGGAGCGCTTTCTTGGCGTCCAGCCGGAATTGATCGCACACGATCTGCATCCCGATTATCTCTCGACAGCCTATGCGCTCGGGCGCAGCCCGGTGCCTGCGGTCGCCGTGCAGCATCATCATGCGCACGTCGCCAGCGCGATGGCGGAGCATCGCCTTGCCGGTCCGGTTCTCGGCATCGCCTTCGACGGAACCGGCTACGGCACTGACGGTCATGCATGGGGGGGCGAGTTCATGGCCGCCGACACCGCTGATTTCGAGCGGCTTGCGACCTTTCGCCCCATTGCGCTCGCGGGCGGCGATGCGGCTATCCGCAACGTATGGCGAATAGCGCTCGCAATGCTGGACGATGCGTTTGATGGCGCCGCGCCGCTCGCCGATCTCGCGCTGTTCCGCACGATTGCGCCCGGCGAAATCGAGATCGTGCGGGCGATGATAGCTGGACATCTCAATGCGCCGCTGGCGCATGGCGTCGGCCGCTACTTCGACGCGTTCGGCGCGCTCGCACTCGGTCTGGCGCGCGCGAACTACGAAGGGCAGGTGGCGATGCGCCTTGAATGGGTGGCCGACCCGGCCGAGCGGCGACGCTACCGCTTTGACATCGATCGCTCCGCAGCGCCCTGGCAGATCGATCTGCGGGCGGCGGTGCGCGAAGCGGTCCGCGATCTCCGCGGTCGCGTGTCGGCGGCGACAATCTCTGCGCGCTTCCACAACACGCTCGTGTCCGCATCCGCGGAGATCGTTCGCACCGCTGCCGCGCGCCTGGGACGCATCCCGATCGTGCTCAGTGGCGGATGCTTCCAGAATGCGCGGCTGGCGGAATCAATCGCGGGCGCCTTGTCGCCCCGATTCGACGTTTACCTGCATTGCTCTGTGCCGCCCGGCGATGGCGGAATCGCGCTCGGGCAAGCTATCGTTGCCGATGCGAAGTCAAGAAAATCCGCCGGGGGTCGAGTATGTGCCTAGGCGTTCCAGGCAAGGTGTTGACGGTCGATGGGTCGGTCGCCACCGTCGATTTTTTCGGGGTCAGGCGCGATGTCAGGCTCGACATCGTCGATGAACCGGTCGAGCCGGGCGACTATGTGATGAATCACGTCGGCTTCGCGATCCGCCGCATCCCACCCGCCGAAGTGAAAGAGACGCTCGCGCTTTACGAGCAGTTGCTCGCGGCGATTTCGAGCGAAGATCTCCTGGCCGCCGACATCCGGGGCGAGATAGCCGCGACGCGTGAAAAAAAATGAACGATGCGGGCCGCAACGCGATGCAGTTCCGCGACCCCGCGCGCGCCGCCCAGATGGCCTCTCTGCTCGAACGTCTGGTCGGCGAAATCGGCCGCGAACCCGTCTCCGTGATGCACGTCTGCGGCAGTCACGAGCAGGCGATCGCGCGCTTCGGCCTTCGTGCAATCTTTCCCCGCGCGCTGGAAGTGATCATGGGACCCGGATGCCCCGTTTGCGTGACGGACATGCCCGAGGTCGATGAAGCCGTCGCTCTGGCGGAAGACGGCATCAGGATCGCGACATACGGCGACATGCTGCGCGTGCCGGGCACCGCGCGATCGCTGGCCGACGCGCAGGCAGCGGGCGCAAAAGTTGACGTCGTTTACAGCGTCACGCAGGCTCAGCAACTCGCCGCAAAGCTCGACGAAGAACTGGTTTTCTTTGCGAGCGGCTTCGAAACCACCGCCGTCGCAACTGCGGCCGTGCTGCTGGGCTCGCCCCCGCCGAATTTTTCGATCCTTTCCGCGCACAAGTACATTCCGCCGGTGATGGAGATCGTCGCCGAGATGCCGCACACGCGCGTGGAAGGCTTCCTTGCGGCGGGCCATGCGGCGACGATCACCGGCTGCGCTATTTTCGAGCGTTTCGTCGAACGCCACCGCATCCCGGTCGTCGTGGCGGGATTCGAGCCGCTCGATATTCTTGCCGGGCTCGCAAAATTGCTCGAACTGGTGCGCGACCGCCGCCCCGAAGTCGCAAACATGTATCCGCGATGTGTCACGCGCGAGGGTAACCGCCGCGCGCAGGAAGTTCTCTGGAAAGTCTTCCGGCCGGTCGGCGGAAGATGGCGCGGAATTGCGCACGTGCCCAATGGCAACCTCCGCCTGCGCGACGAATTCGCGCGCTTCGATGCGCGCCGGCGCTTCAAGATCGACGTGAGCCGGCTCTGGGACTATGCGCCGCCGAGTCTGGCGCATAGCTGTATCTGCGGCGACATCATGGCCGGCATCGCATCGCCATCGTCATGCTCGCTGTTCGGCAAGCAATGCGAGCCCGATAACCCCGTGGGTGCGTGCATGGTCAGCACCGAGGGTACATGCCGGATCTGGCATCAGTACGGCGGACAACTCGATCTGAGGGACAAAGATGAGCGCGCTTAGGATCGCGCCGGACGCAAAGGTGATGCTCAAGCACGGCGCCGGCGGCCGCGCGATGCGCGAGTTGATTCAACAGGTCTTCATCGGCGATGCGCAACCTCCCGCAGACGGCGGCATCGGGCTTGCCGCCATGGACGATGGCGCGGCGATTCGCGCGGGCGGCCAGTGGCTGGTGATGACGACCGACTCGTACGTTATCAAGCCCGCGTTCTTTCCGGGCGGCGACATCGGGCGCCTGGCGGTGTCCGGTACCGTGAACGATCTCTCGATGATGGGTGCGACCGACGTCGCCGCGCTTACCTGCGCGGTGATTATCGAGGAAGGCTTTCCGCGCGCGGACCTGGAACGGATCGCGGCTTCGATCAGTGCTGCATGCGCGGAAGCCGGCGCCACCATTGTCACCGGCGACACCAAGGTGATGGGCCGCGGCGAAATCGATGGAATCGCGCTTAACACCGCGGGCGTTGCGTTCACCCGCCGCGTGATTCCGGACTGCGGCCTCAGGCCCGGCGACAAGCTTATAGTCACTGGCACGATCGGCGATCATGGTCTGGCCGTGATGGCGCGGCGTCATTCGCTCGATCTCCAGGGCGACCTGCGCTCGGACGTCGCGCCGCTCAACGGGCTCATCCGGCGCGCGATCGAGGCCGGCGGCGAGCAACTGATCGCGATGAAGGATCCCACCCGCGGCGGGCTCGCCAGCACGCTGCACGAGATGGCGCACAAGAGCAACGTCGGAATCGTGCTCGAAGCTTCGCGCGTACCGATCAGCGCCAGCGTGCAGGCCGCCGGCGAACTGCTCGGGATCGATCCCATGCATGCCGCAAACGAGGGCAAGGCAGTGATCGCCGTGCGGCCTGGCGCCGAGGATCGCGTGCTCGCCGCCTTGCGCTCGCATTCGTATGGCCGTCACGCCGCAGTCGTCGCCGTCTGCGTCGCCGAACGGCCGGGGTTCGTGATTCTCGACACGGGCTTCGGGCGCCGCTTGCTCGCTGAGCCCGAGGGCGAGCTGCTACCGCGAATCTGCTGAAGCGGCGGGTGATGCCACGATGAAGCACATCAAGATCGAGCGCGACGGAGCGGTCGGAATCATCACAATCGATCGCACCGAACGATTCAACTCGCTCGATGTGGCGACCGCGCAGGATCTCCGCAAGGCGGCCCTGCAGTTCGCGCGCGACAGCGCCGTGCGCGCGGTAATATTGCGCGGCGCCGGCGGCATCTTCTGCAGCGGGGCGGACCTGAAGTATATCCGCTCGGGCGGCGACGGCGCCGACCTGAGCTACCTCGCGCCGGAGCCCAGCGCCGGCGGCGATCGCTTTGGCGAGATCTTCAAGCAGATCCTCGAGTACATCCACAGCACGATCTCCGAGATAAAACGCGCTCCCAAGCCGTTTATTGCCGCAGTGGACGGAATCGCGGCCGCCGGCGGGCTGGGTATCGCGATGGCTTGCGACCTCGTGCTCGCGTCCGATCGCGCCAGCTTCGAATGGGCTTACAGCAAGACCGGGTTGACCGGCGCCGAAAGCTCAACGTTCTTCCTGCCCAGGCTCATCGGGCTTCGCCGCTCGATGGAATTGGTGCTGATGAATCCGCGGATCGATCCCGAGCGCGCTTTGCGGATCGGACTGATTAACGAGGTGTATCCCGCCGCTCAGTTCGACGCCGAATCGATGGCGGTTGCGCAACGCATCGCCGCTGGACCGACCGGCGCGTATGCCGTTGCCAAGCGTCTCATCAACGAAGCGGCGGGTGTGGACCGGCTCGATTACCATCTCGACCGTGAGCTCGAGAGCCTCGCGCGGAGCGCGGACTCGAGTGATTTTGCCGCCGGAATCGACGCGTTTTTCTCCAGGACCCAGGCGCGGTTCAAGGGCAAATAGGGATCGCGCGATGCACGAGTATTCGATCGTGAGCTCGCTGCTCGAGCGCGTTGGCGCAGAGGCGCGCGCGCACAATGCAATCGCAGTGCATCGCCTGACGGTCAGGATTGGCGCCGCGGCCGGAGTCGATCCCGATCTGCTGTCAAAGGCTTACCAGATGTTCCGCGAGGGCACGCTCTGTGCCGGCGCGGAGCTATGCGTCCAGCGCGTCGAGGAGCAATGGGCGTGTCCCGAATGCGGCCGGACGATCGCGCGCGGCGAAATCTTGCGCTGCGGGCAATGCGCAATGCCTGCACGGCTGGTGTCGGGCGACGAAATAATCCTCGAACAAATCGAGATGGAGGTGCCGTGATGTGCCAGGACTGCGGATGCGGCGACCCGGAAATAGTGCCGGTCGAGGTTCACGAGCGGCTGCTCTCTGCCAACGACCGGGTTGCGCACCATAACCGCGCCCATTTCGTCGAGCACGGTGTCCTCGCGCTCAACCTGATGGGCTCGCCCGGTTCGGGCAAGACGGCGACCCTCGAGGCAATGGCGCGCGCGCCGGGAGCCAATCGCAAGCTTGCCGCGGTGAGCGGCGATCTTGCGACCGATCACGACGCCCAACGACTGCGCGCGGCGGGAATACCGGCCGCGACCATCACCACCGGCTCCGCGTGCCATCTCGACGCCGAGATGGTGCATAAGGCGCTGCACGACTTCGAACTCGACGGTCTCGATCTCTTCGTGATCGAGAACGTCGGCAATCTGGTCTGTCCCGCGATCTACGATCTCGGTCAGGCGCTGAACGTCGTCGCGCTTTCCGTTACCGAAGGCGAAGACAAACCGCTCAAGTATCCCGTCATCTTCCGAAACGCGGACGCGGTGCTGCTGACGAAGATCGATCTGCTCCCGCATCTTGGCGTATCCATCCGGAACTTCGACGACGCTATCGCGCGCGTGATGCCCCAACCGCGGGTCTTCCCGGTTTCCGCGCGCACCGGCGAGGGACTGGATCGATGGCTTCAGTGGCTTGATGAGAAGCGCATCCGTGCCGATCTGTAAGCGAACCGCCCAACAAGTTTCGGGTAGTGGGCGGTTTTCAACTTTGAGCCGTAAGGCCCCGATTTCCTCGAACGCCCGGACGTGATCGCTGATTCCCGCTTCCATCGGGATTGCATTTTCAAGAGACGTTTGTAGAAAAGAAAAGCCCCGCACTTTTGGTCATGCGGGGCCTGCCGTACCGCAGTTGAATGCTGCGGACTATTTCTTTTTCTTAGCGCGACTTACCTTCGCAGCGTTGACTGAATTTCCTGTTTCCTTTTCAAGCTTCTGGAGTACGACTCTTGGAATAAGAAGAACTCCGCCGGGTACCATTTCGCCAGTATTTGGTAGGGGGACATCCCCGCCAACTAAACCGTACTTCATGCGGATCGCCCAAATGCCGTCGTGTAGTCCCTGCTCCTTGATGAGAATCTCCGCAAGCTCTCGTGCCGAAAACTCATATCGATTTACTTCACCCATATTGCACCCTGTTTCATCATTCCGATTACTGAACCTCTCAGCAAGGCAGCCATTTCTTTTGGACCAGCCTCCGTAACCGATTCAGGTTCATCGACTCCGTATTGAATAAAGTTCGCCTGAATGAAATTCACCTGAAAATTACGCATCATCCGTTCGTAAAAATTATCGGCGCCAACCCATGTTGCAATGGCCGTTACGAGAGATTGGTTCAAACTGATTCCGTCTCGCTCAGCCTTCCGCACTGCCAAGCGATGTAAATCTCTAGAAAGTCGCAAAGCGATCCGGCCAGCATACGGATGGCTTGCCGAGGGTGGTGGAATCTCTTGTCCTTGTTCGAGAGTAGCTTCAATCCATTCTTCAGCAACGCTCTCTAAATTACGAAACGCCTCATCAGGAGTTTCCCCTTCTGCGAAGCATCCGGGAAATTCCAGAATTTCGGCAGTAAATCCACCTTCTTCTGCGGGAATCAAAATTCGCGCGTATGGCAGTTGGAGATATGCCTTAGCTTCACTTTTTCGCGAGATGACCATTTTGCCGGTCTGCTTCATTCAAAAGTCTCTCCTCTTCGATTGCGAGGTCGCCCTCAAGAGTTGATAGGATGCTATCCTTAGTGCGCCTTTTCATCGGCTTTGAGTGATGAGGAATCGATAAAGCCGGACGCGGGGGAAGAACATACGTCGGATGTTGACCGCCCTTACGACGAGTGCGTCCGATGGCCTCCGCCAGTTTTTCCAATTCACGGCTCGGAACTGTACGTCGTCAGAACCTTTTGGACAAGTCAGCAATCGATTTAAGAGAGGATCTGGCCCATCTGGGTTGAGGTTGAGGCTGCAGTTGAGTAGTGCAGCCGGCGACGTTGGTCGAGGGTCTGCTGCCT